>ERZ835080.1853-NODE-1853-length-13314-cov-259.075496_pt1 | contig 13314 bp, 9 predicted proteins | sample MGYA00519688_ERZ835080 | MGnify/ENA primary metagenome ERZ835080 (study PRJEB31850, sample SAMEA3708770) | human gut metagenome | biome: human gut; feature: human-associated habitat; material: faeces | place: China | collected 2014 ... | reverse complement strand
GGAGGGTATCGAGGAAACCGTAAAATGGTATCTCGAGAACCAGGAATGGATGGATAATGTAACATCGGGTGATTACCAGAAGTATTACGATAATATGTATTCAAACCGATAATAGCTTTTGGAGTAATCGGAACATGTTTTTATTGTAACCGGTGCATGTCTCTATTGTAACCGGTGCAAGAGATTCTGTTTTGTATATTGAATCAGGAGTCCTGTATTTGTTTATAACAGCAAATGCAGGACTTTTTGGTTTTATGGCAATTAAAATGCAGTAAATATATTATTATTTCTTAATTTTTTATGCTTTATGTCGAAGAAAACTGAAAACTAGAAAATATTTTTCTATCTTTGCAGCCTTAATGATATATAAAAGAAACAGATATGAAGAAAATAATAAAATCAGGCATCGTTATGGCGGTTGCTACTTTGTCGTGCCTTCCCGTTAAGGGACAGGAAAAGGTGGTTCCTTTTAAATATGGTAATATGGACCACTGGGTAATCAGGAATATCAAAGAATCAGGCATTATTGGAGGAAATCAGAAAAAAGTTTATGCCGTTGGACCTAATATGACTATCAATGGTAATATTCCTTATACCAATAAGGGTGGTTCGCCTTGGGGTTCCTCTAATGTCCTGGCACATGTATCGGGCATCTATAAGACGAATAACTCTGTGTTTCGTGATAAACATGGTAGTGGATATTGTGCCAAACTGGTAACCCATATTGAGAAAGTAAAAGTGCTGGGACTCATCAATATCAAGGTCTTGGCTGCCGGTTCTCTCTTTCTGGGTGATGTTCGTGAGCCGATAACAAGTACCAAGGATGGTCCTAAAGCCATCAATTGGGGTATACCATTCACCGCACGTCCTAAGGCTTTGCGCTTTGATTATAAGACTTCTTTTCCTAATGCAGCCAATCGTATCAAGCAGAATGGATTTAGCGGAGCCTCTACGGTTGCAGGTCGAGATCATGCAATAGCTGTGCTCTATCTGCAGAAACGGCATGAAGATGCTAAGGGAAATATAACAGCTAAACGTGTGGGTACGATGGTAGTCAGATTCGGAAAGAGTACCGATAGATGGGTGGAAGATGCTACCTATACAATCCATTATGGCGATATCCGCCACATGGCAGGTTATCAGGCTGCTACTATGGGACTGCGATCCACTGACTATGCCCGTAACAGCAAGGGTAAGAGTGTGCCGGTAAAAGAAGTAGGATGGGCGAGTGCTAACGAAAAGCCTACTCATCTGATTCTTCAGTTCTCCTCATCCGATGGTGGAGCCTATATCGGAACTCCAGGCAATACCTTGTGGATTGATAATGTAGCATTGGTGTATTAAAATAATAAAATCGACAAAATGAAGCATATTCTGACAATACTTATAATGATGTTGGCATTGGGCAGCTATGCCTCTGAGCCTTCTGTAACCGATAGTATCTCATCTGCAGAGAAGATGGATACGACGACTTTACATGCCGGGAAATCATGGGTGAACCGGATTCTTGACTACTTTAATGATTCCAACAAAAACAAGAAGCATAAGCGTTTCGATTTTAGTGTGATAGGTGGCCCTCATTATGCCTCTGATACCAAGTTTGGATTGGGATTGGTGGCAGCAGGACTATACCGTACTGATCCGAATGACTGTATTCTTCCTCCTTCTAATGTCTCGCTTTATGGTGATGTCAGTTCTGTAGGTTTCTATATGTTGGGTGTCCGTGGTAACCATATTGCTCCTAAAGGAAGATATCGCATCGATTATCACCTTTATTTCTATTCTTTTCCCTCTGATTTTTGGGGAATAGGCTATGAGATGGGCGATAACGATGCCAATAAGAGTGACATGAAGCGTTGGCAGGCTCAGGCTGAAGTTAGCTTCCTGTTTCGTGTAGCAGATAATTTCTATATCGGACCGATGGCGAGTTATGACTATGTAATAGGTAAACATATTGAGCATCCGGAATTACTGCAAGGCATGGATCAGCATACTTGGAATGTTGGAGCTGGTGTTTCTCTGGTATATGATAACAGAGATAATCTTACGAATCCACATCGTGGTATCTGTCTGAATATCAATCAGATGTTCAGACCTAGATTTTTGGGAAATGATTATGCCTTCAGTACGACGGCATTTCGTTTTGATGCCTATCAGCGACTGGGTAAGGGAACGGTTCTTGCCGAGGACATTGGGGCTAACCTCCACTTTGGTAATCCTTCGTGGGGAATGATGGCAGAATTGGGTGGTACTCATTCCATGCGTGGCTATTATGAAGGCCGTTATCGCGATAAACATTCTCTGGAAGCTACGGTTGAGTTGCGCCAACATGTATGGAAGCGTAATGGCATCGTAGTGTGGGTTGGAGCAGGAACCATCTTCCCGAAATTCTCGGCATTGCGCTCTAAACAGATTTTGCCGAATGCCGGTGTAGGTTATCGCTGGGAATTTAAGAAGAATGTGAATGTACGTCTGGATTATGGATTCGGTAAGTCGGGTCAGTCTGGCTTCCTGTTTAATATCAATGAAGCGTTTTAATACAAGAGAAGAATGAATCGTTTATCCTATATATATAATAAGGTGTCATCGGGGCAATTCCTGTATGTTTATGCTGTGGTGGCATTGCTGTTGCCTAATATAGCCTTGTGTTATACCGAGTGCTTGGCTCCGTGGGCATGTGGTGTCAACGTGTTGCTGCCTTTGTCGCTGTATATGTTGTTCTTTTCTGTGGCTAAGCGTCCTGGTAAGATGATATGGTGGGCATTTATCTTTGTCTTTTTCGCTGCGTTCCAGCTGGTATTGCTTTATCTTTTCGGAACGGGAGTGATAGCAGTAGATATGTTTCTGAATCTCGTAACTACCAATCCCGGTGAAGCGATGGAGCTGCTCGATAATCTGGCACCAGCCGTGGTAGGTGTGTTTGTGGTTTATTTGCCTTTGCTTATCCTGGGGGGTGTCAATATCAGAAGAGATAGCCGGTTGTCGGTTTCTTTCCAGCAGAGAGTTCGCCATTGGGCAATGCAGATTGGGGCTATAGGACTGTTCTGTCTGCTGGCAAGCTATCTGGTGGTGGATGATTACCGTATGCGCAATCAGCTTTATCCTGTCAATATCTGCTATAATCTCTATTTGGCTTTCGAACGCAATGCGGCTTCAGAGAATTACAGGGAAGCAAGCCGGGATTTTAAGTTTGAGGCCAGGAGTGAGCATTCTGCCACGGCTCCCGAGGTGTATGTGATGGTAGTAGGAGAGACGGCACGAACTCATAATTTCAGTCTTTACGGCTATCCTCGGAATACCAATCCTCTGCTTTCCAAGACACCGGGTATCAAAGCTTTCCCGAATGTGACAACGCAGAGCAATACCACCCATAAGAGTGTACCGATGCTCTTGTCTGCTGCATCAGCCGAGGATTTTGAGCGACTTTTTCATGAGAAAGGCATCCTGGCGGCCTTTAAGGAAGCTGGATTCCATACTGTGTTTATCAGCAACCAGTTGCCCAATCATTCGTTTATCGATTTTCTGGGAGAACAGGCTGATGAGCATTATTTTCTGAAGAAAGAGGATGCTTCGCAAGGCAACCATTATGATGAGGATCTGTTGCAGAAACTGGATGAGATATTGCCATTGGCTGATGCTTCCTCGTCTGCCCATTACCATTACCGTTATCGCAAACTCTTCGTGGTTCTTCATTCCTATGGTTCTCACTTCAATTATCAGGAGCGTTATCCCCGTAGTTTCGCTTACTTCAAGCCTGATAGCAGGAGTGAGGCAAAATCGGAGAATAGGCGTGATTTGTTGAATGCTTACGATAATACCATCCGATATACCGATTATATCCTGCATGGTATCATTGAACGTCTGCAGAAATGGGAGGGGGTACAGACTAAGACGGATGGGGTATATGATCAGCCAACATCAGCAATGCTCTATACCAGCGATCATGGAGAGAATATTTTCGATGATGAGCGCTGCCTCTTCCTTCATGCAGCACCGAAGGCTTCGGATTACGAACTGCATGTGCCTTTCATCATCTGGACTTCTGCTGGATTCAGTAAACAATATCCGGATATATTGAAGGCATTGGGAGAAAATCGGTCAAAACAGGTGCAGAGTAGTCTTTCGGCTTTTCATACTATGTTGGGCATCGGTGGCATTCAGACCCGTTATCGTCTGGATGAATACTCGGTGGCAAGTGGTAAATATCATCCAACGGAATTGCTCTATCTCGATGATCATGATGAGGCAATACCGCAGGAAGATGCCAAGTTTTAGTGTTAATTTATAAGCCAAAAGGCTTTCTTGCTGTAAAATACATGAAAAGAGTTTTCGTAAATGTCAATTATTTGCGAAAACTCTTTGTCGTATCTATAATTTGCTGTATCTTTGCACCCGGATTTAGATAATAATAAAAATACAGTTGTTATGGAACCAACTCGAAAAATCGAAAAGGTAGGCATGCGCAACCTTCGCATGGAGGATTACGATCAGCTTGCCAAGTCGTTTAAGCGTATTTACGCAGACTCAGATGTATTCTGGACAAAAGAACAGATTAAGAAACTCATTACTATCTTCCCTGAGGGACAGGTGGTTATTATCGTTGATGATAAGATTGTGGGCTGTGCGCTCTCTATCATCGTCAATTATAATATGGTGAAGGGCGATCATACCTATGCTCAGGTTACGGGTAATGAAACCTTCAATACCCACGATCCTAATGGAAACATTCTTTACGGCATCGAGGTATTTATTCACCCTGATTATCGTGGTTTGCGCCTGGCTCGCCGTATGTATGAGTATCGTAAGGAACTCTGCGAGAAGCTCAATCTGAAGGCTATCATGTTTGGCGGTCGTATCCCAAACTATCACAAGTATGCCGATAAGATGCGCCCTAAGGAGTATATCGAGCATGTAAGAAGCCGTGAAATCTATGACCCGGTTCTTACCTTCCAGCTTTCCAATGATTTCCACGTGCGCCGCGTGATTCGCAATTATCTTCCTAGCGATGAGGAGAGTGAACACTGCGCCACCCTCTTGCAGTGGGATAACATCTATTATCAGCCACCTACGGATTCTTATGTTGACCGCAAGCCTACCGTAAGAATCGGATTGGTACAGTGGCAGATGCGCCCATACGCTTCGGTGGATGACCTCTTTGAACAGGTTGAGTTCTTCGTTGATTCTGTGAGCGATTACAAGAGCGATTTCATCCTCTTCCCTGAGTATTTCAATGCGCCTTTGATGGCTCGTTTCAACGACTTGGGTGAGGCGCAGAGCATCCGAAAGATGGCGCAGTATACCGAAGAAATCCGTGACCGTTTCCGCGAGTTGGCCATCAGTTACAACATCAATATCATCACGGGTAGTATGCCTTATCTCAAGGACGATTCCCTCTATAATGTGGGCTTCCTGTGCCGTAGAGATGGTAGTGTAGACATGTACGAGAAGATTCATGTTACCCCAGATGAGCAGAAGTGCTGGGGATTGAGTGGCGGTAGCCATATCCAGACCTTCGATACCGATTGCGGTAAGATTGGTATCGTAATCTGCTATGACGTGGAGTTCCCTGAGTTGTCAAGATTAATGGCGGATGATGGCATGCAGATTCTCTTCGTTCCATTCATGACCGATACGCAGAATGCTTACTCCCGAGTAAGAGTATGTGCCCAGGCGCGTGCCATCGAGAACGAGTGCTATGTAGCCATTGCGGGTAGTGTGGGCAACTTGCCTCGTGTTCATAATATGGATATCCAGTATGCCCAGAGCGCCGTGTTCACCCCTTGCGACTTTGCTTTCCCTAACGATGGCAAGCGTTCAGAGGCAACACCTAATACCGAGATGATTCTCGTATCAGATGTTGACCTGAATCTCTTGAATGAGCTTCATACCTACGGTGCTGTAAGAAATCTTCGCGACCGCCGCAAGGATCTGTATGAATTGAAACAGAAGAAGTAAGTGGCAAGAAAAATTTAACATTTAACATTCAACACTTAACATTTAAATAAAGTGTATAAGATAGAAATCTCGGAGCGCACGCTCCACTTCAAGCAGCCGGCAGGCACGTCTCGTGGCGTATATACCACGAGACACAGTTATTATCTCACTCTCACCTCGGATGAAATGCCGGGAGTAGAGGGAGTGGGAGAGTGTGCTACGCTCCCTGATCTCAGTTGCGATGCCAAACCGGAATATGCTGTCACCCTGCGACAGGTTTGTCAGATGGTAGAGCAGATGGGACGCATCCCTTACGATATGATTCGTGCTTATCCAAGCATTACTTTCGGTCTCGAAACCGCCTTTGCTTCGTTCTTTGATGAAGCAAAGAAGAAGTTGGGGGCAATGAATCTGTCTGAGGGAAAGACTTCTGTCGAAATACTGAAGGAGGCGGGAGTCTCTGTTCCTATGGGAATGGAGAATCTGGTAAATCTCTTCGATTCTCCTTTCGGAAGAGGTGAAGAAGGTATCACAATCAACGGATTGGTGTGGATGGGTACTTACGAGGAGATGCTGGCACGACTGGAGGAAAAACTCCAGGCGGGTTTCCATTGCGTGAAACTGAAAATCGGTGCCATTGATTTCTTCAAGGAACTCGATCTCATCAAGCGCATCCGTGATGTGTATACCAAGGAGCAGGTTGAGTTGCGTGTAGATGCCAATGGTGGCTTTTTGCCGGAGAATGCGATGAGTCAGCTAGAGGCTTTGGCTAAATATGACATTCATTCGATAGAGCAGCCTATCAAGCAGCATCAGTGGCCTAAGATGGCTCAGCTTTGTCGCGAAACACCGCTTCCTATCGCCCTAGACGAGGAGTTGATTGGTGTGAATGTCCGGAGTATGAAGCAGGCTTTGCTTGATACCATTCGTCCGCAATATATCATCCTCAAGCCTTCACTTCATGGTGGAATCTATGGATGTAACGAGTGGATAGAACTGGCTAACCAGCGTGGTATCGGCAGCTGGATTACTTCTGCTCTTGAGAGTAATATCGGTCTGAATGCTATTGCTTATTATGCAGCTAAAGTATATGGTCCTAATGTCAAGATGCCGCAAGGCTTGGGCACCGGACAGCTCTTTACTGATAATATACCGATGCCTTTGGAGATTCGTGGTGACAAACTGTTTGTAGTAAAATGACTTTAGAAGATTTCCTTTCAGAATGGAATAATGGTAGCGACCGGGTGCTGGTGCATACCAGTGGTTCCACGGGAAAGCCCAAGCCGATGATGGTAGAGAAGAAGCGAATGCTCAACTCGGCCCGCATCACTTGTGATTTCCTGGGATTGAAACCTGGTGATAGCGCCCTGCTCTGTATGTCGCTCGATTATATTGCAGGTAAGATGGTGGTGGTGCGGAGTATAGAGCGCCATCTCCATCTTATTTCTGTTTGCCCAAGTGGGCATCCTTTGAAAGATGTAAATGAAGAGATTACCTTCTCTGCGATGGTCCCGATGCAGGTTTATAACACCCTGCAGGTTCCTGAAGAGCGGGCTCGACTCTGCCGCATCAGGCATCTTATTATCGGTGGCGGAGCCATAGATGAGGCTCTCGAACAGAAACTGAAGGCTCTTCCCGGAGATATTGCCATCTGGAGTACCTACGGAATGACCGAAACGCTCTCGCATATTGCCCTGAGAAGAATTAATGGTGATGAGGCCAGCGAATGGTACCAGCCTTTCGATAGTGTGAAAATCAGTCAGACCGAGGAAGGATGTCTGGTGATAGATGCTCCACAAGTCTGTGCTGAGCCCCTGGTAACGAACGATATAGTGGAAATAGAATCCTATATATATAATAAGGTGGAAAAACTCCGTTTTCGCATCAAAGGCAGAAAAGACAATGTGATTTGCAGCGGAGGCATCAAGATTCAGATAGAAGAGGTTGAGACTCTGTTGAAGCCTTATCTTGAAAAACCTTTCATGATAGCCAAGAAGAAAGACGGGAAGTTTGGAGAAATTGCTGTCCTCTTGACGGAAGATGAGGATATAAAAAAAATAGAGGCGACAGTTCGCCGCCTCTTATCTGATCATAAATATTGGATTCCAAGGGAATTCCTTCATGTAGACCAACTCCCGCTTACCGAAACCGGAAAGCCGAAGCGCTCTATCTTTCTTTAAAGGGATTCTCTGAAGAAATATTCTTTAGCTGAATTATCCTTCTCTGAAGAAGTCAAGTGCTTCCTTGATCTCTTCTGTCGTAGCAGTCTGGTTGATACGGATATCGCCTATGCCGCCCAGCATCGTGAAGTTGATGATGCCATTCTGGTTCTTCTTGTCATGATGCATCAGCTCGATGAGCTCATCATAGTCATCGCAAGTAATATCCAGTGTACCATAGAATTCCTTGATGAAGTTTACGGTCAGGCGCATCTTCTCTGTAGGGAATCCGGTTTTGGCAACACTCAGATAGAGTTCTGGAATCAGACCGAATGCCACAGCGTAACCATGCAGGATAGGCTTGCGCTTCAAAGCCCAGCTCTCGAATGCATGACCGAAAGTATGGCCCAGGTTCAGCGCCTTGCGGATGCCCTGCTCGTGAGGATCCTGCTCTACAATGCGCTCCTTTACCTTCACGCTGTCGCCTACCATGCGCTGCAGCTGCTTCAAATCAGGCTTGTCGAGGTCAAAGCTGACCAGTTCTTCCCACATGGCTTCTGTAGAAATCAGACCGTGTTTCAGCATTTCTGCATAGCCCGAACAGATGTTTTCTGCATCGAGCGTCTTCAGGAACTCTGTATCGAGAATAACGAACTTAGAATCGTTGAACACACCTACTTCGTTCTTCAGTCCGCCGAAGTTGATGCCTGTCTTTCCACCTACCGATGCGTCTACCATAGCCAGCAGGGTGGTAGGAATATTGATAAAGTTGATACCTCTCTTAAAAGTGCTGGCAGCAAAGCCACCCAGGTCGGTTACCATGCCGCCGCCCAGATTAATCATACAGGAGTGGCGTGAAGCTCCACCCTCCTGCAGTCCTTTCCATACCATCATCAGACTTTCGATGTCTTTATGGCTGTCGGTAGCCGGAATAGTGATGATATGGGCTTCCTTCATGCAGTAAAAATTCTGCAATACAGGCATGCATAGTTCCAATGTCGTAGTATCTGTAAGCACAAAAAGCTTGTCGTGCTCACACTCAGAAAGTGCACTTACCAGTTCGCTTTCCAGTTGGGTTGATATGATTACTCTTTGTTCCATAACATTCTAACGTATTAATTTTTGTGCAAAGATACACTAAAATGGAGACAATACAAAAAAAAAGTTGCTAAATTTGCGTTTTTTATCTCAGAATGCATTAAACCTTGGTGTATTTAACGCGTCAAAACAATCGAGTAACAAAAATGATAATAGAATATCATAGCGATTATGTGTGAAAACACTCATAGTTGGAAATAATAACAAATTAAAAATAGAATGAAAAAATCGATTCTGACGATGCTGCTGCTGTTGATGGCAATAGCATCCTTTGCTCAACAGCGACTGATATCCGGTCAGATTACCGACCGCGATACCAAGGAGGCCATTGAGCAGGTAACTGTTCAATTGCTTAAGAGCGACAGCACGTATGTAGCTGGTGCCATCAGTAATGAGAACGGACTCTTTCATGTCACCGCTCCGGCAAATGGCAAATATCTGCTCAAGATTTCGAGCGTAGGATACAAGTCTACCGTGAAGCGTATCCAAATTTCTGATAACAAGGATCTGGCTATGGGTAAGATTGTGCTGGGTGCTGAGGCTATCATGCTGAAAGGCGCAGTGGTAACAGCCATGGCTCAGAAGGTAACCCTGAAGGAGGATACTTTCGTGTACAATTCTTCTGCCTATCGCACACCGGAAGGCTCGGTAGTTGAGGAACTCGTAAAGCGTCTGCCGGGTGCAGAGGTGAGCGATGACGGTACTATCAAGATCAATGGTAAGGAGGTAAAGAAGATTCTGGTAGACGGTAAGGAGTTTATGACGGGCGATACCAAGACTGCCCTGAAAAACCTGCCTACCAGCATCATCGAGAAAATCAAGGCATACGATGAGAAGAGTGATCTCTCTAAGGTAACCGGTATTGATGACGGTGAGGAGCAGACCGTGCTCGACTTCGGTGTGAAGAAGGGTATGAACAAGGGTTTGATTTCCAACATCGACCTGGGCGTGGGCAACAAGAGCCGCTACAATATGCGTGGCATGGGAGGTTATTTCAATGATAACAACCGATTCATGCTCTTTGCCAATGCCAATAACACCAGCGACCGTGGTTTCGGAGGCGGTGGACCGGGTAGAGGTTTCGGAGGCGCTAACGGCTTGAATGCCAGCAAGATGATAGCCGCCAACTACAATTACGAACTGAAGGATAAATTCAAGTTCAATACTTCACTTCGCTGGAATCACAGCGATGGCGATATTTGGAGCCGTCGTTCCAGCGAGAACTTCATGGGTAGCAGTTCTTCGTTCAGCAACAGCTTGACTCAGAATTTCTCTCGCAGCAACAGTTGGAATGGCAACATCCGATTGGAGTGGATGCCTGATTCCATGACCAATATCCTCTTCCGTCCTTCCATTTCCTGGAGTACCAGCGATGGATTGAGTGGCAGCCAGTCGGCATCTTACAATAAGGATCCTTATACCATTACCACCAAAGACCCTCTTTCTGAGGAAGGTATTGAGGAGTTGGACAAGGCTGAGGCTATGGTGAACAGACAGTTGACTAACGGAATCACCTATTCTGATAATAACAATATCAGGGGTATGCTGCAGGTGAACCGCAAGTTGGGCAACAAGGGACGTAACATCACCTTTCGTGTGGATGCCAAATATACGGATAATGACAGCAAGAGCATCTCGCTCAACAATGCCAAACTCTATCTCGTACAGACAGCGGAGGGTAAGGATTCTACTTATCAGACCAACCGCTATAATCTGACTCCTTCGAAGAATTACAGTTATGCGGGCCAGTTGACCTATAGTGAGCCACTCTGGAAGGCTACCTTCCTGCAGTTCAGCTATAAGTTTACTTACAGCTACTCCAAGAGCGACCGCAGCACCTACGATTTCAGCAAGTATGCCATGAATGGCGATCAGGAGTACCGTGGTTGGGATAGTTACCTGAATCCGTTTGCCGGTCATCTCGAAGATTACAAGGATGATGATCAGAGCCGTTTCTCTGAGTATCGCAACTACAATCACGATATCCAGGTGATGATGCGATTCGTCCGTCAGAAGTATAACTTGAACTTCGGTGTGATGGTTCAGCCACAACAATCGAAGTATATCCAGGATTATCAGGGAGTGCATGTAGATACCGTCCGCAATGTGGTGAATGTGAGTCCAACCCTCGATTTCCGTTATCGCTTCTCCAAGATGAGCAACCTGCGTGTGAACTACCGTGGTACCACAGCGCAGCCAAGCATCTCTCAGTTGCTTGATATCACAGATAACAGCGACCCGCTGAACATCTCAAAGGGTAACCCTGGCTTGAAGCCATCGTTCACCCAGAACTTCCGGTTGTTCTACAACAACTTCGTGCAGAACCACAACAAGGGTGTCATGACCTTCATCAACTTCTCAACCACCAACAATAGCATCAGCAATAAGGTGACCTACGATGAGAAGACTGGTGGAAGAATCACCCGACCTGAGAATATCAATGGCAACTGGAATGTGATGGGAGCCTTTATGTTCAACTGCTCTATCGATAGTGCCGGTGTATGGAACTTGAATACCGACACCTACTTGGGTTACAACAACTACGTGAGTTATCTGAGTCTCGACAAGCAGTCTGATTCCCAGAAGAATACCACCCGCAGTACTACTTGGAGAGAGCGCCTCTCTTTCAGCTATCGTAACAACTGGCTGGAGCTCTCGCTCGATGGAACATTGAATTATAACTATGCCAAGAACAAGTTGCAGCCTAACAGCAACCTCAATACCTGGCAGTTCTCTTATGGACCAAGCATGACGCTTACAGCGCCTTGGGGCACCAGTCTGAACTCAAGCCTCTCTATCAGCAGCCGCCGCGGTTATAGCGACAGCAGCATGAATACGGATGAGTTTGTATGGAATGCGCAGCTCTCTCAGGGCTTCCTGAAGGGCAAGCCTCTTACCATCATGCTGCAGTTCTACGATATTCTCCGCCAGCAGAGCACCTTCTCTCGTGCCATTTCTGCTACATCCCGTACGGATACGGAGTATAATGCCATCAACAGTTATGCGATGCTGCACGTGATATATCGCTTGAATCTCTTTGGAGGCAAGGATGCCCGTAGGGGTGGACCTGAAGGTCCTGGTGGTCCCGGTGGTCCTGGCGGTCGTCCAAACTTCCATGGTCGTCCATTCAATGGCGGTCGTCCATTCGGTGGCGGTCATCCAGGCGGCAGAATGTTCTAAAAAAGATAATGAAGTAAGCTTCATTTAAAACGATAGTAAGCCTCACTCCATGTTTACGTGAGGCTTATTTCAAATAGGTATGACGAGAAAAAAAAGAAATCCCCGCTCTTCGTAATGAAGAACGGGGATTGTTTTATTTGGGATTACTAAAAGTTGATCGATTAGAGAGCGAACTTGTAACCTACAGTAATCTGGATTACGTTGTTGTAGTGATCAACGTTATCTGCAATCTTAGTTACACCGATGTTGTAACGAGCATCGAAGACGATGTTCTGGTACTCGTAAGAGAGACCTACAGGGATAGAGAGGTCTACGGTCTTAACGTCTTCTGCATCATCCTTGTTTACCAGGAAACCTGGCTGCAAACCTGCCTTGAGAGCAAGACCAGCTACTGGGTAGTAGTTCAAAGTGATAGGCACATTGATGTAGCCTGGATTCCACTTGCCACCTTCAAAAGTCATACCGGCAACTTTTACATCCTTAGCCTTGAAGCCCTGTACAGAGTAGAGAGCACCTACAGCAACACCTAAATTATCTGTAGCCTGATACTGCAATTCTGCACCAGCAGCGAAACCTGCTTTCCAATCGTTGTCACCGATTGTAGAAACGTTCAAACCTACCTTAGGCTGAATAGTTGTTGTACCTGCAGCCTGCTGTGCGAAAGCACCTACTGAAGACAGCACCATAGCTGCCATAACGAATAATTTTTTCATAATCTCTAATATTTTAAATTAAGTATATAATGCTCATATAGAGTACGATTGACTATCAGTGTGTATGCTGATTCCATCATTTTTATTGGGTGCAAAGGTATGTTTTTTCTCTATTCGCTCCAAATATTTTAACCTTTATTTTAAAATAAGTAGCCAAATATCACATATAAGTTTCTATCCTCAAATCCGCAACCTATAGGGTTTAGTGGGATTTTGCTTGCAAAGCGACA
>ERZ835080.1847-NODE-1847-length-13343-cov-2.460265_pt1 | contig 13343 bp, 15 predicted proteins | sample MGYA00519688_ERZ835080 | MGnify/ENA primary metagenome ERZ835080 (study PRJEB31850, sample SAMEA3708770) | human gut metagenome | biome: human gut; feature: human-associated habitat; material: faeces | place: China | collected 2014 ... | reverse complement strand
CTGCAGGCCTTCGCCTTCAAGGCGCTGGTGCTCCTTTTCCTCGAGGATGGCTTCGGGTTCGTCGCTTTCGCGCGTGAGCCAGTCGGACGGGGTGAACGCGTTGTCGGAATCGTCGTCGGCGTTCGAAGGCGTGTCGAGGCTCGTCTCCTGACCGTAGAGGCGCTCCTCCATCTCGAGGACCTCCTTGGGCTTGACGTCGAGCGCGAGCGCGATGTGTTCGGCCTGACTGTTGGTGAGGGCCGTCTGAGGATCCTCCTTCATCTGGCGCAGATTGAAGAAGAGCTTGCGCTGGTTCTTCGTGGTGGCGAGCTTGACGATTCGCCAGTTGCGGATGATGTATTCCTGAATTTCCGAGCGGATCCAGTGCACGGCAAAGGTCATCAGGCGAGCGCCGCGGTCCGGATCGTAGTGGCGGATGGCCTTCATGAGGCCGATGTTGCCTTCCTGAATGAGGTCCGCATAGGGCAGGCCGTATCCGAGAAAGCCTCGGGCGATCGAGATGACCAGGCGGAGATGGCTGAGAATGAGCCGCTGGGCGGCCTCCACGTCACCGTCGTCGCGAAGACGGACGGCCAGGGACCGTTCCTCCTCGGGCGTCAGGATCGGAGCACGCTCGGCTGCGTGCATGAAGGCTTCGAGGTCTCCGAGCGGACCGACGAGCGCCGGTACGGAGGGTGCCTTGTATGCGACGAGGGCTGTGCCTTTGGGTTTCTCAGTCATTTGTGGGTGAGTCGGAGCCGAAAATTCGGAAAAGACTGTATGGTAGCACCGATCGGCGCGCCCAATCCGGAAAAAAACGTATGCTCGGTCTCTCGAAACAGGGTCAGCGGCGGGCCTTTCGCCAGGCGTCCTGAGCCGAAAGAAGGGCGATGATGTAGCCGATCAGGCTGCAGATGATCACGAAGCCAGCGCACCAGTCGACGGGAGGAAGCGCAAGCGCGAGCTCGACCTCGTAGAGGCGGGCGACGGGGGTGGCTATCGGGTGGCCGAGGACTGCGAGGCCTGCGTACGTGATGGCAATGGCGCCGAGGCTTGCCGACATCATCAGGATGAAGCCGCGCCAGGCGATCGGACGCATGGCGAAGGACGGAGAGGCGCCGAAAAGATAGAGGGCCTTCATCTGCGGCTGAACGGAAAGAGTCGTGAGCCTGATGGAGGCGGCGACAACCAGCATGACGAGCGTGAGCACGACGATGCCGAGGCAGAGGAGGCCAAGACGCGCCGCGTTGGAGAGCGCGTCGAGCTTTTCGCGCCAGTCGGTCTCGTAGGCGAGCATGTCCACGCCCTCGATCTTTTCGATGCGGCCTGCGGCGGCGTCGACGCCTGCGGGCGAGGTGCTGCTGCTGACGGTGGCGATCAGGATGTCGGGAAGGGGATTGTGCTTGACCGCCTTGTCCTTGAGCCCGAGATGTTCATTCAGGCTTCGGATGGCCTCGTCCTTGGGCACGAGCGAGACGCGCTCGATGGTTTCGATTTCGGCCACGGCTTTGGAGAGCTTCTCCATGTCCGTGCCCGACTTCGTGAAGACGGTGATTTCGACGGAAGTCGGAATCTGCCTGATGGGCTCGGCGAGCTCGTAGAAGATCGTCGAGATGAAGAGCGGAATGGAAAGCGCAAGCGCCGACAGGAAGGTCGCGAGCGAGAAGAGGCTGAAGTTCTGGCGGAAGCCCCTGAAGGTTTCCTTGAGCGCCCAGGCGCGCGAGGAGGCGTAGCTCATGCGGCGCCTCCCCTGTTGGACGCGGAGAGCGTGATTTCGCGCGAACGGCAGCCCTCTGGCGTCAGATGCTGGTGCGTGGCGGCGACGACGGTGACGCCCGCGAGGGCAAAGGCGCTCAGAAGGTTGATGAGCGTCTGGGCGTTCGTCTTGTCGAGGTGCGTCGCGGGCTCGTCGGCAAGGATGAGCACGGGACGGTTGACGACGGCGCGGGCCAGACAGGCGATCTGGCGTTGGCCAGCTGAGAGGCTCGAGGGACGAAGGTCGGCGAGATCAGCGGCGCCGCACTTGTTGAGGGCCAGAAGCGCCCTGCGGCGCGCTTCCTGTGCCGTTTCGTCCGCTGCGAGCGCAGGCAACATGACGTTTTCGAGAACGGTCCTGTCCTCAAGTAGAAGCTCCTCCTGCATCATGAGGCCCATGGAGCGCCTGAGCCATCGGCGCTGGGCCTCGTCGAACTCGTCAATGCGGTCTCCCGCAACGACGACTTCGCCCTTCGTCGGGTCGATGAGACCGGCGAAGAGCCTGAGGATGGTGCTTTTGCCGCACCCCGTGCTGCCGTGAATGACGACGAATTCGCCGCGTCCGACTTCAAGACTGAGGTCGTCGATGACGGCATGACCGTCGTAGACGACGCTCACGCCGTTCAGCTGCAGGAGGGGTGCTTCGGTTTCGGACATGAGACCTCTCAGAAGGTGGTCACGGTGATCACGCGGCCGACCTTCTTCCAGTCATCCGCCTCCTGCTGAAGCATGTAGGCGGTGAGGGGATGCTGTTCAAGCCAGGTGCGGTCGATGGCGATGTTGAGCACCGAGTTGTTGAGGCTGCGGGTGATCGTGATGAGCGGAAGCGGCGCGGGCTTGCGGGCATGCGCGAAGATGACGGCAAGGCGCATGGCGAGCACCTGACGGGTGTTGGCTTGGGACTTGAGGAAGTCTTCGGCCTTGCCGAGGCCGCCTCGCTGGGCGAGGATCAGCTTAGCCATGTACTGCTGGTCGGTGCGCGTGAATCCGGGCAGGTCCGCATTGCTCACGATGTATTCGCCGTGGCGGTGGTAGCGGCTCGTCGAGATCGTCGTGCCGACTTCATGCATGAGCGCGGCCCAGCGCAGGCGCTTGAGGGCGGCGGGATCGATGCCGGGGTCGAGCATGCGGAGGAATTCAACGGCGTAGCCTGCGACGATGTCGGCTTGCTCGCGGGACACGCCGCAGGTGCGGATGATCGCGTCGACGCTGATGTCGCGGGTGTCGCGGTTCTGGACGATGCCGAGCTGTTCGTAGAGAAGACCCACGCGAAGGGCGCCGCTGGCGGGACGCATGGACTTGATGCCTGCGGTGCGGTAGACGGCGGTGAGGACGGCATAGCCGCCAGCGATGACTTCGCGGCGGTCGGGCTTGAGGCCGGGGAACTGGATGTTGTTGATGTTCCCGGCGCGAAGCAGAAGCGCGCGGATCTTTTCAAGATGCTCGGGCGTGACTTCGCCGTCGCTCCAGCCCTGCGCAACGCAGATGTCGGAAACGGCGCCGAAGGTGCCGGCGGAGCCGTAGGCTTCGTCGAACTTGGTGTCGTTGAACTTGTGCTCGCCTTCGCTGAACTCGGCGCAGCAGGCGACGATTGCCTTGTCGAGCTTTTCGGCGGTGATGACGCCGTCGGCGAAGAACTTCATCGACGTGTTCACGCAGCCGACGTGGTAGCTCTCGTATTCCTGGGCCTCAAGGTCCTGGCCGACGACGAACTCCGTACTCGCGCCGCCGATGTCGACGACGAGACGGCGCTTGTCGGACGGGGGCAACGTGCGTGCACAGCCCTTGAAGACGAGGCGGGCCTCTTCGTGGCCGCTCAGAATGCCGATGGGATAGCCGAGCGCAGCTTCAGCCTTGGGAAGGAATTCGGAGGAGTTCGCGGCCTCGCGCAACGCCTGCGTGCCGACGGCACGCACCTGGGTGGCGGGAAGGCCTGCGAGCTTTTCGTGGAAGCGGCTCAGTGCGGCGAGTGCCTTCTCCTGCATCTCGGGCGTGAGGGCTCCGTTCTTGTCGAAGCCCGCGGCCATGCGAATGGTTTCCTTCCAGTAGCTCTGAGTGACGATGCGGTCGCCGTCAACACGGCCGATCTCTACGCGGAAGCTGTTGCTTCCAAGATCAACTGCACCTAAAAGCATCTTGTGTGCTCCATTTTTAATTGATTATTCCGGGGCTGTAGCGGGAGTGTTGGGATCGAGTCCGACGAGCGCATTGGCGAACTGCACCGCATTGAAGGGCTGCAGGTCGTCGATGGCTTCGCCCACGCCGATGAAGTAGATCGGCAGGGGATTTTCGGGACGCATTTGTGTAATGGCGACGAGCACGCCGCCCTTGGCGGTGCCGTCGAGTTTCGTGACGATGAGGCCGGTCAGGCCGACCGCGGCGTCGAAGGCCTTCACCTGGGTAAGCGCGTTCTGACCATTGGTGCCGTCGACGACGAGAATCGCCTCGTGCGGAGCGCCGGTCATGGCCTTGTCCTGGGCGCGGCGGATTCGGCGCAACTCTTCCATGAGGTTGATCTGGGTGGGCAGGCGGCCGGCGGTGTCGGCGATGACGACGTCGGTGCCGCGCGCCTTGCCTGCGCTCACGGCGTCGAAGACGACTGCGGCAGGATCGCCGCCCTGCTGAAGAGCACGGAGGAGAAAAAGACCCCTCTTCAGGTGAGCCTGGACCAGTTCGGCCGCAAGCTCTCCATCGGCATTTTGGTCATCTGCGCCCTCCTCTTTGCCGTCAGTGTGTTCCTGCGGGGCGAGAATGTGATGAACGCCTTCCTCTTTGCCGTGGCCCTGGCAGTGGCCGCCATTCCGGAGGCCCTCAGCTCCATCGTCACCATCGTACTGTCCTTCGGCACCCAGAAGATGGCCAGGGAGCACGCCATCATCCGCAAGCTCCAGGCGGTGGAGGGCCTGGGCAGCGTGTCCGTCATCTGCTCCGACAAGACCGGTACCCTGACTCAGAACAAGATGACTGTGAAGAAGCTCTGCACCGGGGGCCAGATCATCCCGGCGGACGGGGCGGACTTCTCTCGCCCGGAACAGCGGGAGCTGCTGCGTGCCGCCCTGTTATGCAGCGACGCCACGGTGAACGAATCCGGAGAGGTGGGAGACCCCACAGAGACCGCCCTGGTGCGCCTGGGCGAGAGCTACGGCTTCGACGAGGCGGAGGCGCGGGGCAAGTATCCCCGTCTGGCGGAGCTGCCCTTTGACTCCGACCGGAAGCTGATGAGCACAGTCCACCAGTTGCCGGACGGCCTGACCATGCTGACCAAGGGGGCCGTGGACGTAATGCTGGGCCGCACTCGCCTCTCTCCGGAGGAGAAGGCGGAGATCGAGCGGATGAACGAGGAGCTGTCCCAGCAGGGCCTGCGGGTGCTGGCCTTCGGCAAGCGGATGCTGACCGCCCCCGCCATCGGCCTGGAGGATGAGAACGACCTCCAGTTCCTGGGCCTCATCGCCATGATGGACCCGCCCCGGGAGGAGTCCAAGGCGGCCGTCGGTGAGTGCATCGCCGCCGGTATCCGGCCCATCATGATTACCGGCGACCACAAGGTCACCGCCTCCGCCATCGCCAAGGAGATCGGCATCCTCACCCCCGGCACCGAGGCCGTGGAGGGTGCCGTTATTGAGTCCATGAGCGATGAGGAACTGCGGGAGTTCGTACCCAGGGTCAGCGTGTATGCCCGGGTGTCCCCGGAGCACAAGATCCGCATCGTCCGGGCCTGGCAGGAGCGGGGCAATCTGGTGGCCATGACCGGCGACGGCGTCAACGACGCCCCGGCCCTGAAGCAGGCGGACATCGGCGTGGCCATGGGCATCACCGGCACCGAGGTGGCCAAGGACGCTGCCGGCATGGTGCTGACGGATGACAACTTCGCCACCATCGTCCAGGCCGTCAAGAACGGCCGGAATGTTTATACCAACATCAAGAAGGCCATCCAGTTCCTGCTCTCCGGCAACACAGCAGGCATTCTGACGGTACTGTATGCCTCTCTCGCGGGGCTGCCGGTGCCCTTTGCAGCGGTACACCTGCTGTTCATCAATCTCCTGACGGACTCCCTGCCCGCCATCGCCCTAGGCCTGGAGCCCCACAGTGACGCGGTGATGCAGGAAAAGCCCCGTCCCCGCAGTGAGGGTATCCTGACAAAGCCCTTCCTGTTGAGCGTGGGCACGGAGGGCCTGGTGATCGCCCTGGCCACCATCATTGCCTTCCACATCGGCCTGGCCAGCGGCGGCGCTGCCGTGGCCAGCACCATGGCCTTTGCCACCCTATGCCTGAGCCGCCTGTTCCACGGCTTCAACTGCAAGTCCGGCCGTCCGGTGCTCTTCACCCGGGCCTTCTGGAACAACAAGTTCCTGCTGGGCGCCTTCGCCGTCGGCGCGCTGCTGCTGGCGGCGGTGCTGCTGATCCCACCGCTGGAGCCGCTGTTCCAGGTGGCGGAGCTGTCTATCGGACTGGTGGGCTGCATTGTGGGGCTGGCCTTCGGCTCCATGGTGGTCATTCAGGTCTTAAAAGCCATCCGCAGCATGGGCAAGAAGTAAATCCACTCCAAATCAAAGCGGCAGGGCCGCCCCTTATGGGGCGGCCCTGTTTCCTTACGCGCCGGTGTAGGTCCGGACGGCATCCCGCAGAAAGGCGGCGCAGCCGGGGACTTCCCGGTCATAGTAGGCGGTGAACCGGGGATCGGACACATACAGCTCTGCAAGGCCCACATGGGCCTGGGGCGTGTAGGACTCCCAGGAGTAGGACAGCCACCGCCGATGGAGCGCCGCAATCCGCTGGCCCTCCGGCCCGGCGGGGTCCGCCCCTGCTTTCACGGCTGTGACGAGAGCGGTGTGGATCTCACCCCCCAGGGACTTCCACTGGGCATACTCCTCCTGGGTCAGCGCCAGGACGCAGGCGTTGGCCCGGTCCATCTCCTCATCTCCGTATTTCTCCCGGATCTCCTGCCCGAAGGCGGTCTCATTGGCCTCTACCGTGCGGCGCTTGAAGGCTTCAAATTTCTCCTGATCGGTCATCTTCGTTCCTCCCTTGATGTCGTTAATCGTTCGCTGGACAGTCAGGATCAGATCGTCCAGTCGGGCCCGACGGGCCTCCAGCTCTGCCAGGTGGCTCTGCAGCGCCGCCTGGCGGTCAAAGGCCGGGTCGTCCAGAATGGTCCGGATCGAGGCCAGGTCCAGTCCCAGTTCCCGGTAGAACAGGATGTCCTGCAGGCGATCCAGTTGCGCTGGGCCGTAGAGGCGGTATCCGGCCTCCGTGGTCCGCAGAGGTTTCAGCAGTCCAATCCGATCATACCAGCGCAGAGTCCTGGGCGTGACGCCGGCCAGATCGGCCAGCGCCTTGACGGTGTATTCCATAGGGATCCCTCCTGTCGATTGGGAGTATAACAGTTGACGCTGCGGCAAGGTCAAGGGGGTTCACGAAAAAAACCAGGCTTTCTTTTTCCATGGCAATGAACTATAATAGGATAACACCATTTCAAGGATCACGGAAGGGGGGATGGCAGATGATCAATTCCACCCTCTGCTATCTGGAGCGGGGCGACGCTTACCTGATGCTCCACCGGGTGAAAAAGAAGGGCGATCTGAACCATGACAAATGGATCGGCGTGGGCGGCAAATTCGAAGATGGGGAGAGCCCCGAGGACTGCATCCTCCGGGAGACCTGGGAGGAGACGGGCCTGACGCTGACGGACTACCGCTACCGGGGCCTGGTGACCTTTGTGTCCGATGAGGCACCCACCGAGTATATGCACCTCTTCACCGCCACTGGCTGGACCGGCACGCCCCACCCCTGCGATGAGGGAGAGCTGGCCTGGATTAAAAAAGCGGAGCTGCGGGGCCTTCCCATGTGGGAGGGGGACAAAATTTTCCTCCGCCTGCTGGAGGAGAACGTCCCCTTCTTCTCCCTGAAGCTCCAATACCAGGGAGACCGGCTGGACCGGGCGGTGCTGAATGGGAGGCGGATTGTATGATACCCGCTCTGACACTGGAGCCGCTGTCCTGGGACGATCTCCCAGAGGCGGCGGTTCTGTGGGCCGACCCGGCGGTGATCCGATGGACCAATATTGCTGCCCCCTGCACGGAGGCGGGGGCGGCAGACCGGCTGGAACACCTGCTGGACTGCCAGCGGGGGTTGCCGTTCTCCACGGTCTTTGCCCTCCGGGAGGGGACGGCATTCCGGGGACTGGCCGGCTGCCCGCCGGTGGATACGGCCGCCGGGATCTATGGGCTGTTCTACCAGCTGCTTCCCGCCTGCTGGGGCCGGGGCTTGGGACTTGCGGCTGCGGCGGAGGCACTGCGGCGCCTGGAACGGCTGGCACCGGCCCTGGTGCTGGCAGACACGGTGGCAGAGAATACCGCCAGCGTCCGAATTCTGGAGCGGCTGGGCTTTGTCCGCACCGCCGTCCACCACAGGGCTTTCTGCCGGGAGGGGCGGATGCTGGATATCTGGGACTACGCCCGCCGCTGGGCTGGTCCGGCGGAGACCGTCTGACCGGGACGGCCCCGTGCAACATGAAGAAATGAGGAATGTTCATGAGCAGAAAACTGCTGCTGTTCGGCTTTGAGGAGCTGCCCACCATTCTGGCTGCCGCGGCCGCCGCCGGGCCCTTCGGGGCGGAGGTGGTGCCGGTGGCCCGGCAGGACTACAACAAGCCCCTGGCGGTGCTGGCGGGGCTGGATGATGACCCCGGCACGGTACTGCCGTTCAACGGCGGCCCTCTGGGTGGGCGGATGGTGGTGCTGTGCGGCCTGGAGGACCAGGTGGACTGCCTTCTGCCGGCGCTGCGTCAGGCGGGGATCGGGCGGGACTGCCTGAAGGCGGTGCTGACGCCCCACAACCGGACCTGGACCGCTGTGAAGCTCTATCAGGAGCTGCTGCGGGAGCACCAGGCCATGAACGGGCGGTGAGAAGATGCGGATCCTAATCTCTGCCTGTCTGCTGGGGGCCCGCTGTCGGTACGACGGGGTCTCCAAGCTCCAGCCCTGGATCTCTGATCTGGCGGAGCGGCACATCCTGGTCCCCGTCTGTCCGGAGCAGCTGGGGGGTCTGCCCACACCCCGTCCGCCGGCGGAGCGGCGGGGAGACCGGGTGATGACCCGGGACGGTGGCGATGTCACCGCCCAATACCGCCGGGGCGCGGAAGAGGCCTTGCGTCTCTGCCGCCTGCTGGGATGCGAGGCGGCGCTGCTGAAAGAGCGGAGTCCCTCCTGCGGCAGCGGGATGGTCTACGACGGCACCTTTACCGGCGTGCTGACGGCGGGAGAGGGTGTCACGGCGGAGCTGCTGCGCGCCCAGGGCATTCCGGTGTACGGAGAGTCCCGGGTGGCGGAGTTGGCGGACCCCATCTAAACAGGCCAGACAGCCACGGACGGCGCAGCGCCCGGAGAACGGGGCGGCGCCGTTCTTTTCCTCCCCGGCACGGTTTACAACCAGGGGAAAACGTGGTAGACTCGAAGCCATGAATATGGGAGAGGAGGGAGAAACATGAGCCGACAGGATGTCCTGGCCCTGCTGCGGGAACAGGAGGGGGCGTTCGTCTCCGGCGAGGAGATCAGCCACCGGCTGGGACTGAGCCGCGCGGCCATCTGGAAGGCGGTGGATGCGCTGCGGAGGGAGGGCTACACTGTGGAGGCCCGCACCGGCCGGGGCTACCGTCTGCTGGATGCGCCGGACGTGCTGACGGAGCCGGAGATCCGCCGCTTTCTGGGGGAGACGGCCCGGGTGGGCCGGACCTTGGTGTGTCTGGCAGAGGTGGACTCCACCAATCTCCGGGCCAGACAGCTGGCAGCGGAGGGCGCAGCGGACGGCACTGTGGTGGTGGCGGACCGCCAGACGGCTGGCCGGGGCCGACTGGGCCGGAGCTTTCAGTCCCCCGGCGGCCAGGGGATCTACCTGACGGCTCTGCTGCGGCCGGATCTGCCGCCGGAGCGGCTGTCGCCGGTGACGGCCATGGCTGGAGTAGCGGGGTGTCGGGCCGTAGAGCGGCTGTGCGGCGTCAGCCCCGGCCTGAAATGGCCCAACGATCCGGTGCTGGATGGGAAAAAGCTCTGCGGTATTTTGACCGAGCTCTCCCTGGAGGGGGAGACGGCCCGCGTGCAGGAGCTGGTGCTGGGCATCGGAATCAATGTCTCCCAGCGGCCGGAGGATTTCACGCCCGAGGTGCGGGAGATCGCCACCTCCCTGGTCCAGGCCCTGGGCCACGCTGTGTCCAGGCCCGCCCTGGCGGCGGAGATCATCCGGGAGGTGGACCGCCTCTGCGCAGCCCTGGCGGCAGGAGAGACTGGTCCTTATCTGGCCGAGTACCGGCGGCGGTGCGTGAATCTGGGCCGGACCGTGCGGCTGCTGCGCCCGGACGGAGGCGGCGAGACGGCGGAGGCATTGGACATCGATGAGGAATTCGGCCTGGTGGTGCGGAGGCCGGACGGCGCGGTGAAGACCGTGCGGTCCGGCGAGGTGTCCGTCCGGGGCCTGTACGGATATACAGAGTGAGAGACAGGGGGAGATAGGGTTGAAAGAGCTTTGGACATTGTTTTGGACCTTCGCGAAGATGGGGGTCATGACCTTCGGCGGCGGCATGGCGATGCTGCCGATTCTCCAGCGGGAAGTGGTGGAGAACAAGCACTGGGCCACAGAGGAGGAACTGACGGACTACTATGCCATCGGGCAGTGCACGCCGGGGATCATCGCTGTCAACACGGCCACGTTCATCGGCCAGAAATACAAGGGCATCGCCGGGGGCATTGTGGCCACCCTGGGGGTGGTGTTCCCGTCTCTGGTCATTATCTCCATCCTGGCGGGGCTCATCAACAACTTCGCGGACCTGGCCTGGGTCCAGAACGCCTTTGCGGGCATTCAGGTGTGCGTGTGCGTCCTGATTTTCAACGCCACGGTGAAGCTGCTGAAGAAGTCCGTGGTGGATAAGCCCACGGCAGCGATTTTCCTGGCAGTGCTGGTGGGCAGCGCGGTGATGGATGTGTCCCCGGTGTGGTTCATCCTCGCGGCCGCAGTGCTGGGTATCCTGCTGAAGAACTGGGAGGTGAAGGGGGCATGATCTATCTGCGCCTGTTCTGGGAGTTTTTCAAGACCGGACTCTTTGCCATCGGCGGCGGTATGGCCACGCTGCCCTTCCTCCACGACATCGGGGAGGCCACCGGCTGGTTCACCCAGGCCCAGCTCATGAACATGCTGGCGGTGTCCGAGTCCACCCCCGGCCCCATCGGCATCAACATGGCCACCTATGTGGGCTTCACCGTTGCCGGTGTCCCCGGCGCGGTGATCGCCACATTGGGAGAGGTGACGCCCTCCATCATCGTGATCCTGATTATTGCCGCCCTGCTGCGGAACTTCCGGGAGAACCGATATGTGGACCGGGCCTTCTACGGACTGCGGCCTGCCTCTACGGGCCTGATCGGCGCGGCCTGCGTGTCCGTGGTACTTGAGGTGCTCACCAACATCGTGGTGGCGTCGCCGGAGACGGGGCTGTTCAACCAGTTCCAGCTGGGGGACGGCGGCCTGGCGGGCCTCATCAGCTGGCCGGGCCTGATCCTGGCGGCGGTGCTGCTGGCACTGACCAATTGGGTGAAACCCACGAAGAATCTCCATCCCATCGTGTTCATCGCCGCCTCTGCCGTGGTGGGCGTGGTGTTCCGCTTCGCGGGGGTATGAGGATAGACCGCCAGGACCTGTATGCCCTGTTGCGGGCGCGGAATATCCCCTATGAGGAGACGGCGCACCCGGCGGTATGGAGCATGGAGGAGCTCCACGCACTCTGTCTGCCGGGGGAGGAGCGGATCTTGAAAAACCTCTTCCTGCAGGACGACAAGAAGCGGCGGTACTATCTGGTGGCCATAGACGGCGGCCGGACGGCAGACCTGAAGGCCCTGCGCCGGACACTGGACAGCCGTCCTCTGAGATTTGCGGACGCCGCAGACCTGGAGCGGCTTCTGGGCCTGCTGCCGGGACAGGTGACGCCGCTGGGGGCCCTCCGGGCGCCTGCCGGCACGGTCACCGTGGTGTTGGATGCGTCTTTGCGGGGCCGGACCGTGGGCGTCCATCCGCTGGAGAACACCGCTACCACGTTTTTGAATCTGGACGATCTGGCCGCGCTGCTGGAGGACCATGGTGTACCGGTGATCTGGTGTCCGCTGTAATACGCACAAGCCGCCCGCCGGAGAATCCCGGCGGGCGGCTTGTGCCCATCTGGCAGCGGGCCGTCACTTCCCATCGATGTGGTGCTGGATCCGCTGCATGATCATGTCCAGGGCCACCAGGTTGTGGCCGCCCTCCAGCACCACGATGTCCGCGTACTTCCGGGAGGGCTCCACATACTGCTCATGCATGGGCTTCACAGTGGTGAGATACTGGGAGACCACGGACTGGAGCGTCCGGCCCCGCTCCTCCACATCCCGCAGGGCCCGGCGGAGGATCCGCTCGTCCGCGTCCGTCTCCACAAAGATCTTGATGTCGAACATATCCCGCAGAGTGGGGTTCTGGAAGATCAGAATGCCCTCCACAATGATGACCTTGGCGGGCTGGATCTCCACGGTTTGGTCGGTGCGGTTGTGCTCCACAAAGGAGTAGACGGGGCACTGGATGGAGCGTCCGGCCTTCAGCTCCTGCAGGTGGCGGATCAGCAGGTCCGTGTCAAAGGCGTTGGGGTGGTCATAGTTCACCTTGGCCCGCTCCTCATAGGTCCTGCCCACCTGGCGCTTGTAATAGCTGTCATGGCCGATGACGGTCACGTCTTTGCCGAAGTGTTCCTTCAAATGCCGGGTCAGAGTGGTCTTTCCGGAGCCGGTGCCTCCCGCAATCCCGATCAGGATGGTGTTCATGTTCCCGATTCCCCCTAAAATCTCCCAGTTCTGTGAAACAAAACCGCGTTCTTTTGCGTCCATTATAGAAGAGGCGCTCCCCAAAAGCAAGCGGAACCGCGGAAAAAGCGTAAATTTCCCAGGGAATCGACGCTTCCGGTCTTGACGGCACTGGGAAAAGCCGATATTATGTAAATTATGAAAAGCTGTTACGCGGGAGGATGACCCATGGCCATGAAACGCTGCCCCATCTGCGGGGAAAAGTATTCCGATACATACAAGAGCTGCCCCTTCTGCGAGGAGGAAGAGGCGCTGCAGAGCGGTGCACAGATCCGCAGGACCGCCCCCGGACGGGGCGGCAAACGGACGGCCGCCCGCGGCCGCCAGCCCAATCTGCTGAGTCCCATTCTGATTGTGCTGATCGTCATTATGGCGGCGCTGCTGGTCTACCTGCTCTTCGGCGACCGGATCGCCCAGCGCCTCTCCGGCGGAGAGGAGACCCAGGACACTTCCACAGAGGATGTGACGCCCCAGCCGCCGGACCCTGATACGGCGGACCCGGAGGGGGGAGACGGCGTGACCATGCCGGAGAGCGGCGGCACCGGCGAGATGGAAGACCCGAATGACGGCGGCACCACCACACCCGCCCAGACGGATCCCTCCACCCTGCCGGAGACACTGACCATCGCCTACCTGGGTTCCCCCCGGACGGAGTTCACCATGTCCGTGGGAGATGAGCCCATTCCCCTGACTGTCTCCGGCGGCAGCGGCACTTATACCTGGAGCAGCAGCGATGACGGC
>ERZ835080.1843-NODE-1843-length-13372-cov-3.415484_pt1 | contig 13372 bp, 16 predicted proteins | sample MGYA00519688_ERZ835080 | MGnify/ENA primary metagenome ERZ835080 (study PRJEB31850, sample SAMEA3708770) | human gut metagenome | biome: human gut; feature: human-associated habitat; material: faeces | place: China | collected 2014 ... | reverse complement strand
GTGCAAAGGAATGAATATTTATCGTTCCTCGCAAATATTTGATGAATTAAATGCATCTTTTTGCACATTTTTCACGGTTTTGTGCAGGATTTGGAGGGTTTATGAGTAAAAACATTGCTATTTTCGCTTCCGGTAACGGAACAAATGCAGAGAATATCATCCGTTATTTCCAAAATAGCGAATCGGTGAACGTAAAGCTGGTTTTGGCAGATAGGGAGACTGCCTTTGTTTTGGAACGTGCACGTAGACTGAATGTTCCGTTTGCCTGTTTGGACAAGGCCGCATGGGCGGATGGTACGGCTGTATTGTCTTTGTTGGAAGATAAAGGAATAGATTTTATTGTCCTTGCCGGTTTCCTTGCACGTGTGCCGGACTGTATCTTGCATGCTTATCCTAATAAAATTATAAATATTCACCCTTCCTTATTGCCTAAATTTGGCGGTAAGGGAATGTATGGCGGGCATGTGCATGAAGCTGTGGTGGCTGCCGGTGAAACGGAAACCGGTATTACCATACATTATTTGAATGAGCATTTCGATGAGGGCGAAATTATAGTGCAGTACAAATGCCCTGTCCTGCCGCAGGATACGGCAGAAGACGTGGCAAAGAAAGTGCATGCGCTGGAATACGAATATTACCCGAAAGTTATCGGCGGTTTGTTGTCGGAAGTGTGCTGATAACCTTTCGGGATATTGTTTTTGCGGAAAGAAGCGGCATGCTATTCCGGATGATTCACAATTGTGTATGCTTCTTTCTCTCTTCTTAAAGGATAGTCTCCCCGTAACTTCTCAAATAGTTCCGGATGCGTTTTGAGCGCATTGCTGTCTTGTCGGGGATCGTACATTTGTAGATAGGCGGCCGATAGGGTATCTGCTGTAATGCGCGGTTGGCTTGGGGCAGGAGGAATAATCTGATAGTCTGCCTGTACATTGAAATACCGGCATAGGGCATCCAGCGACATGCGGGTTGCATTGGCTTTGCCGTCTGCCGAATAGCCGGCGATGTGCGGTGTGCCGAGGAATACCTTATCCAATAAGGTGAGGTTTATAGCCGGTTCATTTTCCCAGACGTCAATGATAGCATCCGAAACCAGCCCTGTGTCCAAAGCGTTCAGCAGTGCACCGGTCTCGATTATTTCTCCGCGTGAAGTGTTGATGATAACAGGCTTCCGCTTTAGCGATTGGAAAAAGGCGTCGTCGGCGAGATGACAGGTCTTGTATTTGCCTTCCCTATATAAAGGTACGTGGAAAGTGAGTATGTCGCATTCTTCGGCGAGTGTTTGCAGGGACGAAAAGCCTTGTTTCCCTTCTTTGTCCTCACGGGGAAGGTCGTTCAGTAAAACGCGCATCCCCAATTCCTGTGCCACTTTTGCAACTTTGCTGCCTACATTGCCTACTCCGATAATGCCGATAGTAACTTCCGGTAAATTGATACCTTTCAGCGTTTGCAGCAAAATTAAAGATGATTGCAGGTATTGGGCTACGGAGGCGGAATTGCAGCCGGGAGCATTTGTCCATGTAATACCGGCTTCGCGGCAGTATTCCGCATCGATATGGTCGAAGCCGATGGTTGCCGTAGCGATAAACTTAACCTTGCTACCTTCCAGCAATTCCCGGTTGCAACGAGTGCGTGTACGGATAATAAGTGCATCCGCATCTTTCACCAAAGAAGGGGTGAAGTCTTTTCCCGGTGCGTAGACTACTTCATCGGCTATTTTTTCAATGGCTTCCTTTATAAAAGGTATTTTATCATCGACAATTACTTTCATGATGCTTTTGTTTTATTGCAGGCAAAGTTAGAAATAATTCATGAGAACAGACATTTCTGATATAATAATGCATACCTTTGACAGATTGTTTAAAACATAAATTGATATACTGATGAAAACACTGATTGGCTTTGAGGAAATAGAGGATAAGATAATTACTCTTCGCGGGCAGAAGGTTCTTTTGGACAGGGATGTTGCCACTTTGTATGGGGTGGAGACGAAACGTGTGAATGAAGCCCTTAGAAACAACCTTGATAAATTTCCCAAGGATTATTGTTTTACGTTGCAAGTATCTGAAAAACAGTATCTGGTCGAAAATTTCGACCGGTTCTCCGTGTTGAAACATTCTACAGTTGAACCTAAAGCCTTTACAGAGAAAGGTCTTTATATGCTTGCTACCATTCTGAAAAGTTCTCGTGCTACAAATGCAACGTTTACGATTATCGAGACTTTTGCCAAACTGCGCGAACTCTCCCGTACCTTGAACAACCTGCCGGATGCTTCCGAAGAGCAGCAGAAATCCTTGTTGGAGAAAAGCGGTGATTTGTTCTCCGATTTATTGGATAATAATCTTCAGGCAACAGACTCGGAAACAACGATTGAACTGAATCTCGCCGTATTGAAAGTAAAGCATACGGTAAAACGGAAAGCAGATAAGGAATAAATGAGGCAAACTGTTTGGCTGTGTGCAAAATATTGTATAGTTTTGTCAACTTGTGGGAATTTTGCAGCTTGTTGAACAAAGACTAATTAATTATATCCAATGAAGTGTATTCATATCATTACTCCTGTAAAGGACTCCATTGAATTGACGTTGCAAACGGTGGAAGCCATTGTTGCATCCGATTTTCAGACGCCGTTTACCTATACCGTATATAATGACTTCAGTACAGAAGAAAACACGGCTAAGTTACAGGATGCATCCGAAAAGCTGGGCTTTGAATTGGTAAATCTTGCGGAAATAACGGATCATCCCTCACCGAACTATCTGCTGGTATTGCAAATGGCACAGCAACGTGCCATCGAGGCGGAGGCAGGTTTGATAATCGTGGAGTCGGATGTTGTGGTAAAGAAGAATACATTGCAGGCTTTGTTCAACGGAGCGGCAGAACGGGCGGACTGCGGTATTGCCGCTGCCGTCACAGTCGATGAGAAAGGAGAAATCAACTATCCCTATCTTTTTGCGAAAGGTAAGGAAAACCAGGTGTTTCCGGAGAAAAAGCATTGCAGTTTCTGCTGTTCCTTGCTGACATTGAATTTCCTGAAAGCATTCGACTTCCATCAGTTGAATCCTGAAAAGAACTGGCATGATGTAACTGTTTCGCATCAATCTTTGAAAGAAGGGTTTAAGAATTACCTGTTTACTACGTTGCCGGTATTGCATCAGCCCCATGGCAGCCGTCCGTGGAAACAATTGAAATATAAGAATCCGTTGAAATATTACTGGTTGAAGTATACAAAGGGGTTGGATAAAATCTGATATATTTATGAAATCTGAAATGAGCCGGAAATCCGATATGTTTCATCCTTATACATTAGTTATTCACCCGGACTTTAAGGAGTTGGGAGATTTTATCTTGTCTTTGCCGGAACGTTTTGAGAAAAACGAAGGTATCGTTATTCATAAAGGACGTAATGAATTGAGAAAGATGGAATATGGCGGTCGGGAGTATGTTGTTAAATCTTTTCACCGCCCGAATATCATTAATTGCTTTGTGTACGGTATTTTCCGTCCATCCAAAGCGAAGCGTTCTTACGATCATGCCGAACTGTATCTTAAGATAGGGGTAGGGACTCCGCAACCGGTAGGATATTTCAATGTGCGCAGCGGCCTTTTGTTCGATAAAAGTTACTATGTGAGCTGTCTGTCAACATGTCCGTATGTCTATAACGACCTGTTCAGGCGGAAGTTTGACTATGAAGAGGAAGTTTTGCGTGAGATAGGGCGGGTAACTGCCGTTCTCCACGAACATGGATATGCCCATAAAGACTACGGACGTGAAAATATCCTGTTTCAGAAAACACCGGAAGGCATTAAGCTGGAGATTGTCGACTTGAACCGTATGTTTGTCGGAACTATCGGCATGAAAGCCGGTTGCAAGAACTTCGAACGGTTGCCGGCTACCCCGCAGATGCATCGCTGGATGGCGGAGGAGTATGCAAAGGCCCGCGGTTTCGATGTGGAAAAGTGTTTTGAGCTGATGGTTGCTTACAGAAGTACTCAGCCGGGAAAGATTGATAATCTTTATTAAAATCGTCATGAATATTATAGCCGTAGTTGTCACTTATAATCGGATAGAACTGTTGAAGAGAACGGTTCGTTGCCTGCAACAGAATAAGCCTGTTTCCTCAATTGTAGTTGTCAATAACGGCAGTACGGATGCTACTGCCGAATGGCTGAAGACCCAATCGGGACTTACCGTTATCAATCAGGCTAATGTGGGGGGCTCCGGTGGTTTTTACACCGGTATGCAGTATGCATATCAGGCAGGTGCGGATTGGATTTGGTGCATGGATGATGATGTTTTTCCGCGTGCCGATTGTCTGGAACGGTTATTGCAGCATGCCGGTCGGGAAGATATAGGTATACTTGCTCCGCGCCGTTTGCAGGAGGGGAAGCTTTTCACGCATGAGTTTCAAGGGTATAACTTGACGAATCCTTTTGCTTCCATGTACACCGGGAAGCTGGCGAAACAGACTGTAACAGGGCCTGTGGAGATACAAGGAGCGGCTTTTGAGGGACCGTTTATCCGGCGTGAGGTTGTTGGGAAGATTGGCTATCCCAATAAGGATCTGTTTATCTTTTGTGATGATACGGACTATTGTCTCCGTACGGTACAGGCGGGATTCAGAATTCTGTATGTTCCTGATGCGCTGATGGATAAGGAGAAGTTTTTCTCGAATGACAGTTGGAGCGAACGGAGTAAGAAGAAAAAGTGGAAACGTTTCTATCAGGTACGTAATTCCACTTATTTGAGCCATCATTATGGACGTAATTGGGCAGTAAGGTATCTTCGCGGTTTTAATGGAGTGGCGGGCTATATTTTGACGGCTCTTGTCACTTGTCCGTTTACCGATGCTTACCGATGGAGTGATATCCCTAAACTGTGGAAAGCTTATTGCGACGGGATACACGAAAGGCTGGGGAAGATAGACTGATTGACCGGTTGTCAGAATGCCTTATCGGTCAGGAGATGGGCATAGATTGTCTTTTTCCCGTTGCGGGTTTGCATGGCAAATGCTTTCTTGTAAGTCAGCTTGTGGAAATGGTATTTGGTATAAAACGTTTCCATTGCTTTTTTATCATATTCCTGGTTTAAGCATTTAGAAAGATTACTCATGGGCTGTATCGGAATATTATTCACCATTTTCGATACGGCAGGAATATGTTTGTATGCTAAGGCAAAGAGGTAATCGATAAAAAGATAAGTTACAATCCGGTTGTTGTTTTTCCAATAATTGTAGAAAGCATCCAGGATGAAAGAGGGGAGAATATTGCCTTTACCGCAAGCAAGAAAGAAACCGGTCCATTTACCTTTTACCACGTTGCAGTTATTGGGGATGTGATGATGGCTGTAGTATGGCAGGCTCGTGTTGATTATCGAGTCTATATCTTTTGTGAGCAATATTGTGCTATCCAGCCATATGCCTCCATGCCGTTTTAATAAATTCATTCTTAGCAAGTCGGAAAAATGCGTGATTGTCATTTCGCGTTTGTACAATCTCTGCATGATAAAGTCGGGCATTGTTGCATATTCCTGAAAATTTTTCTCTGTTATCAGGATTACGGGGTGGTTGTCTGCATGCTGGCATATGGAGGAATAGCATACTTTTACTATGTCGGGCATCTTCTTTTCTCCTTGCCACCAGCACACCCATATTGGAGATGTTGCACCGATAGGTTCTTCCTTTTGGGGTGTTTGTTCCTTATAATGGTCAAGAACCTCATTTGTCTTATATCTGTAAAGTATAATGAGGGTAAGCAGATAATGTTTGCCTTTAGATATAACTTTTTGATCTATTTTTCTCAAGAATAACCTTAATTCTTTCATCGTTTCAGTAGCTTGTTTAGAATATTCCGAATGGCTTTGCTAATAAGTTTCAGGCGGTTCCTTTTTTTTAAGGAACAGATATAGGATGCTCCTAAGATGGTGTTCTTATCCCGGAATATTATTTTGGGAGTTGGGGGAACCGTCCATTCTTGTGGGCGGCCATATTCTGTACTCAGAATTTTAATTTGCTTATCCAGCAGATATTTGTTCAGGTAAGATTCATCATGCCAGCGTGCTGTGATGTTTCTTTTTAAGTCGGTTTCCGTCATAAGGCTGCATTGTTCTAACAGTTCGATATAGGCCTTGCTCTCACCGCCGATTAGTCCGCCTTGATAATAGTGCTCGCCGCTGTTGTATGGTATGTATGCTTGTGAATTTTTTCTTCGCTCATAATGATATTTTTGCAATGGTTTGTTTCTATAGGTGTGCCATTCCAAACCGGTCAATGCCTCTTTCTCGGTCGGTAAAAATTCTTCGGGGGTTATTATTTGCAGAAACTCTGTATTGCCATTGAAAAAGAACAGATAATCAAAATGTTTGAGTTCTTCTTTGTGCCTTAGGAACATTTGGTAGCGGAACAGGACATTTTTGGGCCAGCCCAAATCTTCCTGGAACGAAACTTGTACATTAGTGCTGCTTTTTAACGGATAATCGGTGAATATGAAGTATTTCTTTTCATATTGAGGAAGAAACAACGATTCGCAACTGGAATAGAACTTATCCCAAAGTCGGATATATTTTCCGATACCCACATAAAGAATACCAATTTTCATAATTTATTGTATGCTGTCAGGTTGATTAATCGGTACTTTTATCCATTTGTCGGGACAGATGTCCGGTGTTTCGCAATGCCGGAACCAGCGTTCGGGCATGATGACGGTTTTATTTTCCCGCGGGTTCAGCCATGCTCCCCACCAGCTGAACGTACTGTTACAGATAATGTGGTGACGGCAGCGGCTCATCAGCATCATATCCTGCCAGCTTTCTGCACCTTTGTTCCAGTCGATAAAGAAGGCTTTTGGCAACGGCAGGTTTTCTTTCACCCAGGCAATGTCGTCCGAGAAAACATAGTAGGAGGGCTGGCTTATCCGTTTGTTCATTTCGGCTATGGCGTTGAGGTAATAAGGCAGTTGGCATACACAGCCGGTTGTTTTCCAATATTTGGGTTCCAGGTAATCTCCCCGGCGTACATGTATGGAAACCGCATTCTCATCATGGTCTATCTGTTCGGACATTTCCTTTGTTTTCTTGTTGGACAGGCGCAGATTGAATGTAAAAGCCTTGCGTATATCGTCTGCCATGTCGGCAAAAAAACGTTCCGACTGATAGAAACCCTTGAAATATAATAGAGGCCAGAAATACTTTTTATCATATGGAACAAGACTTGACGGGACTTGCTTGCGTTCATAGATTTTCTTGAAAAAGAGAAATTCAATAACCTTTTTTAAGGGTTGGTTGATACGGAATTCTATTGGGGGAAGATTGAAAACCCGATGCATCTCATAGCCGTTATGGGCTTTGTAGTGCACCATATCGGATAAATCAATCCGGGTATTGCTGTAATGTTTTTTCATCCGCATATAGAAGGCGTAGATAAACATTTGATTGCCCAGTCCGCCGGTCATTTTAATAAATCTCATATCTCTGTTTTTGAGGAAAATGTTTTTTAAACGTTCGTTTAAAAAACATCTTTTCAAACGATTTTAAATTGTTCATATTTGTATATATTTATAACTATATTATATGTACGTATCCTCAGATTGATACATTTTTATCCGTAAATGCGAAAAAAACGAGTCACAATATTTTTTAGATAGGAAATAACTTTTATCTTTGTGTTTTTTAAACGAACGTTTAAAAAACATTTCTTTTGACCATAAAACGGTATTAGATGAGTGATAGTCTGTTGTATAAGCTTCGTAGCGGCAAGCCCCCGAAGGTATTCTTCTTTTTAAAGGGATATTTGAAGCGGTGCATACCCGATTGCTTTTTCAGAATCCGGAGAAAGAGCTGTTTGGCACAAGTGGAGGCGCGGCCTGATAAGGATTACATTTATGAAAGGGTGAATTATTATAATAAGATGCAGTATCCGGTAGACCTGCCCGATACAATATTGCATGAGCATAAGCATAGCTATTATGTCTATCTGGACAAGATAAAGAATTTCCGTCCGTCTACGTTTCACAAGGCATATTATTTTGATTTGCAGGATGTGGCCCGTTGGTTTGACCGCCAACTGCGCATCAGCTATATTCCCGGTGACGTATATTTTACTCCCGAATACCCTTCGATTGTAAAGAGCCGGCTGCTGAAGGAGGACAATGCGTATTCGGTTGTGCTTAAACTGGACAAACTGCGTCATTTTATATTTCTGAACGATCCTGTGCCTTTTTCACAAAAACGCAATCAGGCTATATTTCGCGGCAAGATTCGCCTTAGCCGCATTCGTGAGAAGTTCCTTCAAAAATATTTTGGCTCATCCATTTGCGATTGCGGCGTGGTGGGCAGGAACGAAGGTTATCCTGAGGAGTGGATGACTCCTAAGAAAACAATCCGTGAGCATCTTGATTATAAATTTATCATGGCGCTCGAGGGTAACGATGTCGCCTCCAATCTGAAATGGGTAATGTCGTCCAACTCTATTGCCGTAATGACGCGTCCTACCTGTGAAACCTGGTTTATGGAAGGAAAGCTGATTCCCGATTATCACTATATTGAGATTAAGGATGACCTTTCCGATTTGGAGGAGAAACTGAACTATTACATCGCTCATCCGGCAGAGGCGGAACAGATTGTCGAGCATGCCCATGAATATGTTTCCCAATTTTTCGATGCCGGACGCGAACGGCTGATTTCATTGCTTGTAATGGATAAATATTTTCAGGTAACCAAACAAACGTCAAATTGTTAACACCATTGTATGATACATATTGCTTGTAATATTGATGCTAATTTTATACAGCACTGTGCTGTTACGCTGGTTTCTCTGTTTGAGAATAATAAGCGTGCCGATATTTGTGTGCATATTGTAGCTCCGTACCTTTCGGAAGCGGATCAGGCTATTCTACGCAACCTGGCTGCTCCTTATGGCAATGAAGTCTGCTTCTACTATCCTCCGAAAGATCTGTTGCAATGCTTTTTCATAAAAAAGTTCGGCAAGCGGATTTCCATGGCAACTTATTACCGTTGCATGTTTTCATCTATTCTGCCCGAGAGTTTGGAGAAAGTACTTTACCTGGACTGCGATATTGTAATATTGGGAGATATTTCCGAATTCTGGAACACGGATTTGTCCGGGTGCGGTGCGGCTTGTGTCGAAGATATCGGCAAGGATGAGGATGAGCGTTACGAACGCTTGCACTATGATAAGTCCTGCTCGTATTTCAATGCGGGGGTGCTGCTGATTAATCTTGATTACTGGCGGAAACATAAGGTCGATGTGCAGTGTGTGCGGTATTTCGAGACTTATCCGGAGCGCATCCAGTTTAATGACCAGGATTTGCTGAATGTCGTCCTATGCAAGGACAAGGTCTTTGTTCCTTTGAAGTGGAACATGCAGGATGGTTTTTATCGCTACGGCATTGACAAACGGGTGGCCGACTGGCAGGCTTTCCGTGAAGAACTGCTGCATCCTGTCATTCTGCATTATACCAACAAGAAGCCCTGGAATTATGACAGTATGCATCCGTTGAGGAATGAATACTATAAATACCTGGATATGACGCCCTGGAAAGGGAAACGGCCGCTTTCTTCTGTAAAAGAGCGTTTAAAAAGGTACATTAAGTGCGTGCCTTATTTGTTGGGGCTTAGAAAACCCAAATATGTGAACCTCGGCAAGTAGCAGCCCGCTGCCCGGGACGTATCCTATGAAGCTGTTTGATAACTGATTAAGTGAGATGGTAAAAGTTTCTATTGTAATACCTGTTTATAATCGGAAAAATTTCCTGACTGTATGCATAAAAAGTTTGCTTGCACAGTCTTTTGAAGATTTCGAGATATGTCTGGTCGATGACGGAAGTACGGATGGCACCGGGCTTCTGTGCGACGAACTGGCGGAAAAGGATACTCGCATCAGAGTATTGCATGTGCAAAATGGCGGAGCAACCTATGCGCGTCAAAAAGGGGTGGAACTGGCAACAGGAGAATGGGTAGTCTTTGTCGACTCTGATGATACCATGCCTGCCGACGCTTTGCAGCGTTTGTTTCAAGCAACGTCGGAAGATACGGATATTGTAGTCGGTTTTTGCAGGAAAAAGCGCTTGTGGGGGGTAAACAGGCTTTCGCCGGCTTGTTACCGTAAGCTTTTAATCAAGGGCAGGTACAACATTTCGGCTACGTGCGGAAAGCTGTTCAGGCGCACGTTGTTTGATGAGTACACGCTACGTACACCCCGGGAGATTGTGATGGGAGAAGACATGCTTATGAACCTGCGGTTGGCGTTTGCATCATCCAAGCCGGTACGTCTGGTTGGCGGAAACAGTGTCTATAACTATATACAACATGGCGGGAATATAACGCATGTATTCAAACTTACGGCTGATTACGAGCACATCTTCCATAAGGAGAGGCTGTTGTCTATTCCCGAAGAAGAACATGCCCGCTATATGCCTGTAATGATTTACCGCAGGCTGAGGATGCTGCGCCGCATTCTGCGGTGTGCGCAAAAAGACAATACGGTTGAAGAGCTGCGGACTTCTGCTTTTGTGAAAGAGCTGCTTGCAGATATCCATGCTACCCGTTATACATTCTGGCGTTATCCGCACTGGAGGCTTTGGCAATTTCTCGCAAGTGCGGGTAAGTAAGGCGGAATCATAAGCTCTCTTTTTTCCACAGCTTTAATGCCGCTGCCACCGTATCGTCCATGTCTGCATACGTATATTGCGCCAGTCTGCCGCCGAAAAGCACTCTTTCCTGTTGCTGTGCCAGTTCTTGATACTGCTTGAAAATCAGGTTGTTTTTTTCGTCATTTACCGGATAATAAGGCTCTTTCCCTTGTTCAAAATCATCGGGATATTCATAGGTGATGACGGTAGAACGCTGTTTGCCGAACTCAAAGTGCTTGTGTTCGATGACACGGGTATAAGGAGTTTCGCGGTCGGTATAGTTCACGACTGCATTGCCTTGAAAGTCTTCTATATCCGTGAGGTGTCTGTGTTCGAATCGCAGGCTGCGATATTCCAGGTGTCCGCATGCATAATCGAAGTATTCGTCTATGCAGCCGGTGTAGAGCACCTTCTCCGCCAAAGCGTCCAGCTCTTTGCGGTGCGCCATGTAATCGGTTCCGGTGCGCACCTCGATGTTCTCCAGCAGGGCACCGATTAAACGGTTATATCCTCCCATGGGAATGCCCTGGTACGGGTCGTTGAAGTAGTTGTTGTCGAAGATAAACCGGAACGGGATGCGCCGGATGATAAATGCCGGAAGCTCCGAACACGGTCTGCCCCACTGTTTTTCGGTATATCCCTTTACCAGCTTCTCATAGATATCCGTTCCGATCAGGCTGATCGCCTGCTCCTCGAGGTTCTTCGGCTCCGCGATCCCGGCCGCCTTCTTCTGCTCCTTTCTCGGAGGCTCGTGGATGAAGAATAGGATGAGGAGCGTGATGACGGCAAGTGCGGCGCCACCGATGAAGAAGGTCATGCGCATCGAGAAGAGCTCTGCGAGCGCCCCGCCGAAGAAGGGCCCGAGAACGCCGCCCGCAGTCATTCCGCCCTGCATGATGCCCATGGCCAGGCCGATGCGCTCGCGCGGCACGGTGCTCGCCATGATCGCGAGGCAGGCGGGCCAGAGGCCCGAGGCGAACCCCTGGAAGCAACGCATGGCCAGCAGCTGCCACTCGTTCTGGACGATGCCGCCCAGCGCATAGGAGACGGCGAGGAGGATTGCGGCGCGCAGCGCCATGAGCTTGCGCGAGCGTTTGTCGGCCATGGCGCCCCAGATCGGGGCCATGACGCCTGAAATCAGAAAGGAGACCGAAAAGACGAGACCGCTCCAGAAATTCGCCCGCGACTGCTCGACGCCGAGCTCCTCGATGAGGTACATCGGCAGAAAGGGGATGAGCATCGTGTAGCTGAGCGACATCAAAACCGCGCTCAGGGTCAGGATGACGAGCGTCGTCTTCCAGTGGGCTTGGATCGCTTGTGTATCAGGCACGTCGGATCTCCGTTGTGGGTTTCTGGCTTTTCTTCTTCGTCCTGCCGCCGAGGGGAAGCGGACTCGACAATGATACGCCCGGGCGGGAGTCCTGAACAGCCCGAACCTTTTGGCGAGCCCAAAAGAAAAGGGAGCGTCTGGTCGAACGCTCCCGTAAGATCCGTGAAAAGTGAAAGGGGGCATGCCCTTTCGGGCGCTCCGGAGGTTCGCACGGGCTGGTCTTCCCGACGATCCTCCATCCCTTCACAGGCGGCCGCTGCAACCGGAGAGTCATGCCGGCTGCGGGCCGTCGGGCAGTCACGGACTGCCGATGGTCCGGCAGCATCTGGTCGTGGCGCTCCTTTGCACATCCCCCGATGTAAGCGCCGATGCCGCCTGCGTCTGAAGCCGCCTGATCCGGCCTCATTCGCCTGAGTCGAACGGTTGGTTCCGTTCAACTGCACGCAAATTTTAGTGATTTTCGGCGGAATTTCTACTCCTTTAGGCTAACTCCGCACCCCAATTCCGCGCTTCTTTTGACGATAATCAGGTAATTTCACCTGTTTACATCTCGGTTAGGGATATCCCCAAGGATGTCCTTCTACCCCCACCGAGGTATGTCTCGGACCACATGCCGGGGCATGCATGAAGGCGAACGCCCGCCCTCATTCTGTGGAAACCCTTACTCATGATCGGTGCGCTCTGGAAACAGTCTCTCCACGAGCTGCCTGATCATCTGAGCGGGATCCGAGAAGGGCGCATCGGCAAAGAGCGCGTGTCCCGCGCCGCCCTTTGCACGGGAGGCCGCCACGTGGTAGGTCTCGCCCGTGTAGGCGTCGAGGAAGGTGAGCGACATGGAGGCGGGGGCCTCAAAGGGTCTCAGGGTCCTGCCCGTCGAGAAGGTGACGATGCCCCGGCAGCGGCGCACCGACGGCAGGTCGCCCGTCTCGAGGAGCTCGGGTTCGAAGCCGCGGTCGCGGAGCATGCGCGCGAGCGTCAGATCGAACGAGGCGGAATGCTCCTCGGCGGGCACGACGCACAGCGACCTGTAGGACTGATAGGGGCTTCGGTAGGAGGGTTCCTCAGGGGCCGCCTCCTGAGTGCTCGAGCAGGCGGCGAGCAGCGAGGCCGCGGCACAGGTCGCGCACAGGGCGGCGCGCCTTTTCACCTTTTTCAAAATTCGTGCTTCCATCCTTCTCCTCATATATGGATCTCAATGACGATAGGTTACACCCACTGACCGTAGCCCAACCCGTTTGCGCGTACAATTCTCCACTTCCGAACCCGCTTCCGAAAACAACCCATTTCCAGTACGCCGACCATGTCCAAGAACAAGTCCGGGGCCGCGAACCGCCCAGCCCTCTACAATCCGACCGCCGCCTGCGTTCTCGCGCTCCTCTTCACGCCGATCTTCGGCGCC
>ERZ835080.1833-NODE-1833-length-13433-cov-320.915608_pt1 | contig 13433 bp, 7 predicted proteins | sample MGYA00519688_ERZ835080 | MGnify/ENA primary metagenome ERZ835080 (study PRJEB31850, sample SAMEA3708770) | human gut metagenome | biome: human gut; feature: human-associated habitat; material: faeces | place: China | collected 2014 ... | reverse complement strand
GAGCAAAGGACTGAAAATCCTTGTGTCCCCGGTTCGATTCCTGGTGGTACCACTTCTTTATGAGACTGAATCTTCGTAACAGGATTCAGTCTTTTTTTATGCCCTTTTTTATAATACTCCATTTTACACTTATGAAAACGTTTGCGTATGAAAAATGCGCCAGGATGTTTTATAATAGCTATTTTTTCACTACTTTTGCATTGTAAAATTCAAAAACAAACCAAAAAATAAATCTAACAAACATTCATTAAAATGAAAAAAGCTTATTTGTTATTCTTGGCTGGAATGTTGTCTACGGCAGTATTTGCCGGCAGCAAACAGACGGTTAAGATTGATGGTCAAGTCATAGACAAGACTGTCACAGAGATTACCTTCGATGGCGACAATGTCGTTCTTCAGTATTCAGATAATACATCTGATCAGGCAGATATGTCGCTCGTAACCCTTTCTTTCACTTATCAAACTACCGGCATCAGTCAGGTAGAAGGCATTAAGCAGGCATTGCAAGGTAAGGTTTATAACCTTCAGGGCCAGTGTGTAGGTAAATCCCCTAAGGGTTTATCTAAGGGTGTTTATATTATTAATGGTAAGAAAGTAATCATCAAATAAAATAAGGAGGATTGAACAATGAAGAAAATGGTATTTACTTTGGCACTCCTCCTGATGAGCTTGAGTGCAGCTGTGGCTCAGACAGGGACATTTAAGATTACCCATGCCGTGGCTCGTAACAGCAAGGTGAACCAGATGTATGTTACCACCAAGTCGGGTGATGTGAAGTATTATAATACTGCAGACTTGACAAGTGTGAAGTTCGAAGGTGACAAGGCAATCATTGCACCTAAATCAGGTTCAGAGAATGATGAGTATGATGCTTCTGTTCAGAAAATCAGTTTCGCAAAGAAAGTAGAGCAGGGCGAAAGTGGTGATATTGAAAATCCTGCAGGTGTGATTCAGATTACTGAGGCAAAGGGCTGGCAGGAGTCTGCCTACTTGAAGTGGGCTCCATTCGAGGGTGCTTCTTCTTATAATGTATATGTAGATGACAAGAAGATTGATGCTCAGTTGATTCGTCAATATGCTTCTTACTATCGTGCCGATGTTCTCGGTTTGAAGGAAGGTACTTATTCTGTAAAGGTTGTTCCTGTAAATGCCGAAGGTAAAGAGATTGCTGGTGCCAATACTGCTTCTAACTTGGTAGTAAAGAGCTACAACCGTGAGGGCTTTGCTCATTTCAAGTATGCTGGTGTAGGTGCTTATAATAATGATGGTACTTTGAAGGCTGGTGCTAAGGTTCTGTATATTACAGCCAAGACAGCTAAGACCGTTTCTACAACAGTTAATACGGGTAAGCTTGAGACGATTACAGGTCTTCAGTCTATTATTGATGCTTATTCAAAAGGTAAGGATAAAACCCCAATCGCCTTCCGTTTTATCGGTAAGATAAGTCTTTCTGATTTGGATCACATTTCAAGTTCTGCAGAAGGTTTGCAGGTTAAGGGAGCTAAGATGAATATGACATTCGAAGGTGTCGGTGATGATGCTACCGTATATGGCTTCGGTTTCTTGCTTAGAGAGGCTGAGAGTGTAGAGTTCCGTAACTTTGCTATCATGCGTTGCCTGGATGATGCCATGTCTCTTGATACTAAAAACTCTCATGTATGGATTCACAACATGGATCTCTTCTATGGTAAGAAGGGTAGTGCTGCCGACCAGGCTAAGGGTGACGGTACGGTAGATATCAAGGGCGATTCTAAGTATGTTACTGTAGCTTACAACCGCTTCTGGGATAATGGTAAGGCTTCTATGTGTGGTATGAAGAGTGAAACTGGTGAAAACTGGATTACTTATCATCACAACTGGTTCGACCATTCTGACTCTCGTATGGCTCGCGTTCGTACCATGAGTGTTCACATGTACAACAACTACTATCAGCATTGTGATGTTTATGGTATTGGTGCAACCAGTGGTTCAAGTATATTCATGGAGTCTAATTACTTTGATGCTGTTAAGCGTCCTATCATGAGCTCTTTGCAGGGTACTGATGCCAAGGGTGATGGTACTTTCTCTGGTGAGAAAGGTGGTTTGATTAAGGCATACGGCAATGTATTTGCCAACAAGCCTGATAACTTCAGCTATATCACATACGCAGAAAACAATACAAGCTTCGATGCCTACGAGGTTTCTGATCCAAGTGAGCAGGTTCCTGCAAGCGTAAAGACTTTGGTAGGTGGAACTTCTTACAACAACTTCGATACCAACTCAAGCCTCATGTATGCATACGCTGCAGATAAGGCAGAAGATGTTCCTTCTATCGTAGAAGGCTTCTATGGTGCAGGTCGTTTGAATCATGGTGACATTGATTTCGTTATTCCTGATGAGACGGTAGTAACCAATGGTCACCAGCAGCCATTGCCTGCTTTGGCAAGCCTTCTCGACTCTTATACTTCTGGTGTTGTCAAGGTGTTCTGTGAGAGCAATGCAACTGGCGAAGGTGGTTCTACAGAAGGTGGCAGCACTGGCGGTTCTGGCGAAGGTGGTAGTACTGGTGGCTCTACCGGTGGTACAACAGAAGGTGGCAGTACTGTAACTCCTATCGAGGGTACTGTTTTGGTAACATTCACAGATTCTAAGCCTTCAAGTAGCATAGTAACAGTTTCAGGTAACTATGCTACAAATAAGGGAACTGCTACTATTGACGGCACTTCATATTCTACTTGTGTAAAGATGGAGTCTGCAACTAATATCTCAGTAACTGTTGATAAGAAAGTCACAATGACCCTTTATTTCAGTTCTGCAGATACCAAGACGAATGCCAAAATTGATGGAAAGAAGCCTGCTGAAGTAAATGCAGTTATTGATTCAACAGCTAAGACAATGACTGTAACATTGGATGCAGGTTCTCATACTATTACAAAGCAGGATACATGCAACCTCTTCGGTATTAAACTTGTACCTATAACAGAGTAAAGGTATAGAACTGATTTAAAGATTCCTGCCTCTTTAATGACAAAACGGACAAAAGCTAGATAAAGATTTGCTTTTGTCCGTTTTTTCTTTATTTTTGTCTTAAATCTATCTGCTGTTTTTCTCTTTTTTCCCTACTTTTGCAACCGAAAACAATTTTAAACGTAAAACGCAACCTAAAAGTAAAACAATGAAGAATATTTTAGGAAAAGCCATATTGCTGGCTACAGCGCTCCTGTTCTCTATTACGGGCACGAGTTGCAGCAATGATGATAATACCACTCCCGAAAAGGAGAAGACATACGATATGAGTGGCTTCGCCAAGGGTGCCGATGTAAGTTGGCTCACAGAGATGGAGAAGGATGGTGTGAAATTCTATAATCAGAATGGCAAGGCTACAGAATGCATGAAGCTCCTTCGCGAAGAGGGAACCAATTCTATCCGTCTGCGTGTCTGGGTAAATCCGGAAGGTGGCTGGTGTGGCAAGAATGATGTCATCGCCAAGGCTTGGCGTGCTCAGCAGCTCGGCTTCCGTCTGATGATTGACTTCCACTATTCTGATACATGGGCTGACCCGGGCAACCAGAAAGTTCCTGCTGCATGGCAAGGCTATACTGCCGAACAGAAGAAACAGGCTGTGGCTGATCATACCAAGGATGTGTTGAAAGCCTTGAAGGATAGAGGTGTAACCAACGTCGAGTGGGTGCAGGTGGGCAATGAAACCCGCGACGGAATGCTCTTCAACAGCGATGAGGCTGTAACCGGTCAGGTATCTAAGAATGCTGCCAATTTTGTAGCTTATATCAACGCCGGTTATGAAGCTGTTAAGGCGGTTTATCCACAAGCTAAAGTCATCGTGCACGTGGATGAGGGTAATAACCTCGGCCGTTATACCTGGCTCTTTGGTGAATTGAAGAAAAAGGGTGGAAAATGGGATGTCATCGGTATGTCACTTTATCCAGAAGATAACAATTGGCAGGATTTAACCACCAATTGTCTGAATAATATTAAGACTTTATCAGAACAGTACAACTGCCATGTTATCATCTCTGAAATCGGTATGTGGTGGGGCTCTGACCAGGCTGCGCCAATGATGAAGAAGATGGTTGATGGCTGCAAGGCAATCTCTACCTGCGAGGGTATCTTCTATTGGGAACCAGAAGTTTACAACAACTGGAAGCCAGCCAACTATACCACTCTGGGTTGGTCTGCATATACCAAGGGAGCCTTTGACAACAGCGGCAAACCAACTGCCGTATTCGATGCATATAAATAAGAATATTAAATAGCAATATGATCAAGAGAAGTATTACTTTCATGACCCTTGCCCTGGCACTCACTACGCTGTGCCAGGCACAGAGTAGAAAAGTCATTAATTTGCCATCATGGGATTTCTCCCGCGATGGCAAAGCGTGGCAGCAGGTAGCTGTTCCGCACGATTGGGCTATCTCGGGACCTTTTGATAAGAAATGGGACCTGCAGATGGTGGCCATCGAGCAGAATGGCGAAACCGAAAAGACCGAGAAGTCGGGACGTTCTGGTGCGCTGCCTTGGATTGGTGAGGGTATGTATAAGATGAACTGGACGGCTCCTAAGGGCTATAAGCGTGCCGTCCTCGTTTTTGATGGTGCGATGAGTCAGCCTGTCGTTAAGGTGAATGGCAAGGAGGCTGGCAGATGGGCTTACGGCTACAATGCCTTCCGCATCGACATCACACCTTTTATCCAGTTTGGTAAGAGTAATCTCATCGAGGTACATCTTAATAATGTAGAGGAGAGCAGTCGTTGGTATCCGGGAGGCGGTCTTTACCGTCCGGTTTCCGTAGAACTCTATGGCAACGAAAACTTCTCTACCTGGGATACCTTCGTCCGTACCCTGAAGGCTGATAAGCAGGAGGCTGAAATAGAAGTAAATGCGCTGCTGGAAGGAAAGACTGGTAAGTCGGGCAAGACCGTCATCGCCCTGTTTGATGAGGCTGGCAAGAAGGTTGCCGAGCAGACCGTATCGGGTGCTACCCCTGAAATCAAGACTACCTTGAAGGTGGCAAACCCTCAGCTTTGGTCTCCGGAATCTCCTTACCTCTATCAGGTGAAGTTAACCCGATATGAAGGCAAGAAGGTGGCTGATGTCCAGACCCTGAAGACCGGTATCCGCACCATTGCCGTATCCAAGGATTATGGTTTCCAGCTCAATGGCGTTACCCGCAAATTGAAGGGTGTCTGTCTGCACCACGACCTCGGTCCATTGGGTGCAGCAGAAAACAAGGCAGCCCTTATCCGTCAGATCAAGATGATGAAGCAGATGGGTTGCGACGCTATCCGTACTGCCCACAACATGCCTTCTACCATGCAGATGGAACTCTGCGATTCCCTCGGTATGATGGTCATGGCAGAGAGTTTCGATATGTGGATTTATCCTAAATGCAAGAACGGCTATGCCAAGTTCTTCAAGGAGTGGAGCGATAAGGATATCACCAATCTGGTAAAGCACCACCGCAACCATCCTAGCATCATCATGTGGAGTATCGGTAACGAGATTCCTGAGCAGTGGAGCCAGGAGGGTATGCAGATTGCTAAGCATCTGCAGGACCTCTGTCATCAGTATGACCCTTCCCGTCCTGTTACCCAGGGCATGGATAGGGCAGAAGATGCCTTGAAGAGCGGCTTTGCCCAGACTATGGATGTACCGGGCTTCAACTATCGCGTACATAAATATTATAAGAATATTGAGCAGTTGCCTCAGGGCTTCCTCCTCGGTTCAGAGACTGCCTCTACGGTCAGCTCCCGTGGCGTATACAAGTTTCCGGTAGTGGTAAGTGATAAGGCTACCTATCCTGATGGTCAGTGCTCAGGCTATGATACCGAATACTGTTCCTGGAGCAATCTTCCTGATGATGACTGGAAGATGCAGGATGACTACAGTTGGGTAATCGGTGAGTTTGTATGGACCGGTTTCGACTATCTGGGCGAGCCTACTCCGTACGATACCTACTGGCCAAGCCGCAGCAGCTACTTCGGTATCTGTGACCTTGCCGGACTTCCAAAGGACCGCTACTATATGTATCGTGCCCGCTGGAACGAGCAGCAGCATACCACCCATCTTCTTCCTCACTGGAACTGGAAGGGCAGAGAGGGCGAAGTGACCCCTGTATATTGCTACACCGATGGCGTGGAAGGCGAACTCTTCGTCAACGGCAAGAGTCAGGGCAGGGTTCGCAAGGACAAGTCAAGCCGCCTCGACCGCTATCGCCTCCGCTGGAATAATGTAAAGTATGAACCGGGTGAGATTCGCGTGGTTACCTACAACCAGTATGGCGATAAGGTTGGCGAGGACGTGAAACGTACTGCCGGCGAGCCTGCACAGATGAAGTTCAGTGTAGAAACACCTGATCATGAACCTATTGCCTGCATGGTAGAAGGCTGTACCGATGAGCACAATGTGCTGCTGAATGCCGATGGCAACGACCTTGCCTTCATCACCGTGAGTCTGCAGGATAAGGACGGCAATGAATGTCCGCTTGCCGATGACGAACTGACCTTCGAGGTGAGTGGTGCTGGCACTTTCAAGGCTGCCTGCAACGGCGATGCCACATCGCTCGAACCGTTCACCCAGCCACAGATGAAACTCTTCTCCGGCAAACTCGTAGTCATCGTACAGAGCAGCAAGCAGAAGGGCGACATCATCCTGAAGGTAAAAGACAGCAAGCGAAATCTCGAAAAGTCGATTACGCTTCAGGCAATATAAGATAACAAAGACCGATTTCGGTTGGTTATAAAGTATATAGTTTATATCGGATCCTCTGGGAATAGCAGCGGCTATTTTTCCCAGGGGATTCTTTTTTTATGAATTTCCTCCGATATTTTTTGGCGTTATCATGAATATTGTGTAAATTTGCACACATGAAAAAGTCAATAAAACCTATATACCGCATCAGCATGGCAATTGCTATGCTCTTTATTTCGCTTGCCATCCATGCGCAGCGTTTCGTCAACACCTCCCTTGAAGGTGCTCAGACAGTTTGTGCCATTACCCAGGACAGTGATGGAATGATATGGCTCGGAACCGACAACGGTCTTTACTGCTATGATGGTTATCATGGCTACCGCCATTTTCAGGAACATACTTTCAGCAATACGCGTGTCAATGCGCTCGGTTTCGAGGGCAGAATGCTCTATCTGGCTACCGGCAACGGCATCCTGAAATTCGATACGCAATCTTATCAATATGCCGAAACACCAGCCATGAAGGCTTTTGCCGATGAGGCGAAGCGCAGGCAGTTGAAGGAACTCCGTGTGCTCGATATGAAAGGCGGTAAGACTGACTTCGGTGGCGATGTCTATGCCCTGCTCTCTACTCCGCGAGGCTTGCTCGTAGGTTCGCTCGCTGGTCTGCATCTCGGCAGCAGACTGATTCCGCTCCGTGCCGGAGAACAGCCGCTGGTCAATGCGCTCGCTTATGATGCCAAGCGCCGATGCTACTGGATTGGTACCGAGGGCGCTCTCTATTGTGCCGACCTGCAACTCAGGAACTTCTCACAGATTCCAGCTCTCAACGGCAATTCCATCAAATGTCTTTCTACAGATGCTGCCGGCAATCTCTATATCGGAACAGATAACGGACTCTATCAGATGGCACTCTCCAATGCCATCACCCATTATATCCACGATTCCCGCGATGATGCTTCTATTCCTAACAACATCGTCTGGGCTTGCTTTGTAGATAAATGGCAGAATGTATGGGTGGGTACTGACAATGGACTCTCCCGTCTCACTACCCATACCTATTACCGCTATGTATCGCTCGATAAGATTACGATGTCGGGTGAGGGCAACTGTCTCCATGCCATGCTCCAGACCCGTAACGGCGAATGGTGGATGGGCGGTACCAACGGTCTGATTCATTTCACCCGGAATGCTGAAGGCTATCAGAATGTGGCATGGTACAAGCAGAACAGCTCTGCCTTCCCGCTGAGTCATAACCGTGTACGCAAGATTTATGAAGACCATGACGGCGATGTATGGATCTGTACCGACCATGGCATCAACTTCTATGACCGCAGTTCCCGTCAGATGCGCAACTTCATCGTCTACGATAAGAGCGGCAAGTATTCTACTGCCTGGGCTTACGATATTCTCCAGGACAAGAAGGGCAGGATATGGATGGGCTCTTATCAGGGCGGTGTCTTCGTGATGGATAAGGTGGCTCTTCTGAGTGGTAAGACCATAGCCGACTGGCATTACTCGGACAAGGGAAAGAATGCGCTCTCTGGTCTGCATGTGGGTCAGATGGTGATGGATGGAAAGGGTAGGATTTGGGTTTCTACCTATACCCGTCTCAACTGCATCAATCCGAACAATATGAAGGTGGTGCAGGTAGCTAACTCAGATGTCGTCAACTATCTGATGGCAGACAGCAAGGGCAATATCTGGATGGGTGATAACAGTTCGGTAACCTGTTATTATGCAGCCGGTTCTGTGCTGGGTAATAGTTTTTCTTCCAAGACATGGCAGATTGGTGGCAAGGTAAGTACCATGTGCGATGTGGAAGGTAAGATATGGGTGGTATCGGGCAATGAATGCTGCGTAATCAATCCTGAGGGCGAGAGCCAGCGCTTCATGATTCCTTCTGTTGTGCCGCTCAACATCTGTTACAGCAGACAGACTCATGAGGTAATGATGGGCGGCAATGACGGCTATGTGGCAATCAGTTCCGATGTAGTACAGAAGCCTAAGCAGTTTACCCGCCTGATGCTGGCAGGAATCATCGTGAACGGAGAGGCTCGTGAGGAGCGTGGAGAAATCCTGAAACTGAAGAGTGATGAGAACAACTTCACCCTGCAGCTCACCGACCTTCCTTTTGCTGATCATCCTTCAGCCGTTTATGCTTACAGGCTCGAAGGCAGCGATCACGACTGGCATTATCTGAACTCCGGCAATATCGATATCACCTACAATGGTTTGTCTTATGGCGATTATCATCTTACGGTTCATGCCGTGGATGGCGAAGGCAAGATAGCCGCCGAGGTTTATTCGCTCGACATCTCCGTCCTGCCGCCTTGGTATCTCTCCTGGTGGTGCAAGCTCTTCTATATCACGGCACTCATCGTGTTTGTGGCATGGCTGGTAAGCTGGTATTTTCTGCGCAAGGAACTGGCTGATGCCCAGAAGCAGAAGACTGAGGTGTTGGAGCAGGTACAGATGCGTATGGACTTCTTCAATCGTCTGACGGAAGATTTGAAGGCTGCCGTAGCTCATCATTCATTTGATGAGGTGACTGCTCTGATGGTTCGCTACCTGAATGTGAAGATACCTGAGGTGTCATCAGCTGTTGCCACTGGGTTATCCGCTTCGCCTGAATCTGAGCCTGAGTCATCAACCTCAGAACCAGTTCCTGCACGCTCTGAGTCTTCTGAAGAGGAAAAGAAGACGGTAGATGTCAGCGAGTTGGATGCGGCAGACAAGCGTCTGCTCGAAGAAATCAATGAGGCGATAGAGAAGCACATGATTGATTCTGACTTCAATGTTTCGATGTTGCAGGATGTGATAGGCATAGGTGGCAAACAGCTGTATCGAAAGACGAAGGCGATAACGGGCCGTACGCCTGTAGAGTATATTCGTGAGATGCGTATGAGCCGTGCTGCTGAGCTCCTGAGCCAGGGTAAGTTCAGTGTTTCCGAGGTGATGTATACCGTTGGTTTTTCCAACAGCAGTTATTTCTCCAAATGCTTCTCCAAGGAGTATGGCATGACTCCTACGGAATACATGAAGGTGAAGAGATAAATAAATGATGTGCTTCCGTTTGCCTATAGATATGGCTGCGTGGGGTTAAGAATATGACAGCATTGGGTTACGGATACGACTCCGTCGGGTTACGGATATGACTCCGTCGGCTAATGGAGACGTATCCTTCGGCTTGTCGAGATATCTGCGTCAGCTGATTGAGCCACTTGCGTTAGCTGATTGAGCTACTTGCGTCAGCTGACTGAGCCACTTGCGTCAGCTGATAAAATACGTTCCGATGCAGTAAAAAATGCGTCCCGATGTAGCATTTGCTACGTCCCGACGCAGCAAAAGATACGTCCCGACGTAGTACAAGCTACGTCGGGACGTAATTTCAGCTTTATGAAAACGGCTGCATAGAAACAAAAAAAGATGTGTATTGAACTAGTTTTTGCAAACTGTAATCGGATGTGACAAAAAATCGACAATTAACTAAATTTATGAACATATATGCTAAAAAACATAGATATTTCATATCAAACATTTAAATTTTAAGCGATTATCTTGGGCAAATAAGAAAATATTCGTAATTTTGCACCGATTTAAGTTAAATAGGTATTTCCATGCGTGCATATTAGTGAAAGAATGTATAAATGGAGGGGCGAAGTGTCGCCCTGAGTGCTTTCGGCTTTTACCAAACGAGAAAAAAATGAGAAAAAAATAATAATTATTAATTAGTAAACTTGAAACAAACAAGGATGAGAAGATTAACTCTTTTACTTGTCTCACTTGTATTGTTGTCTATCCAATCGGTCTTGGCGCAGAATTTCAGCGTCAAGGGTACAGTCGTGTCTGCTGAAGACAACGAACCGATGATTGGTGTGACCATTATGCAAGAGGGAACATCAAATGGCGTAGTGACCGATATTGACGGTAACTATACCATCGAAATTAAGGGTGCTTCGAAGGCTACGCTTGCCTACTCTTATGTGGGTTGCGTTACGCAGAAGCACGTTGTGAATGCGCAGACAAATACGCTCTTCGGATTCCAAGATGATGGATGAAGTGGTTGTGGTGGCGTATGGCGTGAGAAAGAAGGGAACCATTGCGGGTTCCGTGTCTGCCGTAAAGTCTGAAAAGATAGAAAATGTGCCGGCGGCAAGCTTCGACCAAGCTTTGCAGGGACAGAGTACTGGTTTGCAGGTCATCTCTTCTTCGGGTGAACCTAGCAAGGCGGCTACCTTCCAGATTCGTGGTACCAACTCTATCAACTCCGGCAAGTCGCCACTCTTTATCCTCGACGGCGTGCCAATCTCAAGCTCTGATTTCAACACCTTGAGTCCTAACGACATCGAAAGTATCTCTGTATTGAAGGATGCCTCTTCGACCTCAATCTATGGTGCACGTGCTGCCAACGGTGTGGTTGTGATCACTTCCAAGCGAGGCTTGGCGATGGACAAGGCGAAGATTACGCTCCGTGCACAGTATGGTTTCTCTGAGTTGGCGCAGACCAACTGGAAAATGATGAATACCGACGAGCGTATCCAGTTTGAGAAAGAAGTAGGTTTGGATACAGGTAAGGATTACAATCTCCTTTCAAAAGTAAACGTAAACTGGCTGGACGAGGTGTTCAATGACCGCGCTCCGCTGCAGAGCTACGAACTCTCTATCAACCGTGCTACCGACCGCTTGAACTACTATGTTTCTGGTGGTTTCTACGATCAGGACGGTATCGCACAGAATTCAACCTTCCGCCGTTACAACATCCGTACCAATGCAGATGTAAAGGCAGGCAAGTGGTTGAAGGTAGGTACCAACACCATGGCAGCCTATGAGGAAGCTCAGCAGGCTGACGATGGTAGCTATACCACAGTGACTCCTATTTCTGCATGCCGATTCATGCTGCCTTACTGGAATCCTTATGCTAAGGATGGAAGTCTGGCTTCACTTGCTGCAGGCAACTGGGCTGGAACCAGCGAGAACCCTATCGTTTACATGGGCTTGAATCCTATCAAGAACAAGAAATATAAGGTACTCTCTACCATGTATGCTGAAATCTATCCGATAGAGAATCTGACTATCCGTACTCAGTTCGGTGCCGATTTCACCCATTCTACAGCGTTCCTCCAGTCGTTCCCAAGTCTCTCTTCAAATAACGGACAGGGTACAGCGGCACGCCAGAGCAGCGATGCCATCAACCTGACAGAGACCACTACGGCTAACTACCGTTTCACTCTGAACGATATCCATTCGTTCAACGTGATGCTGGGTCAGGAGGCTGTCAATTTCCACTCAGAGGGTTTCCAGGTATATTCCAAGGGTCAGACCAGCGACCTCCTGACCAACGTATCATCAGGTACACGTGCCAGCCGTTGGGCAGATTCATCTTCAGATTACTCTTACCTGTCATTCTTCATGCGTGGCGAGTATAACTATAAGGAGCTCTACTATGCTGACTTCTCTCTGCGTACCGATGCTTCTTCACGTTTCGGTAAGGATCATCGCTGGGGTACATTCTGGTCGCTCGGTTTCATGTACAACGTGAAGTCTACCGACTGGCTGAAGGATATGAAGTGGCTCAGCACAGCCCAGATTGCCGTAAGTACAGGTACATCGGGTAACTCTGAGATTCCTAACTATTATCACCTGGCTTTGGTTTCTGGTGGTGCCAACTACGATAATACTGCCGGTTTCTATCCTTCGCAGAGTGGTAACGAGGAATTGGGTTGGGAGTCAACCTGGGCTAACAACTTCGCCCTCCGTCTTGGCTTCCTCGACAGAATCAACTTCAGTTTCGAGGCTTACTACAAGCGTACCTCTAATATGCTGATGCGCGTTCCTGAGTCTTACACCGTAACCGGCGAGGGTTATCGCTGGAAGAACGTAGGTGTGATGGCTAACAAGGGTATCGAGCTGAGTGCTGACGGTGATGTAATCCGCACACGCGACTTCACCTGGAATGTAAGTGCCAACGTATCTTACAATCAGAACCGATTGAAGGAACTCTATAACGGTGTAACCGAGTATGTAAACTCAACCACCGGTTTGAAGTATGTGGTAGGTCACTCAGTAAGCGAGTTCTTCCTGAACCGTTATGCCGGTGTGAACCCAGCGAATGGTGAGCAGCTCTGGTATGATAAGGACGGCAACGTAACCAACGAGTTCCGCGAGAGCGACAAGGTGATGACAGGCAAGACCTATGATGCACCTTGGATGGGCGGTTTCGGTACAAGCTTCCGTTGGAAGGGCTTGCAGCTTTCTGCCCAGTTCAGCTGGATCGGTACACGCTACGTGATTAACAACGACCGTTACTTCGAGGAGAGCGGTGTAACCTTCGGTACTGCTTACAACCAGTCAAACCGTCTGTTGTACGACCGTTGGAAGCAGCCTGGCGATATTACCGACATCCCACGTTGGGGCGAGGTAACCCAGCTCGACGACCGCTTCTTGGAGAATGCATCGTTCCTCCGTCTGAAGAATCTCAGTCTGTCCTATTCATTGCCACAGAGTCTGTTGCGCAAGACCAACTTCTTCTCTATGGTCAGAATCTACGGTCAGGCACAGAACCTCTTCACCGTAACCGGTTTCAACGGTCTGGATCCTGAGGTTTCATCCAATATTTACCAGGCACAGTATCCGGCATCACGCCAGTTTACTCTGGGTGTTGAATTGCAATTCTAACCAAGAAAGAAGAAAAATCTAATTTCCGCAACACTATAATTTAATATTTTTTATAAGCACCTGAGCAAC
>ERZ835080.1827-NODE-1827-length-13490-cov-3.120060_pt1 | contig 13490 bp, 13 predicted proteins | sample MGYA00519688_ERZ835080 | MGnify/ENA primary metagenome ERZ835080 (study PRJEB31850, sample SAMEA3708770) | human gut metagenome | biome: human gut; feature: human-associated habitat; material: faeces | place: China | collected 2014 ... | reverse complement strand
GCATCCCGCAGCAGCGCTTTGCGGCTGGGCAACACGAACCAGCTCAACGCCGACCTCGGACAAAGCACCCTTCATAACATCGTTGCGCATGAGACCTGCAAAACCGCCCGCATACAAACGAGCCGTCACCTTATAAGGATTGGCGCTCTCTACCGAGCAGTCCTGCGCGATGGCGCCCACCATGACGCCTGCAAAACCACCTGCGTAATCGTTGTTTGCAGAGCCGATGGTCTCGCCCGCTGCGAAGTTATGGACCGCACAATGAGAAATCACGGGATTAAGGTACCCGTTAGGCACCAGAGCCCCTGCGTCGATAATATTACTGTCAAGCAGCAGCGTAATGAGGTCGCCCAGGCCAAGACCAGGGATAACATTGAGAAGATGGGCTAACAGCTCGACAACTTTACCGAGAGATTCGGATGCATACTGCGTGTCGCCTTGCACGTAACCGGCAAACCCGCCATTCATCTGCGCGACGGAGGAAACCTTCGCCTCATGCACCTCGCAGCCCGACACTTCGACATCGCCCACGATGCGGCCCGCAAACGAGCCTGTCGCCAGCGCCGATGGGTCGGCGGCGCGCACGTTCAGGAGGTTTTCGATCAAGCCGCTTAGGTCTATCTTGCCAAGCGTAAGGATTTCCAACAGAGTGCTGACCAGTCCACCAACAACGGTACCCAAGCCTTTGAGCAGTCCACTTATTAGCGACTGGTCCACGAGCACCTCTGTGGCATGGTTTTCAACCGTGACCTTTTCGAGCGTGATGTTGCTTACGGTTGCCTTCGTCGGCGCTGCGAAGGGGTTTTTACCATCAAGCTTATTGGATATGGTGCCAAAGAAGCCGATACCCGTGTTTTTACTCACGTCGAGCTTGGCACCAGACTGGACCACCTTCACGTTGGAGATGACAGGGTTGGCGACGGTGGTAACGTCGGTGATGCTTTTACCATCTGCTCCGATGCAGGACCAAAGGCTGCCCGGCGTATCAGGGGTATCGCTCTTCGCTCCGAGCATGGTGCTCGAGAACATGAGCGGATCCCACCCCGTGTTACCGGGGTCTGCAGCGTTCGTGCTCAAATCGATATCGCGGAAGATGAGGTAGTTGGCGTCGATAGAATAGGTGAGACCGGTATTCACCCTGCCCTCGAGAGCATCATCGCGCTCACCGTTTTCCCCCTCGGTGAAATACAGGGTCCGCTTTCCGCCAAGAAGAGGGTGCTCAATGATTGAATTATGAAACTCCTTGTCACGCAACGTACCGTCAGTAACATCCGCATCGCCGGCATAGGCAACCTGCACCTCAGAAATGTCCTCCCATTTTCCTATGCCAAGAGCGCCTTTGAATTCTTGCTCAACCTGGTAAACGGTGCCCGAGATAACGTGCTTGCCCGACCCGATCGCGCGCAGCTGCTGCTCGTTGCCAATGAGAATATAGGTAACACCATTGATAGCTGCCGTGGATTGGCCAACGAAATCGCGACCGCCCAGCGCATCCACCGCGTCACGGTCCGCAACCAGCACGTTGCCGGCGGTGTCGCCATCGCCCTGCTGCAGGACCTCGGCGCCCTCGATCTGCGCGGCATCCTGCTCTGCGCTCGATGCACCGTTATCGGAATCCTGGCTGCTATTGTCTTTTTTAGCCTCTACATCATTGCCGAAAGAGTTGCTATTGGAAGACCCCCCCCCGCACGTAAATCGTGCTGAAGGCTCTCGTCTTCCTTGCTGCCTATCTGATCATATGCGACAGTGGAAGCCGCATCGCTATCGTTGTCGTCGACAGCAGCCGCATCGGTATCAAAGACCGAAACGTTTACATCATCATTTTCCGAGGCATAAGAAACAGAATTACCGCTATAACCCATTTGGATCCGTTCGATGGCACGCGACAGCTGCCACGCGCCAACGGATGCTGGAACCGATCCCAGGCTGAAAGAACATGTAAGAACGGCGACGATAAGCGCCCTTGAATATTTGTGCTTCATATCTGCTCTCGAGCTCGAAAATGGTTATGCGCTATTTATTGCTTTTAAATGTTAGCGCATAAATTGTCCATATAAATTCGTTCTTCACTCAACAGATTGAAGCTAGCAATTACTTGGTGAACGTATGTAATCTATATATACTCATATGCTATTTGGTTGATACAAGTTTGGCATCACATGTTTCCTAATCGTACGAAAAGAGGGCGCCGTAGCGTCCCTCCTTTCACACTTTGTTCATATTCAATTGCGCCGATTCTCTTTACGCGCTATTTCCATTCGCGCTCCGCCGCATCAACCATGTTTTCTGCGAACTTGCGGCTGTAAAGGTTGTCCTCCTTCAGCTGGTGCCAACCGGCCTCGTTCATCATATCGGCAGAGAGCATCACGCCAAAGCGGCTCTGCGCATTGTCGCGCGTGAAGACGTAATAGTCCTCGTCCATGGGATCGTCCGCCTCCGTCACCGTCACTCGAACCTCGTTGAGCAACGGCATCGAGCAGAACAGCGCCATCGTGTTATACGAAAGAGCAAGATCGATGGAGTCGCCGTCATATCCATCCGGTACTTCGCGATACGCTAGACCCAGCACGTCAACGCCAAGCGTCACATCGATATCGGTCGCCCACTCGCTCATGGGGAGCAGACGAATCAGACTCTCGACGTTCGCAGCATCCGACGGGTCGATCTCGGCATATAGGCTGATGTCACCCGGCTGCGCGTTGACCACGGCCACCGCAATATCATCGCCCAACTCGCCGTCAACCCACACGGTGCCGTCTGCGTCAACCACAACCTCTTTGTTGCGGGCGCTCGCACCGTTTCCCTGGCCGCTGTTGGACTGGCCATTTGCTTGACCGCTTTGCTGACCCGCAGCCGCATCGCCATCAGATGCGGACTGCCCGCCATTTTGAACCTCGGTAGCCGCGCTATCAACGTGATCCTCTACACGGTCGATTACCCCCAGCGCATAGATAAGGCCCACGCCAACCACAACAAACAACGCAAAGCCCGCAGCCGCTGCAATGATGATGTTGCGAGTACGCTTGCCCTTGGGAGCCGCCGTGTTTGCGGACGAGGAAACACTCGCGACGTCTTCGTCAACGTCGCCCTCAAATCCCGCCGGAGGCGCCGGAGCACCGGCAACGGGCATCGCAGCCGTCTCGCCCACCGTACCCGGTTGCGCAGGCGACGCGCCCTTTGCTACGGCAGCGTTTGGGAACACCGTGGTCTCCACCGTATCCGCCTTAGCCGTATCCCCATTGTCTGCACGGCCCGTCTCACGCGCGTCATCCATGCCTTCGATCACGCCATCGATACTGGACATGCTAGCCTTGGTCTTCTCCAGTGCCTCAGCGGGATCCATGCCGCCGGCGACATAATCCTCGTAACGAGCGACCAAGTTGCCGTAAATCTCTTCCTTGAGCTCAATGTTCTCCGCCGTCAGCATGCGGCCCTCGAACAGGTGCTCGACATACATGCGAATCTCGTTCATTGTGCGCCTCCATCCTGTTTAAGCAGGCGATCGATAATCACTTTGACGTTGTTCCACCGCTGCGTCGCTTCATCTAACTCATCTTTACCTGCAGAGGTAATGCGATAGTATTTGCGCCTCGCGCCCTGCGTCTCGTTTCCCCAATAGCTCTCGACGTAGTTTTGCGTCTCCAAGCGCTTGAGACTCGTATACAGCGAGGGCTCCTTCATCTCGTATTCGCCCCTGCTGGTCTGAGCGATATCCTTGAGAATCTCGTATCCGTAGGAATCGCCGCCAGATAGCGTGCAGAGAATGATCGCATCGATGTTTCCGCGAATCAGGTCGCTAACGGCATCGCGCGCTGCCATGCAAGTCACCTCCAGAACTAATTACGAATGATTCGGTCAATCACTCTTATCTGATAGGTTTAATTTATCACACAGTACTATGTGTGTCGATGTACTTTATCAACAAGGGTTAAGCGGACGAAGATTAGCGCCAAACGGTAGTCATTCTGCGATGCTTTCCATATATCCCTTAGTCCTCGTAATGGCGCTGATTGGATAGCCACCTGGTACCCCCCCCTAGTGGCACTGGTTCCCTTACACCTTCTACGCTTTTGCAACCTTTTGAGAGACATCACGCGCATGCTCATGTAGGCCGCACGCGAACCAGCGATATATCAACCGCACTCATCAAAAGTAAAAAACCCGGCCCACATAACGTGAACCGGGTTTTATCTCATCTATACGATGACAGTCGATTGACTAAACCTACTCAGCGAGGAAGTTGCGCTGAACGGAGGAGTCAACCTTGATGCCAGGGCCCATGGTGGAAGACATGGAGATGGACTTCACATAGCGACCCTTAGCGGAAGAGGGCTTGACGCGTAGAATCTCGGTGTAGAGAGCGGCGTAGTTCTCAACGAGCTTCTCGGTCTCGAAGGAAGCCTTGCCCAGGGGCACGTGGCAGATGCCGTAGCGGTCGGCGCGATACTCAACGCGGCCGGCCTTGAGCTCGGAGACCATCTTGGCGACATCCATGGTGACGGTACCCAGCTTGGGGTTGGGCATGAGGCCACGGGGACCAAGGATCTTACCGATGCGGCCAACCTTGGCCATCATGTTGGGGGTAGCGATAGCAGCGTCGAAGTTGATCTCGCCGCCCTGGATGGCAGCGACGAGCTCATCGGAACCGATGACGTCGGCGCCGGCCTCTTCAGCCTCGCGAGCCTTCTCGCCCTCGGCGAAGACGGCGACGCGGACGGTCTTGCCGGTGCCGTGGGGCAGGGAGATGGAACCGCGGATGTTCTGGTCGGCCTTACGGGTATCGATACCAAGGCGGAAGTGGACCTCGACGGTCTCGTCGAACTTAGCGGTAGCGAGCTCCTTCACGAGATTCGCAGCCTGAAGCGGGGTGTAGAGCTGATCGCGGCTGACCTTCTCGGCAGCGGCGCGGTAGTTCTTACCATGATGCTGAGCCATTGTATTACCTCCTGTGGTTCTAACGGGCACTTTGCCCTTCCACATCGTGCGTGCTTGCTGCACGCGTTAATAAAACCTAAATAAGCTAGATGCTACTCGGCGATGGTGACGCCCATGGAGCGAGCGGTACCGGCGACGATCTTCTTAGCGGCCTCGATGTCGTTAGCATTGAGGTCGGGCATCTTGATCTCGGCGATCTTGGTGAGCTGCTCCTGAGTGAGCTGGCCAACCTTATCGCGCTGGGGAACGGCGGAACCGCCCTTGAGTTTGAGCTCCTTCTTGATCAGGTGAGCCGCAGGCGGGGTCTTGGTGATGAAGGAGAACGTGCGATCCTCGTAGACGGAGATCTCAACGGGGATGATGTCGCCCATCTTGTCCTGCGTAGCAGCGTTGAACGCCTGGCAGAACTGCATGATGTTGACCTGAGCAGCACCCAGGGCGGGGCCGACCGGAGGAGCCGGATTGGCCTGGCCAGCGGGGATCTGAAGCTTGATGACGGTGGTGATTTTCTTCTCAGCCATGTCAAAACCTTCCTAACACGGATGGAAACCTAACTATCGTCAGCGCCTACCCGCTAGAAGCACTCTGGATGATGAGCGGTCGTCCAAAGAAGCGAAGCATTCGCGAACGCACAAATAAGAAAAGCTACGCGATGACCTCAATCTGGTCAAAGGTGAGCTCAACGGGAGTCTCGCGACCAAAGATGAGCAGCGCAACCTTAACCTTGCCCTGCTCGGCATTGACCTCGGTTACCTGACCATCAAAGTCGGTAAGAGGACCGGAGGTAACGCGGACGGAAGTACCAACCTCAAGATTGACGGCAGTCCTCTTGGCACCATTGCCCTTATCGGACTTGCGCATCATCTTGTTGTACTCTTCACGAGACAACGGAGAGGGCTTACCGTTACCACCAAGGAAGCCGGTAACACCGGGAGTGTTGCGAACGCACGTCCAGGAATCATCGTCCATCTCCATACGAACCAGAACATAGCCGGGGAAGATCTTGGAATCCTTGGTCTCGCGCTTGCCACCTTCCTTGATTTCGGTGACGCGCTCCATGGGGATCTGGATATCAAAGATGCGATCCTGCATTCCCATGGTCTCAATACGATGCTCGAGATCGGTCTTTACGCGATTCTCATAACCGGAATACGTGTGAACGACATACCAACGCTTAGACACTGATTACCCCCTCAGGCTGGAGAAGAGGACCAGGCCCTCACCAATAAGCATGTCGAGCAAAGCGATAACAACGCCGACAACGATCAGCGAAACGCAAACCGTGACGGAGTAGTTGATAAGCTCTTTCTTAGAAGGCCAAACAACGCGCTTCATCTCAGACTTGACGGAGCGGAAGTAGTTCTTGATGCGAGCGAAGAAGCCGGGCTTCTCGTTCTTCTTCTTAGCCTTAGCCTTCTTAGCCGGCGCGGCATCCTTCTTGGAGACCGCCTTAGAGGCCTCAACCTTGGAGGAAGAAGCAGCAGCGGTCTTTGCGGACTCAGAGTTCTGCTGAACCTTCTTCTTATTCTTCTTGTTGGCCATGGACCTAAAACCTCCGGCACAAACCCTATATAACAGTAGAAACCGTAAGCCCCCAGAGGAGGCTTACGGATTAAAGACTGGCACGCCAGGAAGGACTCGAACCCTCAACACTCGGTTTTGGAGACCGATGCTCTACCAATTGAACTACTGGCGTATATTAAAGAGATTAACGGGTCTCTTTATGAACCGTATGACGACGGCACCAAGGGCAATACTTCTTGATCTCCATACGATCAGGCATGTTCGCCTTGTTCTTGGTGGTCGTATAATTGCGACGCTTGCACTCGGTGCAGGCAAGTGTAACGAGAGTACGCATGTGTCTGAAACCTCCAAATACCGCCCCACGCGGGCACGGTTGCCTATATTAGCATCTGACATTTTGCTCTGTCAATGCTCGGCGGTATTTATTGGCCGTCCTGCAAAATTCGTACACATTCATTTGCAGTTCATTGAACAGACAATAAAAGAACCCGGTACCCCGAAAGGTACCGGGTTGAAAGATCAGTCAGACTGAATAGATAAGTTAAATCTACTCAATGATGGTGCTGACGATACCAGAGCCGACGGTGTGGCCACCCTCGCGGATAGCGAAGCGCAGGCCCTCCTCCATCGCGATCGGGTGAATGAGGTCGCCCTCGATGGTGATGTGGTCGCCAGGCATAGCCATCTCGGTGCCCTCGGGCAGCTTAACGGAGCCAGTCACGTCAGTGGTACGGAAGTAGAACTGCGGACGATAACCATCGAAGAACGGGGTGTGGCGGCCGCCCTCCTCCTTGGTCAGAACGTAGATCTCACCGGTGAACTTGGTGTGAGGAGTAACGGAACCGGGCTTGCAGAGAACCTGGCCGCGCTGAATCTCCTCACGCTTGATACCACGGAGCAGGATACCGACGTTGTCGCCAGCCTCGCACTTGTCCATCATCTTGCGGAACATCTCGATGCCGGTAGCAACGGTGGACTGGGTATCCTTGATACCGACGATCTCGACGGGGTCGTTGAGCTTGAGCTCGCCGCGCTCGACACGACCGGTAGCAACGGTACCACGGCCGGAGATGGTGAACACGTCCTCGACGGGCATCAGGAAAGGCATATCCTCCTTGCGGTCGGGGGTGGGGATATAGTCGTCAACAGCATCCATCAGCTCCTTGATGCAGGCATACTCGGGAGCGGCGGGATCGCTGGACTCGGAAATCAGAGCGTTCAGAGCGGAACCCTTGATGATGGGGATGTCGTCGCCGGGGAACTCATAGCCGGACAGGGTCTCACGGACCTCCATCTCCACCAGCTCCAGCAGCTCGGGGTCGTCGACCTGATCGCACTTGTTCAGGAACACGACGATGGCGGGCACGCCCACCTGACGGGCCAGCAGGATGTGCTCACGAGTCTGAGCCATGGGGCCGTCGGTAGCAGCGATAACCAGGATAGCGCCGTCCATCTGGGCAGCACCGGAGATCATGTTTTTGACGTAGTCGGCGTGGCCGGGGCAGTCAACATGAGCGTAGTGGCGAGAAGCGGTCTCGTACTCAACGTGGGAGACGGAGATCGTGATGCCACGCTCGCGCTCCTCGGGAGCCTTGTCGATGTTCTCGAACGCGGTGAAGTCAGCCTTGCAGCCCTCGGTCTCGGAGAGAACCTTGGTGATGGCTGCCGTCAGCGTAGTCTTGCCGTGGTCGACGTGGCCGATGGTGCCGATGTTAACATGCGGCTTAGTACGCTCAAACTTTTCCTTGGCCATAAAGCCTCCTCCTTAAAGGTGGTCCCCGGATGGGACTATGCCTTCTTAACCCTAAGTGGCCCGCCCGGTTTCCCGAATGAGCCACTCTAGTTACCTGGTAGCGGTGACTGGATTCGAACCAGTGACGCCACGGGTATGAACCGTGTGCTCTAACCAGCTGAGCTACACCGCCGACTGGAGCCTGCAACCAGACTTGAACTGGTGACCTCTTCGTTACCAACGAAGTGCTCTACCGACTGAGCTATACAGGCAGACGAACGGGTGGGAGCTATAGGATTCGAACCTATGTAGGCATAGCCAACGGGTTTACAGCCCGTCCCCATTAACCACTCGGGCAAACTCCCTTGCGTTCGTACGCTTGATTTCTGACTTGCTGTTCGGCTTGTCGTCTTCAAGCAGGGAGAATATTACGCCGCATCACGGTTTAGTGTCAACCAGAAATCTATAATACACGCGCCCGGGCGTATCTATCTCTTTCTTATTTTGCATGATATGATTCGCTTAGCTAAAGTCTTTCATTTAGTTTTTCCGATGCTATCAATTTGAAAAAGTCTCAAATCGCTTCGAATTCTTGCCAAATCAACCAGGATTTACCTCTATTGATCTTTGCAAAGTGGGTTCCGCTTCTTTCCTATATAGATGCACCATGGGAAAATCCCTATTAGAGAAGATATTTCCGCCCTCTTGCCGGTGGGCAAACAGGTTTCATCTCTCATTTATGTTGAGCATGGCCATATCGCAGCTTTTGGCGTTCTCCGCCTAAAAACAAACAGGCCAGAGCGCAAATACACTCTGACCTGCTAATTTCTATGGAGCCAGCGACAGGAATCGAACCCGCAACCCACTGATTACAAATCAGTTGCTCTACCGTTGAGCCACGCTGGCGCTCTGGGCTTATCGCGCAAAGCTCATTTAGGATACTCAATGCCGAGCTATCGAGCAAGAGCGAAGCGTCAAAGCTTCGCAAATCACGCATGGATCAACGCGGTAGCCCCAACTCAGCGCACCCCCACCATACTCGTCCGCGCTTAATACCTTTGGACGAGGGCCAGCTACGCGTTAGCTACCTTACGCGACCCCGCAGCTTATCAAGCTTGGCGCGCGTCTCGGGCGACAACCTGCTGCCAAGCGTCAGCTTCATAGCGGGCTCTTCATCGCGCATCGCCTGAAACTCACGTTCGATGGTGTCGATCTCCTCCACCAGCATGCGCGCCGAGATCCTGGTAACGCCCTTACCCATAACGGTTGCCTGGATGGTTCCGTCACTGGTGACTACCGAGCACGCCCGCCCCTCCTCGCGAGCCTCATTACACAGCTGCTGCACCACGGTATCGGCAGAAACCCCCGTGGGTGAAAACTCTATCCGGATGCCCGCCTGCGAAATGTTGGGGCGATCGGGCGATACGTTGCCGGCGCCGTCGAACACGATGACCGCCTCGTAGCTACCCTGGGCGAAGGCGGCGACATCAGCGATTAGGGCCATACGGGCGGAATCGAACACGTCGCTGGTATAGGGTTCATCCGAGCGATCGTAGATGAGGCGCTCGTACTTGGGAGTGGCATGGATGATGTTGTACCCGTCAACAACCAACAGCTCCTTCTTGCCCATAGCGTTGACGCCGCGCGGGGGTACGCCGGGGCCGCCAAAGGCGTTGCCGGGCGAATAGGATCCAGGCGCACCGTAAACGCCACCTACGCCATAAGTAGAGCTCTGCACCGTTTCGCGCACGGACGATTCGCCAAAGCGCTTTGCCTTGGACTTGGCTCGGTTCTTCTTGGTCATGCGTTACTCCCCCGTCGTGGCACCGGCGGCGCGGTCGGCAACGGCGGCGTAATTGCGACGGAGCCACTCAAAGCACAAAGAGGTCGCGGCCTGGGCGACGTTGAGGCTCTCGGTTGCGCCCAGCTGCGGCAGCTTGGTAAGGAAATCGCACTTGTCCAGCACCAGGCGGCTTATGCCGTCACCCTCGGACCCCATCACCAGCGCAACGCGGCCCTCAAAGGGGGCATCCCAGCAGATATCGTCCGCATGCTCGGAGGCGCCGCCCACCCAAAAGCCGGCGGCTTTAAGATCGTCCAATGCGCGGGCGATGTTGGGGACCTGGGCGATGGGAAGGTGCATGACCGCACCGGCAGAGGTCTTATAGGTGGCAACCGTCACCTCGGCGGCGCGCTTGTTGGCGATCACCACGCCCGCAGCACCCACAACCTCTGCGGAGCGAACGATAGCGCCGAAGTTTCCCGCATCCGTCACGTGGTCCAAGACCAGCACCAACGCGGGGCCCTCGCCCGCGCGCTCGATGATGTCGGCAAGGTCCGCGTACGGAAAGCGGCCCACCTCCAGCGCGATGCCCTGGTGGGCACCGTGGCTTGAAAGGGCATCGAGCTGCGCGCGGGGCACTTGCTTGACCGCAACCCCGGCATCGACAAGGCCCGCGACCAGATCGCGGATAGCCGGCTCGCCCTCGACACCCTGGGCTATCAGCGCGCGCTTGATGGGAAAGCCCGTGCGCAACGCCTCGAACGCGGCGCGGCGGCCCTCGATGAAGTTACCCGTCGGCGCTTGGGTATCGCGGCGCTGCGGCTCCTGCGAAGCGCGGGCCAAAGACGGGCGCGCAGCGGAACGCTGGGAGCGCTGCTGCTGGGCCTGGGGCTTTTGGCCCCTGCCCGCCCCTGTCTTAGAACGGTTCTCTGCCGTGCGCCTGGCCTTGCCCTGCGCACCGTCGCGCTTTTGCACGCGCTTCTTCTCAGCCATCGCGGCCCCTCCTCGGTACGGTTCTTTCCGCACCATTGTCACATCCAAATGCGCCGCCACCATCATTCGCAACAAAAAATGCACCGCACGCGGGAGATTCCACGTACGGTGCAAACGCTCGTCAAGCAAGAAGCCAGCGGTAAAGATGCCAAGTAGGTCGCCCTAGACGTCGATCATCGGTTTCCAGGGTGCCCCAAATTGCCCTGAAAGAGGAGGGAGGACGCCTAAGGGCGCCGATCGACTATTGAAGGGTAAGGTGGAGTGCCCTAGGAAGCGATGTGCTTGATACGACTGCCGGCAGCGGTGTCCTCGATCATAAGCCCCATGTCGCGCAGCTGGTCGCGCACGGCGTCTGCGGTAGCCCAGTCCTTGGCGGCGCGGGCGGCGGCACGGGCCTCCAAGATCTTCTCGGCAGCCTCATCCACATCATCGCCGGTGTAGCCCACCAGACCGGCGGCAACGCCCAGAAGGCCCACGGGCAGCGGTTCCTCGATCACGGGCAGCTTTACGCCCAGCATGGCCAGCGTACCAGAGATGGCCCCGGCGCACACGCGCGCTACGGTCTCGTCCACGGCACCCGCAGCCTGCTCAAGGTACTTGTTGGCCTGGGTGACCAGCTCAAAGTAGGCAGCGACGGCGCCTGCGGTGTTGAAGTCATCGTCCATGCACGCTTCGAACTCGCGGCCCGCCTTTTCCATAGCGGCGGTAAGCTCGTCTGCCAGCGCGGCGTCCGGCTCGCCTTCCGCATGGTCGGCGGCCCACTTGAGGTTGCGGCAGGTGCCGGCGATGCGAGCCAGCGAGTTCTCCGCGCCCTCCAAGCGCTCCCAAGAGAAGTCCAGCGGGCTGCGATAGTGGGTCTGCAGCATGAGAAGACGCAGGGCCGCGGCGGAATGCTTCTGCAAAACCTCGTCCAGCGTAAAGAAGTTGCCCAGGCTCTTGGACATCTTCTCGCCGTTTACCAACAGCATACCGGTGTGCATCCAGGTGTTGGCAAAGCCCTGGTGCCAGGCGCAGGTGGCCTGGGCGCACTCGTTCTCATGATGCGGGAAGGCGAGGTCCGAGCCGCCGCCGTGGATGTCGATGGGGGTGCCCAGGTAGCGATGGACCATGGCCGCGCACTCCGTGTGCCAACCGGGACGGCCCTGGCCCCAGGGCGACGGCCAGCTGGGCTCGCCGGGCTTGGCGGCCTTCCACAGGGCAAAGTCCAAAGGATCTCGCTTGTCCTCGTTCTCCTCGATGCGCGCGCCCACCATAAGGTCATCGATCTTGCGACCGGAGACCTCGCCATAGGACGGGTCGCTGCGAACGGCAAAGTAGACGTCGCCGTTATCCGCGGCATAGGCGTGCCCCTGCTCAATCAGAGTCTTGATCATGGCGATCATGGGGCCGATCTCTTTGGTGGCGCGGGGACGAACATCCGGATCGAGCACGTTGGCGCAGCGCATAACGTCGATGAACTTATTGGAGAACTCCTCTGCCACCTCCTGGGCGCTGCGGCCCTGGTCGTTGGCGCGGTTGATGATCTTGTCGTCCACATCGGTAAGGTTCTGCGCAAAGGTTACCTCGAAGCCGCTCGAGATAAGCCAGCGGCGGATCACGTCGAAGCTGATGAACGTGCGCGCATTGCCAATGTGGATGTTGTCATACACCGTGGGGCCGCACACGTACATGCGGACCTTGCCCTCCTCGATGGGGGTGAATTCCTGCTTGCTATGGGTCTGCGAATTGTAGATGCGCATGAATAAACCTCTTTCGTTATCTTCTGCCCGCGTTTTTGGACGAGTTTTGGCTGAAATGACTAAGGGAGTTATAGGATGAGACGGCTAGTCGCGACATCGCTCCATAAGACACACGGCCCAAGCACCTATGCCCCGGCCCTCGCCCTCCCAGCCCAGGCGCTCGGTAGTGGTGGCCTTCACGCCAACACACGATGCATCCACGCCGAGCGCGGCCGCGAGGTTCGCGCGCATGGCTTCGCGATGCGGGCCAATTTTTGGCTGCTCGCAGGCGATGGTGCAATCTGCGTCCACTAACTCGAAACCACGTTCGCGAGCAAAATCCATAACGGCTGCCAGCAGCTTGAGCGAGTCCGCGTCTTTGTAGGCGGGGTCGGTCTCCGGGAACAGCTTGCCTATGTCGCCCCCGCGCACCGCGCCCAAGATGGCGTCGGCAAGCGCATGCGTCAAAACGTCCGCGTCAGAATGACCCAGCAGGCCCTTCTCATGTGGAATATCCACGCCGCCGATGATGCAGCGGCGCCCCTCGACCAGGCGGTGGACATCGTAGCCGTGTCCTATACGCAGGTTAGATGCCATATGCTCCCCTTTGACCATTAGGTTGATACCGGCGGCTCGTGCTTACGGCACGGCGAGCGGACGCATGCCGTGGATGGTTAATCTTACCCCAGGCTACCTCAGCGGGCTGCGCGCGATGATACCGGTGTCCTGAGCGGACTCGGCGTCGCTCATACGACCCAGCAGAATCGCGGTCACGGGGCGCAGGTCCTCAGGCAGCGTGACCTTG
>ERZ835080.1821-NODE-1821-length-13546-cov-3.538730_pt1 | contig 13546 bp, 10 predicted proteins | sample MGYA00519688_ERZ835080 | MGnify/ENA primary metagenome ERZ835080 (study PRJEB31850, sample SAMEA3708770) | human gut metagenome | biome: human gut; feature: human-associated habitat; material: faeces | place: China | collected 2014 ... | reverse complement strand
TTCAGATTCAGGCTGAATCGGCTTTCCTGCATCAGATTGCTGCGTGTGTTCAGTTGTTTCCGCCAGGTGGCGCCCAGCGAAAGATAGGAGTACCGGATGGGGAAGCTCGCCCCTACACTGGCTTCCAGATACTGCATCTTCCCGCCTTTCAGGTTGATATAGGAGTTGCCGAAACCTATTCCACCCATCAGCTCGGTGGAACGTGCCAGACGTGGCTTGGTAATGTAGCTGCCTCCCAGGTTCACTTTGTGCTGGTTCTCGTATTTCATGGAAGTGTAGGAGGAGGAGTTGCGGCTCCAGTCCAGGTAGTTGTAGTCGGCGGTCAGCACCCAGCGTTCGGTGGTTATGCTGAGGCCGGTGCCGAGGTGCATGGGCAGATATTGTGTACGGCTGTGGTATCCTTTATCGAGGTTCTCGCTGGTAGATGAGTTGCTGTAAGTCAGTGTATTGTCGTGGCTGATGGGAAGGGAGGGAGCAAATACCAGCCCTGCCGCCCACTTCCGTTGTCCGGTCGCACCCCATTCGTAATGTATGCCGAAGTCCGCATAAAAGGCCTGTTTAGAAGATTCGTACTTTACGACGGCGCTTTCCTGCGTTTCGCTTTGCGTCACTGTGCCCGCTATCATCCCCAGGTTGATGCCGACCGACAGTTGCCTGCTCAGTGCAAAGGCATTGGTGACGTAGCACCGGTATAGTCCGCCCGTACCCTCAAAGAGCGAGTAGGTGTAGTTGCCGGGCATTCCCTCTATCTCTTCTTCGGTCTGGATGACATAGCCCACACTGCTGTATGGTGCTGCACCTACAAGGGCATACCAGCGCGGCAGGACACGGAAGCCCATGCTGATGCGGTTGGGGTTGCCGGTGAAGTTGGAGCTGTGTTCGCTCAGAAAGGAGTAGCGGGCATATGAGGCAGATACACCCACATCGAACGTGAAGCAGGCGGTGTCCATGCGGGTGATGGCTGCGGGGTTCAGCGTGTTCAGAAATCCGGTACGGTTCAGGGCGATGCCCGTGTTGCCCATGCCGGCATAACGTCCGCCGTCACCGGCACTCAGTTCGCCCACTCCGTACATGGAGGTGGGCAGGTTGGTGGTGTTCTGGGCCACGGCGGTGAGGCTTGCCGTACACAGACTGCACAGCAGAAGGGGAATCCGGTAATGGCGTTTCATTGCTCGTTGTATATTTTGAATCTTACGTCTAATCTGCATTGGTTTTCTTGTTCGGGGTCGTTGGTGAAGATTACCTGGTTGAAGGTGGTGGTGCTTTCTTCGTCTGTCAGACTCATCAGCAGTTTCTGCCGCTTGATGCCCGAAGTGCCGTAGTTGTTGCGGATGAATTCGGTGAGGTCGAAGGAGTAGTAGGTCTCTTTCCCGTACATCTCGTCGATGGTCAGGTCGCCGGTCTGTACGGTTACGCCGTCACTGCCGTATACGTAGTCCTCCAGCACATTGTTCTCGTCCGTGATATAAAGGCGGATGTCATTGGGAAGCTGGCTCACTTCGTTGTAGCTCCGGGCCAGAGGATAGAGGTAGAGTGTGGCGCTCTCTATGGAGACTATCTGTCCGGCACTTCCGAGGCTGTTGAGGTAGGGGAATTCCAGTTGGTTGTAGTAACCCGTCAATCCCTGCATATAGGCCAGGCAACCCATGTCGCTGGAGTGGACGAGGTTCTCTATTCCGCTTTTCAGGGAAGCAAGGTGGGTGCCGGTGGGGTCGTGCCGGATACCGGTATAGGCATAGTCGGTGTTTACGCTGAAAGTCAGCACTTGTCCGGTCCGCTGGTTGGAGACTTCCTGGTAGTGGAGGTTGATGCTCATGGCAGAATCATTCACCATGAATCCGGTGATACACTGCCCGTCGTTTTCGGGAACAAAGACCAGTCCGGGGAATTTCTTCTTGAACTTGTCTTGGGTATCGAAGTTGTCGTCCTGGGCCACGAGGTCATTCAGCAGTTGCTGTCCCCATGAGTCGGGCAGGCGGACGCTTACTTCCTTCTTTCGCCCCGGGCAGGGGGTGAAGGTAAAGCTGAAGAGCGGGGTATCTTCCGTCGGGAGTACGGTGCTGTTGTAAAGGTCCTCGTCGTTGTCCAGCACGATAGGTTTTTTCAGCCGGTAGATGGAGATGCGCTGTTGCGTCAGGGTATCTCCCCAGAAATGGCCCGAAGGTATCATTCGCAGTACGAGGGAGTCGAGGGTATAGGTATAGTCTGTGTTGGGGGTGAAGTCGGACGTGGAGTATTCGGCATAGTAGGTGGCGGATACTTCTCCCCAGGCGCTGCTCCGGTAATGTCCTAGCTGGCAGATGCTGTCGCCCCGGGTCTCTATGGAGTCTAGCAGGATGGTGCTGATGTCTACCGAGCAGGTGTCTGCGTATACATTATAGAAGGAGCTTTCCACGAGGCTCTTTCCAAGCTGCGAGTTCTCGTCCTGGCAGGCGCAGAAGATAGCGAGGACTGCGAATAAGCTGTACAATGACTTCTTCATTTCTGTTCTTTTAGTTGGCGGCAAAGGAAAGGCAAAACTTTTATATCTTCCTACAAAAATCGGCGTTCGGACGGTTTTTATCGGTAAAGGCGTTTAACGGGAATTTCGGACTGTTCGTCGGTTATTTTTGTCGGTGTGGTTGCGGTGGTTTACTTTTGCGGACAGACAAAAAGGACCTCCCGCAGCTTCTTGTTTTGGAAAGTGGGAAGTATAAAGCTTAATCATTAAAAAAACAATAAACAATGAACAGACTATTGGTAGGAATAATGTTGCTGGCCATCGTGTGCATTGCCGGCAGTTGTACGGACGAGGATGAATACACTCAGGGGCAGTGGATGAAGAAAGCCAGCTATAACGGTGTGTACCGCGCTTATGCCTCCGGCTTCACCATCGGCAATTATGGATATTTGTGTGGCGGCTTCTACGGAGCGAACAAGGATTACCTGAACGACCTTTGGGAGTATGACATGAGCCGGAACAGCTGGACGCAGTGTGCCGACATGCCCGTTGCCGGGCGCAAGGCTGCCGTGGGCTTTGCCGTGAATGGCAAGGGATACATTACGACCGGTTCCGTAAAGGACGGCTCCTCGTCCTACTGTGTAGCAGATACCTGGGAGTATGACCCTGCCACGGATACCTGGACACGGAAAGACGACTTCAAAGGTGGAGTACGCGATGGTGCCCTGGCTTTCAGTATAGGCGGATATGGCTATGTCGGTACGGGCTGCAACAGCGACGCTACCGGCAGCGAGAGTGCCTACAAGATGGACTTCTACCGTTTCAACCCCAATGGCGCCGAAGGTTCGCAATGGGAAGCGGTGAGCGGGTATGGAGGCGAGAAGCGCTACTTCGGTACGGCATTCGTCATCGATGAGGTGGCCTACATCTGTTGCGGGCGAAACAACAGTACCGATCTGGTGGATTTCTGGAAGTTCGACGGAAGCAACTGGACCCAGTTGCGTGACATTGCCGATACGGACTCCGACAATGACTATGACGATGACTACGCCATCACACGGTCTGAAGCCGTATCCTTCGTCATCGGTGGAAGGGGATTTGTGGCTACGGGAATACGTAACAGCACTTCCTTGAGCAGCGACTACTGGCTGTACGACCCTGACAAGGACTTATGGTACGGCGATTCCGATGACGACTTTACCCCCATTACAGATGTACATAATTATCCTTCCGGTGCTTCTTCGCGCAGGGCTGCCGTTGGTTTCTCTACCGGCGAACGTGGTTTTGTGCTGACGGGAACAAGTGGTACCAGCTACTTTGATGATGTGTACGAACTTCTACCCGATGAGGAAGAGGAAGTCTGATTCGCCCCATAACTGAACGGAACTTATGAAGCTGATGTTTATTATGATAAAGATAGGTGTACCGGCTGTGATGGCGGTATGCCTTTCTTGCTGTTCGGGTCATACTGCCGGCGGTGGCAATGAGTTGAAATGCCGGGTGATGGAGGTGGAAGGCGGTTACGGCTACGTGGTGCTGCATGGAGCCGATACCCTGATATATCAACCTTTTATACCTGCTTTGAGCGGTCGCCTGCCATTTGCAACAAAGGTGGAAGCGCTGGCGGCCGGTCGGTTGGTATGCCGCAAGCTTGCCGATGGGCAAGCTCCGGCATTGAGCAGGGAGGAGGTGGAGTCTTGTCTGACAGACACCGGACTCTAATCTTCTAAAGAATCCTTTACTTCGTGATGTATTTCCGAGCAGTCATAAGGGTATCTCTGCATGAATTTACCCTTGAGTACCTTCTTTGTATCGCTACCGGGACGTGAAAGAGTGGCGGTGAATGTCACTTGAAGCCGTTTGTAGTAGATGGTTGAAGTGTATATGTTCCATTTCATACCTACTATGTCTACTTCAAAATGTTTATATCTCAGTTCGTCTTCTTTGTAATACTTGCCTTGGTTGATGAAGAATAACAGTTGTTGTCCCATGATTATTTTTCCGTCTTCTATGTGGTTGGGCAGATAGATGCTACGTTTCTCCGGGTCTATGCTTTTGAAGGTTTCATCAGAGTGCCCATCGGGTATGAATGCGTATTCTGTCCATTTATTGATGAATGGATAGTAGTCATGCTTGTCGGTTGTGTTTCCCAGATTTTCATTTTTATAGGTACTCTTATCAGGTCCTGTTCCGGCTTCTTTCACTCCGTCACCTTCTTCCACGCTGTATTCGATGGACTCTATCTGATAGAAGTTAGTGCACGGTTCTTGGTGTATGATGATTTGTTCCTTGTAGAGTCCCGTTTTCATCTCAAGGTTGATGATGAGGCTACGGGATTCACCTAAGTCAAAGTTGTCTTTAAAGTGCAGGATGAGATGGCTGTCGGTGTCCCGTTCCAAGTCCCACCATTTATAATGCAGGCTTCCCGTACCTTCCAGTTGTGGGAGCTTGTTGCCATCCATCATGAGGTCTCCCCATGGGGTGGTGATGGAGGTTATGCGCCAGTCGCCGCGTGTTAGGTCTATCTGCAGGGTAGAGGCTTCGCCCTTCACGGTAGTTTCCTGAAAGGGCGAGAGGCGGATTTCATCGCTATCATTGCAAGCCGTCAAGCCGCAAAGAAAAAGAGCGAACAGAAGGATGGGTTGGAATAAGTCAGTCGTTTTCATGTTGGTTATTATTTGATTTATGTCCATTGGACGTGGCATTCTTTGTAAATGCTGCCCGACAAAGATAATTATTTCCTCTTTACGCTGTATTCTCCGAAAGAAAGAAGTACTCTTTTTTGCCGGATAATACGGGTTTTATTAACTTGCGCACAAATTATCGCTAATCATTAACCACTAACCATTAATTCCATGAAATACCAAGTTGCCATTATCGGTGGAGGTCCTGCGGGATATACTGCTGCCGAAGCTGCCGGAAAAGCAGGATTGAGTGTCGTACTATTTGAGAAGCAGAGTCTCGGTGGAGTGTGCCTGAATGAAGGGTGTATCCCTACCAAGACCTTGTTGTATTCGGCCAAGACCTATGACGGAGCCCGCCATGCTGCAAAGTATGCGGTCAGTGTGCCCGAAGTATCGTTCGATTTGCCCAAGATTATTGCTCGCAAGCAGAAGGTAGTGCGCAAGCTGGTATTGGGAGTCAAAGGAAAGCTGACTGCCCATGGTGTGACGATTGTCAGCGGAGGGGCCACAGTGACGGACAAGAATCATGTGGAGTGCGGCGGAGAAACCTACGAATGCGATAACCTGCTGCTCTGCACCGGTTCCGAAACCTTTGTCCCTGCCATTCCCGGCATAGACAAAGTGTCCTATTGGACTCATCGTGATGCACTGGATAACAAGGAACTGCCCGCTTCGCTTGCCATCATCGGCGGCGGTGTCATCGGTATGGAGTTCGCTTCTTTCTTCAACAGCCTGGGAGTGCAGGTAACCGTCGTCGAGATGCTGGACGAGATACTGGGAGGCGGTATGGACCGAGAGCTGGCGGGTATGCTCCGTGCAGAGTACGCTAAGCGGGGAATCAAGTTCATGCTGAGTGCAAAAGTAGTGTCTGTCATGCCGGATACTGCCGAAGCTTCTTCCCTTATCCAGGTGAATTATGAAACAGCCGACGGTCCCGGTTCCGTCGTTGCCGAACGGCTTCTGATGAGTGTCGGGCGCCGTCCGGTAATGAAAGGCTTCGGATTGGAGAATCTGGGCTTGGAAAGAACGGAGCGCGGAAATGTCTTTGTCAACGGACAGATGCAGACTTCAGTTCCCGGAGTATATGCTTGCGGCGACTTGACGGGATATTCCTTGCTGGCGCATACAGCCGTCCGCGAGGCGGAAGTAGCCATACATTCCATCATTGGCAAGAAGGACACTATGAGCTATCGTGCCATCCCCGGCGTAGTGTATACCAATCCCGAAATAGCCGGTGTGGGCGAGACAGAAGAATCCCTGCAGAAGAGAGGCGTTGCCTATCGTGCTGTGAAGTTTCCGATGGCGTACAGTGGTCGCTTTGTAGCAGAGAATGAAGGAGTGAATGGCGTCTGCAAGTTACTGTTGGGCAGTGACGATACCGTATTGGGGGCACATGTTTTGGGTAATCCCGCTTCGGAAATCATCACGCTGGCAGGCATGGCCATCGAGCTGAAACTTACTGCCGATGAATGGAAGAAGATTGTCTTTCCGCACCCCACGGTGGGAGAGATATTCAAGGAGGCATTGTAGAACCCATGACTATTGTTTCATATAAACATAAAAGATGAAAACCGTAAAGCTAATCACCTGCGACGATGCCTTTCAGGCACATGTTATTCAGGGTGCCTTGAAGAATGAGGGCATTGCGTCTGTTTTGCATAATGAAAACATGTCTTCCGTGATGCGCGGATATGTCCGTGATGTCACGGGAGTGGATATATTTGTCTATGAGGACGAATATGACAATGCCCTCCGTCTGCTTGAACGGAACCAGATGATTCCGGAACAGTTGAGGTACTGCCCCCATTGCGGTTCGGATGAGATTAAGTTTGTGCTGAAGAAGAGCCATCGGGTGCGTGCTGTGGTGGCTGCTGTTATTGCGGCATTGTCGGCCGCACCTCCGGGCACTGAGCATTGGGAGTATGTATGCAGGAAGTGCGGCACTCATTTTGAGAAGCCGGTGGCGAAAGGAACAGTTGAAGAATAATCAGGTGTTTATTCTTTTAACCGCTTTTTAATCCAGTCCCGGTTTTTACGTCCCAATCGGCTTTCCGCAAAATCCAGGAAAGCCGATGTGTCTGTTATATGGGCTTGGATGACACCTGCCAGAAAGTTGAAGAAAGGTTCTTCACCCACCCGGACAAGCAGGTCGGCGAGTAGCACTGACCCTTTCCTATAGAGGGCAAGATGCGCTTCGCGGTCGTTGCGGTCAATACCCCAGATAGGACGGATATGGCGTGTTTCCTTACGGTAGACGTCGATGTAAGCGGCATAGGCTTTTTCGCCGCGGGCGTGGCGTATGTATTGCAAAGCACTGAATTCGGCAAAAGATTCGTTCAGCCAGTCGTGCCAAGATTCCACCGGAGCCTTGTTCCACCAGAAGTGGCCGATTTCGTGGGCGGTGTTCTTGAGTACATATTCATTGAATGTTCGGGAACTGAGCATAATGAAATTTTTACGGCTGTACCCTCCTGAGGTGCCGGAAGCTGAAAGCAGGAATTTCATGTAAATATCCTCATCTCCCGCAATTTTATAAAGGCGTCGGAAGAATTTCAAGGCATTGTGGCAACATTGAAGTGCCGAGTCTGCACCGGCATCCGGGAAGTCTGTATAGATAAGTTCAATGGTAGTTCCGTTATCATTGATGCGGCGGCTTTTCAGCATGGGTGAAGCCAGGATAACATTGTCGAAATTCTCCCAAGGTTGCTCCATTTCCCATATCCCTTCTTCTGTATGGGAAATAATACCTGAGCCGCTCACCGTATAACCGTCAGTGATGCCGATTCGTAAGTGCGAATAATCTGCCCGGTTACCGTTGCAGACAGGATACCATCCCGTATAGTAACCAAGTTCAATCCAATGGTCATTGAATGATTTTGCAGGGCCCTGCACTTCCTGCATGTAGAGTGTGTAACGGGTATTTATGCGGCAGCGGTCATCGGCTCCTGCCGGCCGGTAGAGGGTCAAGGTCCGTCCGTCGGGAATGAATTGGGCAGGTGCTGGGGCAAGCGTATCGAAACGGTAGGTTATCTCCCGGCTGCTGTGGCGTAGTGTGTCGATACGGGCATGGCGCCATAGTACCAACGAGATTGAGTCACTGTCATGGAAATCGACTTCAAACGAACCGCCAACTTCGACTTGTCGGTTCGGTACATCAATCTGTACGGTTAAGTCATAACTGACAATGCGCGGAGATTCTTGTGCCCGAAGCATGGGGGAGAAAAGGAGGCATATTGTAAAGCTGGCAATTGTAAGTTGTAGTTTCATGGTACATCAATTTTAGAGTGATAGTAACTGGGAGATTTTGCCTATGCAATCTATGCAAAAGTAGTATTTTTAAAGGAATATTAAGATGGATGGCTGGATATAATTTATGAAAAGACTACCTCGTTGTTGTTCATTTGTAAGATTGTCGTACTTTTGCCTTTAAAGATAAATATATTTATGAAAAGGATATTGTTGCTGTTAATTTTATCCGTCTGCCTGCTCCCATTATGGCCCCAAGAGACGGTAACTCCGGTGAAGCCGCTCTCTGCGCGGATTGATGCGTTGATAGAACACAAACTTCCCGCAGGCTCTAATGTGGCCATTTCGGTCTATGACCTGACTGCCGGAAAGCCCTTGTACGGCTATCAGGCGGACAAGCTTTCCCGTCCCGCTTCCACCATGAAGCTGCTGACCACCATTACCGCCCTTTCCCGTCCCGAAGCCGACGAGCCGTTCCGTACGGAAGTGTGGTATCAGGGAACCATTGAGCGCGATACCTTGCAGGGGGATATGTATGTGATAGGCGGTTACGACCCGGAGTTTGATGAAGAGGCATTGGATTCCCTGGTGGCTACCGTGGCCCGTTTCCCCTTCTCTGTCATCAAAGGCAAGGTGTATGGAGATGTCTCCATGAAAGACTCCTTGTACTGGGGCAGCGGCTGGTTGTGGGATGATACTCCCTATTCCTTCCAGCCCTACCTCTCACCGCTGATGCTGAATAAAGGAGTGGTGAAGGTTACCGCCACACCCGGCGAACGGGGCGACAGCGCACGCCTTGAATGCACTCCCGCCTCTTCCTATTATACACTGACGAACAAGACCCAAAGCCGTACCCCTTCTGCCGGACGTTTCCGTGTGTCGCGCGACTGGCTGGTGAACGGGAACAACATCACCGTGACGGGCAACGTCGATGCCCGCCGTGCAGGTACGGTCAATATATTTTCTTCGCAGGACTTCTTCATGCATACCTTTATGGAACGGTTGCAGGCACGGGGCATCCGGTGCATTCCGGCGGTAGATGCGGAAGTCTCTTACCTCTTCGGCGAGTTCAGGCAAGACAGCCTCTCCGTACGGATGGCTTCCTACGAAACTTCCGTGCAGGATGTGGTGAAACAGATAATGAAGGAGAGCGATAATCTCAATGCCGAAGCCATGCTCTGCCGGTTGGGTGTGCAGAGCAGCGGAAAGAAGCGTGTCTCTGCCGAGGACGGGCTTTCTGCCATCCGCATGCTGATAAAAGAGATGGGATATAACCCCGATAGGTATAATCTGGCAGATGGTTGCGGTCTTTCCAATTACAACTACATTTCACCGGAACTCTTGGTTTCTTTCCTGCGATATGCCTACTCGCGTACGGATGTTTTCCAGAAACTTTATAAGGCTTTGCCCATTGGCGGCGTGGACGGTACACTGGAGTTCCGCATGAAGAAAGGCACCCTTTCCCACAGAAATGTACATGCCAAGACGGGTTCCTTTACCGCCATCAACTGCCTGGCCGGCTACCTTAAAGCCCGCAACGGACACGAGATAGCCTTTGCCATCATGAACCAGAATGCACTGTCGGGCAGGGAAGCACGCGCTTTCCAGGATGCGGTGTGTGATGAAGTGATACGTTGAGGTTTAGCCATCGTAAAGTTGACCTTTAGCGTCGTAAAGTTAAGGTTTAGCTTCCTAATGCAGACCTTTACGGAGTGAGCCCCAAGAGTAGGGGAAATCATTCCTCTTTCGTATTGCGGTAGCGTGCCGGAGACATACCCAGATAAGACTTCACATACTTCCCGAAGAAAGACTGGTTGGGGAAATTAAATTCTTCTGCAATCTCCTTGATGGACTTGTCCGAATGCTTCAGCCGGTACTTGATGTGCTCGATGGCACTTTCGTTAATCAAGTCCAGCGGTGTACGTCCGCATGCCTGCTTGATGACCTTCGAAAAGTGTTTGGGACTATAGCAGAGTGCATCGGCATAATATCCTACAGAACGGTGTATGCCGTTGTCTTTGGACAACATCTCTATAAACTTACGCAGGATATAGTCGGACTGTTTGATGCTTTCTTTTGTATCGACTGTCATTTCTGAAGGGTTCACTTCTTTGTTGAGGTGTCCCAACATCTCACAGAAAATGGCAGAAAACAAGTATTGCATCACTTCCCTGTGATAGTGATGAGGCTCGTCGTTTATCTTTGCCATAAGCAGTTCTCGGTAGAATTTGAAGATTTCCTTGTCCCCTTCCTCCCCGACAGACTTTATGGGATTGTTGTGGATATGCATAACGGTATTCCATGTATCCTTCTCCATCTTGACCACGCGTTGTAGGAACTGTGTGGAGAATGCGGCAAGCCTTATCTTGTGCTTTGGGCTTACCATCGCGTGGCTGATAATGGTATTGGGAAGGCCGAGCAGTAAGTCGCCTGCTTCCAGTTGGTAGGTTTTGTAGTTGACGTCCAACTGGATGCAGCCTTCTAGACAGATAGCGATAAGGAAGCATCCCAATCTTATTGTATCTTCATTGTAGGGGCTTCCCTCCAGACTGTTGATTATGACAAAGTCATTGTCTACATAGTCAAGGACATGTTCGCTGTTTTTAAAGTCCGCGATTTCTACGATTTTTATGTTCCCTTTCTCCATATTCTTCCTTTTTCGTTTTGCAAAGTTGGTGAATAATGGGAAATATGGGATGTTCCATTATGCGGCTTTCTTGTTCTATATGTCATTTATAGACAATTCATTATCCTTAAAAAAGATGAATGTCGAAAAAGGAACATCTTTGGAGTGTAATTGGTCATTATGGCGTTGTTCCTTTCTCCTACTTTTGCCACCAGTTTTAACAAAAAGACAATGAGAAAAAGTATGATTACATTGAACAAGAAATGGATACGGCTGATAGGGATTGTCGGTTGTACAATGTGTTTGGCATCTTGCAAGCAGGCATCGGATGCTTCCGGAATGAAACCTTCTTATGCTACCATGAAAGTGGAGGCGACGGACAAAGAGCTTTCCACTTCGTACTCAGCAACGATACGCGGACGGCAGGACATAGATATTTATCCGCAAGTGTCGGGTACCATCGAGAAGTTGTGTGTGACCGAGGGGCAGAAGGTGCGCCGGGGACAACTGCTTTTCATCATCGACCAGGTTCCCTACAAGGCTGCACTCAAAACGGCCGTTGCCAATGTGGAAGCGGCACGTGCCGTACTGGCTACTGCCGAACTGACTTATAACAGCAACAAGGAACTGTATGCGCAGAAAGTGGTTTCGGAATTCAGCCTGAAGACTGCCGAAAACTCTTATCTCACCGCCAAGGCACAACTGGCACAGGCTGAAGCTCAGGAAATAAGCGCACGCAACAACCTCTCTTATACCGAAGTGAAAAGTCCCAGTGACGGAGTTGTAGGCGCATTGCCCTATCGTGCAGGCGCATTGGTAAGCGCCAACATTCCTTATCCGCTCACTACGGTCAGTGACAATTCGGATATGTACGTCTACTTCTCGATGACCGAAAACCAACTGCTCGCCCTTACCCGCCAGTACGGCGACATGGACGAAGCGTTAAAGAATATGCCGGAAGTGGAACTGATTCTGAACGACAACTCAGTCTATCAGAAGAAAGGTACCATCGAATCCATCAGTGGAGTGATCGACCGTCAGACAGGGACCGTAGTGGCACGCGTGGTGTTTCCCAACGAATCACGGCTGCTTCATAGCGGAGCATCGGGCACGGTAGTAGTGCCAAGCATCTACAAGAACTGCATCGCTATCCCCCAGACAGCCACCGTGCGGATGCAGGACAAGACGATTGTATATAAGGTAGTGGATGGCAAAGCAGTCTCCACCCTGATCACCGTAGCCGGAATCAACGACGGACGCGAATATGTAGTGCTGGACGGCCTGAAAGCCGGTGACGAAATTGTATCGGAAGGCGCCGGACTGGTGCGCGAAGGCACACAGGTTAAATAAGAAGGAGACTGATTATGAAAGGAAATATATTTATCAAACGGCCGGTAATGGCTATCTCCATCTCCGTGCTGATTCTCGCCATAGGGCTTATCTCGCTCTTCACCCTGCCGGTGGAGCAATATCCCGACATCGCGCCTCCCACGGTCTATGTATCCGCCAGCTATACGGGCGCCGATGCCGAAGCTGTGATGAACAGCGTCATCATGCCGCTGGAAGAGAGCATCAACGGGGTGGAAGACATGATGTATATCACGTCCAGCGCCTCCAATGCAGGTCTGGCTATCATACAGGTTTACTTCAAGCAAGGCACCGACCCCGACATGGCGGCTGTCAACGTACAGAACCGTGTAGCCAAAGCACAGGGACTGCTGCCCGCCGAAGTAACGAAAGTCGGCGTAAGCACGATGAAACGCCAGACCAGCTTCCTGCAAATCGGCGCGCTGGTCTGCACCGACGGTCGCTACGACCAGACCTTCCTTGCCAATTATCTGGACATCAACGTCATCCCGCAGATCAAGCGTATCGAGGGAGTAGGAGACGTCATGGAGCTGGGCGATACCTACAGTATGCGTATCTGGCTGAAACCGGAACGGATGGCACAATACGGGCTGGTGCCTTCGGACATCACCGGCGTGCTGGGCGAGCAGAACATAGAAGCCCCTACCGGCTCACTGGGCGAGAGTTCGCAGAACGTCTTCCAGTTCACGATGAAATATCGCGGAAGACTGAAGAGCGTGGAAGAGTTTCAGAACACCGTTGTCCGCTCGCGTGAAGATGGCTCGATACTCCGTCTGAAAGATGTGGCGGATGTGGGACTGGGCACTATGACTTATAGTTTCCGCAGTGAGATGGACAGCCAGCCTGCCGTGCTCTATATGATCTTCCAGACAGCGGGTTCCAATGCGACCGCTGTCAATAAAGAAATTACCGCCCAGATGGAGCGGATGGAGAAAAACCTTCCGGAAGGAACGGAGTTCGTCACCATGATGAGTTCGAACGACTTCCTCTTCGCTTCCATACACAACGTGGTGGAAACACTGATTATCGCCATCATTCTGGTCATCCTCGTGGTATACTTCTTCTTGCAGGACCTAAAGAGTACGCTCATCCCGTCCATCTCCATCATCGTGTCACTGGTAGGAACGTTTGCCTGTCTGGTAGCTGCGGGATTCAGTCTGAACATCCTGACCCTGTTTGCCC
>ERZ835080.1811-NODE-1811-length-13657-cov-3.476253_pt1 | contig 13657 bp, 9 predicted proteins | sample MGYA00519688_ERZ835080 | MGnify/ENA primary metagenome ERZ835080 (study PRJEB31850, sample SAMEA3708770) | human gut metagenome | biome: human gut; feature: human-associated habitat; material: faeces | place: China | collected 2014 ... | reverse complement strand
GAAATTAAATGCATTAGGATGGCATCATAAAATCGATATTGAAGAAGGTGTACAAAAAATGATCGACTGGTATAATAATAATTAGAAAAGAGCCTGATTAGATTTTTCGATAAGAAAATATTATCAAGATATTTTTGTGTTTTTTTTCGGTTTGCTACTTATCAGATAGTTCGCTATCTCTCCGGAAAAATATATGAATACACCCCAATCCTTTCTCGGAAGAAGAGGTTGGGGTGTTTATTGTAGTAAATTTTCTAATGGTAGATTTTGTCGATTGTCGTAATATTTTCTTTTCCTGATAGAAAATTTAGACGACTATCTCTTGAAGTATTTAAAAAAGCACTTTTCCTTTTTCTTTTCCTGCTGTAACGAAATATAACCCTTTATTAAGAATCGGAATACGGTTGATTCCGGTATTCCCTTTGACCGAGAAAAGAAGTTTTCCGTTTATTCCATATATGTTTATCTGTTCTTCTTTGGGTAAAGTTATGAAGATATTTTGAGAATCTTTCTTGATTTTCAGTCTATTGTTTATTGATTCTTTTGATATCCCCGATGAGGAGGAAGATATGATACTTTTCCATGTAGTACCAATTCGTATTCCATCGACAATAATATCCTGCCCGGTATGGCTTGCACGGAACATCAATCCGGCAGGGTATATATCTCCTTTAGAAGCATTATCGGATAACGGCCCTAATAAAGGTTGCTCTGGTTCTTGATCCTGTATGCGATCTAAAAGATATAAAGAAACTTTATCATTGTTATCTCCCGGTACTATTTCATATTTGATTACGAGGAGATAAGTTTCTCCGATTACAACGGGTTTATCGGTCGTGTAGACCGCTTTTTGATTATCATAAAAAGATAAGCCGATATTTAACCTTGAATCGAAATCAGAATTCTTCTCACCGTATATTCGTCCGTTAAAGGCAAATTTGGTATCTGTCCCGCCAGCCCAACTCGGCATATTTCCGTCCCATAAAGTGAAAAAATACTGGCTTTTAAGATTGCTGTTGAACTGAACGAGAAAAGACACATAGACACACCCTTCCGATATTTGCGGGAATGTATGCCGGGCGGCATTTTTATTTTCCTCTTCTATCTGTAGTCCGTTTCCGATACCTGATCCGGCATATCCTTCGAATGTCAGTCCCGGACAAACTTTCAGATATGGATTATCGTTTTCGAACAACCAGCCATGTTTACCTATTTCATCACCTATAGGATATTCAAAATTTTCTGTCCATACAGGGGTTTGAGCGATGATACTGAAACTGAAAATGAAAAAAGCGTGGAAAAGCCACGCTTTTTTCGAAAATATAAATTGACTCATTATTTGACAACTTTAACTACTTTAGAACCTACTTTTACAAGCGTGATATCATAAACTGCATCAAGAACATTTATTCCGGAAACAGCGACTTTTTCGGCAACCTTTTGACCGGTAATGTTGAATAGTTCGATTTTTTCACCGCCAATGGCATTGACATAAATTTTACCATTCGAGCTGTAAATAGTTATATTGTCATCTGTTGTAGCGGCTTTTACTCCGTCAAGTGTAGATTCTGTGATACTTATCGGATATATTTGAGGTGTTCCTTGGTAAACCGATACGAATCCGATAATATCCCATTTCTTCGATGCTTCGAAAGTTCCGTCAATAACTCTGAAACTGTTACGGATAGTCATTTCTTTATCACCGCTTACTACTATTCCATTAGTCGTTTTGCCGGTTTCGAATGTTGCATCTTCCTTAAATACAGCTTCTGACAATTTAATATATTTATATACGTCAGCGGTTGTAATTTCTGAAATGTTCATTGTTACAGGTTCAGCCGGTGTTCCGCTTACAGCATCAGGTGCATATAGAGGGAGCATTTGAGTTATATCTTGATAAACTCCATATTCTCCGATTAATCCGGTTATTACATCGCCTTCTTTATATTCACCGACAGCGTCTCCATAAACTAATAAACTGCCACTTTCATCTTGTATATAAAGGTTTATGTCGTTTTGATAAACTACAGTTACAGGACCGGTAATTTTATATGCTGTATTTTCTTTTGCTGTTGACATGTATTCTGCTATGTTAGCTACATTTTCCGGAACAGAATAAGTTGCTTCGGCGATAGAGCTGTTGGTAAGTCCTTCTTTTATTGCGATAGCTTTTACTGTGCATGTTTCAGAAACAGGGAACGGTCCGTTGTAAAGAGTTGCTGACTCTGATGGTTCGCTTCCATCAGTAGTATAGTAGATTTTTGCACCATCAGTGGAACATTCGAGAGTGACTTCTGTCGATTCTCCAAGAATATAACTTGATCCGGGAGTTATTGTCGGTTGTGCTACCTGACCGGCTGCTTCATCATTGGTTGTGATGGTAATTGATGTAAAATCGAGTTGACCAGCTTTTCTTGAGTCGGTACCGAAATCAGCTTTATCTCCGACAGTTATGGTTACAGATGCGGAAGATCCGCTCCATTCGCATGTAAAATCGGGGTCACCTTTAACGGTAACAGTACCTGGTTCTGCCGTGCAAGAAGCAAGACGTTTTTTCCCTGCAGTACTGATCCCGAAAGCAATATTTGTAATGGGTTTTCCGGAAGTTGAAGTAATCGTTATTGAACCTTTGGCGTATATACGCACATCTTTTGCTGATGTATTATACGTAGGAGGTGTTTGTCCGTTGTTTTTTACTGCAGAAATATCAAACCCTTCTGCAGATCCCGATATTTCGTTCTTTACAGAAGTGTTCCATGTAACTGTACTACAATCTATCGTAGTAACTGTGGCGTTGGAAAGAGAAGTCATTCCTGCCAGACAAAGAATGAAAAGTAGAGTTTTTTTCATAATCGTTTTATTTTGGTTAGTAAATAAAAATACTTTTAATTTTTAATTTGGGCTTAAATAAAAAAGGGGAAGAGAAACAAAAGGAACAGGTATTTTGATTTTTTTCATCCTATCCAAACAATCGTTCGTTTTTATCATCCCTTTAAAATCTAAAACACATTCTTCAATTGTTCAGAACAATTATCTATGCATGAATAAGATAAAGTTCTGTATTTACCATATACAACTTTTATTTAGACTGTCCAATTAAACGAAGGTTTATTTGGACAAGAGACTATTTCCCGTAGTCTGTTCATTTATTTTACAAAGATAGCATATATTTTTATCTTTTTTACTACAATTTCATTGCAATTTTATGTCATTTTTGTATTCCTGTATGATGATGAACTTTAAATTTTGTTTGGGATTTTAGAGCCTTTCTGAGTAAAATTGATCATAAGTTTTTTAGAAAGTCTAATAAAAATTTGGAAGACTTAGAGTCGGTCGTATAAATGTACGATAATAAAGGTATATTTGTTTTCAGAATAGGTAAATTTTATGGATTAAGGAAGTTTCTTAAAGTAAATATTTTGTATATTGAAACATTTAACGTACCTTTGCGCCGCTAATGCAAGTAATAACAATTTAAAAAATTTCAAATGGCAACTAAAATTAGATTACAGAGACACGGTCGTAAAGGTTATCCGTTCTATCACATTGTAATCGCCGATAGCAGGGCACCACGTGATGGTAAGTTTATTGAAAGGATAGGTTCTTATAATCCGAACACTAATCCTGCTACAATAAATTTGGATTTCGAAAGAGCTTTGTATTGGCTTCAAACCGGTGCTCAACCCACCGATACAACTCGTAATATCTTGTCTGCACAAGGCGTGTTGATGAAAAAACACTTGTTAGGCGGTGTCAAAAAAGGTGCATTCTCTTTAGAAGAAGCTGAAACCCGTTTCCAAGCCTGGTTGAAAAACAAACAAAATGCTGTTGAAGCTATAAAGGCTAAGCTTGCCGATGCTAAACAGGCTGATGCAAAGAAACGCCTTGAAGCAGAAAAAGAAGTTAATAAGGCTATTGCTGAGGTTGTCGCTAAGAAAAAAGCTGAAAAGGCTGCTGCTGAGGCAGAGGCTGCTGCGGCTGCGACAGAAGAAGCTCCGGTCGAAGAGACTCCTGCTGCTGAAGCTGCTCCTGCAGAAAGTGCTGAATAATATTTACAGCATATACAGAAAAACGCTCCGTTTTCGGAGCGTTTTTTTTGTGGCTTGTTTGGCGAATTTGGAAGATTGTCAATATTCCCGGATAGAATAGTTTATTTGGGAGTAAGATAAATATATGATATATTTGCCGGTTAAGAACCTGTCGTCTAAATTTTACTCAGGGCAGGTTTGTGTGTTTCTTTTAAGGATGATAATGGGTTATCTGACAAGTGAAAATGTAAAAATAACCTTATTAAATCTGTTTTATCGGAAAATTTTAAACAGTCTGTAAGATAATTTTATGAAGATGAGTAAGATTTTGATTGTCGATGATGAAGACCAGATACGGAAGCTATTGGCAAGAATGCTCGAATTAGAAGGTTATGAAATTTATCAGGCTGCCGACTGCAAAACAGCTTTATCCGAAATGAAAAGAGCTGTCCCGGACGTCGTGTTGTGTGATGTTTTTCTTCCTGATGGGAATGGCGTAGACTTTGTTGTCCGTCTGAAAAAAGAGTTTCCTATGTCGGAGGTGATATTGTTGACGGCACATGGTAATATTTCTGATGGTGTACAGGCGATTAAAAACGGTGCATTCGATTATATAACCAAAGGGGATGATAATAACCGGATTATACCTTTATTGAGTCAAGCTTCGGAAAAAGCCGCTAAAAATAAGTCGGTAAATAAAGAAGACCGAATGGATGAGAGACAATATTCGTTTGACTCTATTATCGGAAGTTCCCGTTTGCTTTCAGATGCGGTATCTTTGGCCAAGAGAGTAAGTATGACCGATGTTCCGGTATTGTTGACCGGAGAGACCGGAACGGGAAAAGAAGTGTTTGCTCAAGCAATACATAAAAATAGCTTGAGAAATAAGAAGTCTTTTGTTGCAGTCAATTGTTCCGCTTTTAGTAAAGAATTATTGGAAAGTGAAATGTTCGGGTATAAAGCTGGAGCTTTTACCGGTGCATTAAAGGATAAAAAAGGTTTATTTGAAGAGGCTGATAATGGTACTATCTTTTTAGATGAGATCGGAGAGATGGCATATGATCTTCAGGCAAAATTACTTCGTATTTTAGAATCAGGAGAATATATAAAGATTGGGGAAACGAAGCTGACGAAAGTAAACGTCCGGGTCATCGCTGCAACCAACAGGGATTTGGTACAAGAAATCGAAAACGGAAGTTTTAGGGAAGATCTCTTTTACAGGCTGTCGGTTTTTCGGATACAGTTACCTGCATTAAGAGAACATCCCGAAGATATTCCTTTATTGGCAGATAGTTTTATACGATCATTCGCTGAGAAACTACGTATGTCGATTCCGAAGATCGACTCTTCTTTTTATGAGGTGTTGTGTCGGTACACATGGAAGGGAAATGTACGGGAATTAAGGAATGTAATAGAACGTAGTATGATTGTTTGTAATGGGGAGATTCTGACATCGACAGACCTTCCTATTGATATTCAACAGATAAGTGAAAACAAGAGTATCGGAAGTAGTTCATGTTCTGATTTTGAGTTGGCGTCAATAGAAAAGCTACATATTATTCGTGTTCTCGAATATACTAAAGGAAATAAAACCGAAGCGGCTCGATTACTTAAAATCGGGTTGACTACCCTTTATCGCAAGATAGAAGAGTACGGGTTATAGAGTGAAATTACATTTTTCAAAACGGGGTGCAGCCTTTTCAAAATGAAAAGGCTGCACCCCGTTTATTATAATAGCCTAATTATATAAAGTGTTCATTTTTAGTATAGTAGTATTTTGCTTCCCATTTTGGCACATCATTCGCTATAAAGCTGGCATGTTTAATTAAAAAGAATGACAATATGAATGAAGTGCTATCATTTATTATTATGTGTTTAAGTGGAGCTGCATGTTTTTGGCTCTTTTTAAAGTGTATAGATTGGTTTGAGAAAATCTGAAAAGAAAGGAGTTTTTATGTACACAATTTTATTTATTATTAGTTTGGTTTTGTTCGGGTATTTGATGTATGTGCTAGTCAATCCCGAAAAGTTTTAAAATTCGTAACAGTTAATAGAAATGAATACGGAAATATTAGGATCTGTTTTGCAAATTGTGATTTTGCTGGTATTTAGTTATCCGCTGGGGAAACATATTGCAAAAGTATATAAAGGAGAAAAAAGTCGTTGGGATTTCTTTACTCCTGTAGAAAATTTTATTTATAAGCTGGTAGGGGTTGATCCGAAAGAAGAAATGAACTGGAAACAATTCCTGAAAGCATTATTGGTTTTAAATTTAGTTTGGTTTTTCTGGGGAATGATATTGTTGTGTACCCAGCATTGGCTGCCGTTAAATCCGGACGGGAATGCTAACCAGACGGCTGATCAGGCATTCAATACATGTATCAGTTTCATGGTAAATTGTAATCTTCAGCATTATAGCGGAGAGAGCGGTTTGACTTATTTCACACAATTGTTTGTCATTATGCTTTTCCAATTTATAACTGCGGCAACCGGTATGGCGGCAATGGCAGGAATAATGAAAGCGATGGCAGCAAAAACGACAAAAACAATCGGGAACTTCTGGTATTTCTTGGTACGTAGTTGTACACGTATTTTATTACCTCTTTCCTTACTTGTCGGTTTTGTTTTGATTCTTGAAGGAACACCGATGGGATTTGACGGAAAAATGGAGGTAAATACATTAGAAGGCGGAACACAAATGGTTTCGCAAGGACCTGCCGCAGCAATTGTTCCTATTAAGCAATTGGGTACTAATGGAGGTGGATATTTCGGAGTGAATTCCTCTCATCCGTTGGAAAATCCGACATTCTTGACCAATATTTTCGAATGTTGTTCGATATTGATTATTCCGATGGCTATGATATGGGCTTTAGGATTTTATCTGAAACGGAAAAAGTTCGGAGCAAGTATTTTTGCCGTAATGTTCTTTGCTTATATTGTCGGGGTAGGTATTAATACCTATTACGAAATGAATGGGAATCCTGCAATCGATAACATGGGAATAGCCCAGGAAAATGGTGCTATGGAAGGTAAGGAAGTTCGTTTGGGTGCTGCCGGAACAGCATTCTGGAGCGTTACCACAACTGTAACATCGAATGGTTCGGTAAACGGTATGCATGACAGTACGATGCCGTTGAGCGGATTGATCGAGATGTTGAATATGCAGATCAACACTTGGTTCGGTGGAGTCGGCGTCGGTTTTATGAACTATTATGTATTTATTATCATTGCAGTCTTCATCAGTGGTCTTATGGTAGGGCGTACTCCTGAATTTTTAGGAAAGAAAGTCGAAGCCAAAGAAATGAAAATCGCAACGATCGTGGCTTTACTTCATCCGTTCGTTATTCTGGTAGGAACAGCTTTAGCATCTTATTTATATGTTCATAATCCGGCTTTTGTAGAATCGGAAGGAGGTTGGTTGAATAACCCGTCTTTCCATGGGTTGAGTGAAATGTTGTACGAATATACTTCTTGTGCAGCCAATAACGGTTCAGGATTCGAAGGATTAGGAGATAACACGATGTTCTGGAACTATACCTGTGGTATCGTATTGATTCTTTCTCGTTTTATTCCGATAGTCGGACAGGTTGCAATTGCCGGATTGCTTGCTGAAAAGAAATATATTCCGGAAAGTGCCGGAACGTTAAAAACCGATACTGCAACATTCGGCGCTATGACATTTGCCGTTATCTTTATCGTTGCAGCACTGTCTTTCTTCCCGGTTCACGCATTAAGTACTATTGCCGAACATTTAAGTTTATATATTTAATTAAGAGTCTGAGATGAAAAAGAATATTTCAACTTCGCTCTTTCAGAAAGAGCAGGTTTTAGCAAGTATAAAACAATCGTTCGTAAAACTCGATCCGCGCATGATGATTAAAAATCCGATCATGTTCACTGTCGAAGTCGTTACGCTATTAATGTTGCCTATAACGTTCTATTCGTTAGTTGATCCTACTCAGGGTTCATTTGGGTATAACATGACTTTATTTATAATCTTGTTTGTGACTTTACTGTTTGCCAATTTTGCAGAAGCGATAGCCGAAGCAAGGGGGAAAGCTCAAGCCGATAGTTTGAGAAAGACAAGAGAGGAAACTCCGGCAAAGAGGTTGTCTGGAGATAAAATTAAAGTCGTACCGAGTTCTGAATTGAAAAAAGGAGATATCTTTTTGTGCGAAGCCGGAGATGTTATTCCGGCAGACGGGGAAATTATCGAAGGTTTGGCTTCTATCGATGAGAGTGCAATAACTGGAGAAAGTGCCCCAGTCATTCGTGAAGCCGGAGGAGATAAGAGTTCTGTAACAGGCGGTACTAAGGTCCTTTCCGATGTTATAAAAGTTTTGGTGACGAGTCGTCCCGGTGAAAGTTTTTTGGATAAGATGATTGCCCTTGTTGAGGGGGCTTCTCGTAAAAAAACACCGAATGAAATAGCTTTGACTATATTGTTGGCAGGATTTACTCTTGTTTTTGTGATTGTTTGTGTAACCTTAAAACCGTTTGCAGATTATAGCGGTGCTACAATTGCAGTCGGATCACTTATCGCACTGTTTGTCTGTCTTATCCCTACGACGATCGGAGGATTGCTTTCTGCAATTGGTATAGCCGGTATGGATCGTGCTTTGCGGGCTAATGTGATTACGAAATCGGGTAAAGCTGTTGAGACTGCCGGTGATATAGACACATTACTTTTGGATAAAACGGGTACGATAACGATCGGTAACCGGAAAGCGACGAAAATGTATTGTACAGATGCTTCGGTAGATTTTAAAACATTTGTTTCATGGTGTGTGCTCTCTTCACTTTCTGATGAAACACCGGAAGGTAAATCTATCGTTGAGTTAGGTAAAGGGCTTGATGTAAATGCTTCAAGACAAGGTATGATGGTAGAACGGATGATCCGGTTTACTGCCGAAACAAAGTGTTCAGGAGTAGATATGAAAGACGGTATGCAGATCAGAAAGGGTTCTTTTGATGCAATCCGTACGATTACTACTCAAGCCGGATATACATTCCCGAAAGATGCCGAAGAATTGGTCAATGTGATTTCAAGTAACGGGGGAACTCCTTTGGTTGTCAGTGTAGATCGCAAAGTAGTAGGAGTTATTGAGTTGCAAGATATTATTAAGCCGGGAATACAAGAACGTTTTGAACGTCTGCGTAAAATGGGAGTGAAGACCGTTATGGTGACCGGGGATAATCCTCTTACAGCTAAATATATTGCAGCAAAAGCCGGAGTTGATGATTATATTGCAGAAGCTAAACCGGAAGATAAGATGGAATATATCAAGAAAGAGCAAAACAGCGGCAAGTTGGTTGCAATGATGGGAGACGGAACAAATGACGCTCCTGCTCTGGCACAGGCTAATGTCGGTGTTGCTATGAATAGTGGGACACAAGCTGCTAAAGAAGCCGGTAATATGGTAGATTTGGACAACGACCCTACAAAATTGATAGAAATCGTGGAGATAGGAAAACAGTTGTTGATGACACGTGGAACTTTGACAACTTTCTCTATTGCGAATGATGTGGCAAAATATTTTGCAATTGTCCCGGCTCTGTTCATGATTGCCATTCCGCAACTTGCAGCGTTAAATATAATGAATCTGCATAGTCCTGAAACGGCTATCCTCTCGGCAGTGATATTCAATGCATTGATTATTCCGGCGTTAATTCCTCTGGCTTTGAAGGGTGTAACGTATAAGCCGATAGGGGCATCCGCTCTTCTTCGCAGAAATCTGTTGATATACGGACTTGGAGGTATTATCGTGCCTTTTATAGGAATTAAATTGATAGATATGTTTGTAAGTTTATTCTTTTAAATAATAATGATAGAGATGAAATCAATAGTTTGGAAATCGATAAAGATAACGCTGGTATTCTGTGTATTCTTTTCTTTATGCTACATCTTCGTTTTATGGGCTTTTGCCAAAGTAGCAGGACCGGGAAACGGAAATGCCGAAGTTGTGACGTTGGATGGAAAAGTCGTTGGAGCGGCGAATGTCGGACAAAAATTTACTAAGGATATTTACTTTTGGGGACGTCCTTCTGCTGCCGATTATACAGCAGATGCGTCTGCCGGAAGTAATAAAGGTCCTACAAATCCCGAATATCTCGAAGACGTAGAAGTACGTATTGATACTTTTTTGGTGCATCACCCTTATTTAAAACGGAATGAAGTACCTGCAGAAATGGTAACAGCCAGTGGTTCGGGACTTGATCCTCACATAACACCGCAAAGTGCAGAAGTGCAAATAAAACGAGTAGCAAAAGCTCGGGGTATGCAAGAAGATAAGGTCCGTAAAATTGTAGAGGAAAATACCGAAGCTCCATTATTAGGACTTTTCGGAACGGCAAAAGTAAATGTCTTGAAACTGAACGTTGCGTTGGACCAACAAAATAAATAATTAATATTAATAATAGAATATATCAAAGATAAGAAAATTGGAAATGAAAAAGTTTATAATTATATTGTTGAGTGTTATATCTCCCGTAGTTCTCAAAGCACAAGAAGAAAATAAAGGAGTAAGTTTTAATGTACAGGGAGATTTAGTAAGTTCTTATATTTGGAGGGGTATGTACCAGTCTGGTGCTGCTGTTCAGCCTACATTAGGTCTTCAAGTAGCCGGGTTTTCTCTGACAGCATGGGGTAGTGTCGATTTTACAGGACAAGGTCATAAAGAAGCCGATATTACGGCTGCTTATTCTATTGCCGGTTTGACTATTTCTGTTGCCGATTTGTGGTGGGCAGGTCAGTCTGGTATTTATAATGATCGAGAAAATGGTAAAAATAACTATTTCAATTTTGATAATCACACTACAGATCATATTTTTGAAGCGGGATTGTCCTATGCGCTTCCGGTTGAGAAATTTCCGTTAAGTATTTCTTGGTATACGATGTTTGCAGGAGGTGACCGTAAGACGATTTCTGATGGTAGCCGTGTCAACGCTTATTCTTCTTATATGGAATTCGGGTATCCTTTTACCGTTAAGGGGGTACAGTTGAATGCTGCCGTCGGTTGTAGTCCTTGGCGTTCAGAACAATATAAAAATGATGATTTTGCCGTTACGAATGTGTCATTGAAAGCGACAAAGGAGATCCATTTTAATGAGCGTTTTTCCTTGCCGGTTTATACGCAAGTAATTTGGAATCCTAATCGTGAAGACGTACATTTCGTTTTCGGGATTACTATACGATGATAAAGTTGTGTTGTTCTATTTAAATATGTTTTGTTTATACCCCTCGGTGATTAGCGACACCGGGGGTATATGTATTTTATAAAGCGGTGGAGATGGATAAAGAAAAAAGTGTCCAGCATTTTTTAGATTTAATAAAGCAATCGAGACGGGGTAAGTTTAAGATATATATCGGCATGATTGCTGGAGTAGGGAAAACTTATCGAATGCTTCAGGAAGCGCACCAATTGTTGGAAAGCGGTGTAGATGTACAGATCGGTTACGTTGAGACTCATGGTCGTACAGATACGGATGCACAGTTGAAAGGGCTTCCCGTAATACCACGTCGGAAAATCTTTTATAAAGGCAAGGAATTGGAAGAAATGGATGTGGAAGCGATTATCCGGATACGTCCTGAAATTGTAATTGTCGATGAATTGGCGCATACTAATGTGGAGGGAAGCCTGAATGAAAAAAGGTGGCAAGATGTCCTTCAGCTTCTTGATGAGGGAATCAATGTAATCAGTGCGGTTAATATCCAGCATATAGAGGCGTTGAACGATGAAATTCAGAGAATTTCGGGAATAGAGGTAAAAGAGCGTATTCCGGATAGCGTTTTGGAAGAGGCAGATGAAGTCGTAAATATTGATTTGACGGCAGAGGAACTTTTGGCACGTCTGAAAGCAGGGAAAATATACCGTTCAGATAAAGTAGAGTGGGCGTTGTCTCATTTTTTTAATGCCGACAATATTCTGCAATTGAGGGAGTTGGCATTGAAAGAGGTTGCTTTGCGTGTCGCGAAAAAAGTCGAAGATGAAGTCGTAGTAGGTAATGTAGGAGTAAGACATGAAAAAATATTGGTGTGTATTAGTACCAATGAAAAAACACCTCGTAAGCTGATACGGAAAGCTGCACGATTGGCAATTCATCATAATACGCAGTTTTCGGTTTTATATGTTCAGACACCGAAAGAAAGTGCCGATAGAATTCCGTTGGCGGTGCAGCGACATTTGTTGAATCATTTTAAATTGGCGACGGAACTTGGGGGAGAGGTAATTCAGTTGCAGAAGTCAAATGTAATAGACGGAATTATAGAGGCATGTGCAAATAATCATATTACTAAATGTTGTATAGGTAAACCTGAATTATCCTTTTTCTCGGCAGTCTTTTCTATTATGAATTATAAAAAATTAGTGGACTTTTTATCAACTTCCAATATAGATTTAATTATTTTGGCTTAGATTTGGATTTCAAAATCTGAAAGAGTATGAGAATAAAAAATAAACTTACGTTAGGCATTTGCATCCTTTTTGCGATGATTCTTATGTTAGGTACGCTTGCCATAAGTTCGGTATATGAATTAGACCGGAATTCAAGAAATATTTATGATGCGAATAATAATTCTCTGAATTATGCCCGTAGTATGCTTGTGGCATTGGAAAAGATCGATTCAGATCCTGCCGCTTTAGATGTTTTTATTGAAAATTTTAGGTTGCAGGAGAAAAATATTACAGAAACAGACGAATTGCAGGCAACCCGTATTTTGAAGGAGCATTTAGAAGAATATCAAAAAAATCTGGATCGAAAATCTATCGGGAAAATGCGTGCCGATTTATATCGTATCATGGAGTTGAATATGATATCTATTTCTCATAAAAACCAGATGGCGGAAGCGGCGGCGGAGAACTCTCTATTATGGATTTCTGTTTTGTTCGTTTTCTGTATTTTGGTTTCCATAGGTCTTTTAGCCTATTTCCCTAAATATATCGTTAAGCCGATAAAAGAGTTGATCAAAGGAATTCAAGAAGTTGCTGATCAGAATTATAAAAAAAGGCTACCAACTGGGTTGGGTGTAGAGTTCGGCGGTGTTGCGGCTTCTTTTAATAAAATGGCAGAAAGGCTTGAAGAGTTTCATGATAGTTCAATATCTGATATTTTATCGGGGAAAAAATACATCGAGGCGATTGTAAATAGTATCACAGAACCTATTATAGGTTTGAATGAAGAGATGCAGATTGTATTTGTCAATGAAGAAGCTCTTAATTTGTTGCATTTGAAAAAAGGTGATTTGTTATATCGTTCGGCGACAGAAGTTGCGTTAAAAAATGATCTGCTTCGTCGTTTAGTGAAAGAGTTGGTGTCTCCGAATGAAAAACAAGAACCTCTGAAGATATATGCAGATAATAAAGAAAGTTATTTTCAGGCAAAATATATTCCGATTCGGATTGTTGAAGCCGGTGAAAATGAACAGAAGAACATAGGAAATATTATTTTGTTGAATAATATCACGGAGTTTAAAGAGCGGGATTCGGCAAAGACAACGCTTATCTCTACTATATCTCATGAGTTGAAGACTCCTATTTCGGCGATTTTAATGAGTCTTAAACTATTAGAAGACAATCGGGTTGGAGAACTGAATGATGAGCAGAAACAACTTTCTGAGGGCATAAAAGAAA
>ERZ835080.1801-NODE-1801-length-13741-cov-18.064884_pt1 | contig 13741 bp, 15 predicted proteins | sample MGYA00519688_ERZ835080 | MGnify/ENA primary metagenome ERZ835080 (study PRJEB31850, sample SAMEA3708770) | human gut metagenome | biome: human gut; feature: human-associated habitat; material: faeces | place: China | collected 2014 ... | reverse complement strand
CTTTATTTTTTTTTGCCCTTACCATTTTCCCCTCCCAGGTGGTTAACTTTAAAAAGCGGATACTGTTAATAAGTACCCGCTACAAGTCTTATGAAATTTTAGTCCATCCGTTAAGCGTTATATCTCCCAGTTTTTTAGTGTTAACCCAGAATAAATTGGATATGGTAGATGATTCTGGGATGGTTATTACCTCATTATCATTTGTAGTAGTTGTCATACAAAACCAACCTACGCCATCAATACTCCTAATAGTAGCCGCTGATTGTCTCGTTTGTGTATATCCACCGACCTCCTTTGAGTGCGCATTAATCATGTTTATTGTTAAAGCACCTGTACACGAGAACGGTAATTGAATTACGCAATAATCATTTAAATTAGATGCTATAGCGTTTTTTGCGTATTTTGTCATTGTTCCACTTGCACCTAAGTTGTAGCTTATCTCCATGAGATTTAATCCTTTGTAGTACATACAAATAAGTCTACATATAGGTTTAAAAGTTGATGCTGATTTAGTAAGTCCATCTCCTAATACAATATCATCAAAATCCTGGAAAAAACTATAACACTCCAATGCACTATTAGCCGTCTGCAATGCCGTTGTAGCATTAGTCAACGCCGTTCCCGCCTGCTGGTTTGCGTTGTTAGCCACCGTCGTCGCATTACCCGCGTCCGTCTTAGCTTCATTTGCCGTAGTCAGCGCCGTGTCCGCTGTTTCCCGCGCAGTCTGTGCTGTTTCCAAAGCAGCCATAGCTGTAGCATTCGCCCCGCTACCACTATCCGCAGCAGCTTTAATGGCCGTATCAATAGAACTAAAAGCTCCATTAACATCAACCAACCAAGACGGTTTATCCGTCCCTAACCACTGTGGCAATTTGTAATTTGGTGTTTTGTTTGTAAAACTCATAATTAAATCCTCCTTAAAATTTTATGCAGCCACACCGTTGAAATCATAATCAAACGCTGTAGTTTGTTTACCATCATACACGCTCGCCGTTAATTCAAGCGCATCATACTCCGCAGCCGTTAAAGCATTTGGCTGATGCTGAGTAATTAACCAGTTAATAACATCTTTATAAAATACCACCTGTCCTGTGATAGGGCTGCGCATGTAAAATCTTTCGTCAAGTTTAAGTAGTTTTTTACTATATACATCATAGTCAAAAGCGCTTAAACCTAAATCATCATACTCGGACGCGGTAAGATGGAGATTATCATACTCTTGCGCAGTCAGCGCGTAGTACTTAAATACCCAGGTCATGTAGTTAAGTACATCTTGTAATACCTGTAACTTACCGGTAATCGGATTAACTACCATGACTTTTTGTATTTCTGGAATCATGTCGATTACCTTTTGGATTTCTGCATCAATGTACGATTTAAGTTTATCGTCTTGTGCATCGACATACTGTCTTAAATATTGCAACTGGTTATTAATGCTGATAGTCAAATCGTTAATCTTTTTCAGCACCCAGCTCTGCTGTTCGTCAATTGCATTATTTACAAACATCTCCAACGCTTTCATTTTAGCTTCGTTGTCCGCTAACTGGGCGTTAACTTTGTTTTGCAACGAATCAAACTTAATGTTTAATTCATTTCTTAAGCCATCCACCTGCTGGTCAACATAACCCGTAAAATCATCACCAAATCCATTTACCGTCTCAATGACTTCATTCATCTTGTATTCAATTTTACATAGTTGTTCATACAAGCTCATGCAATCACTGAACGTTAAAGGTAAAATTGATTTACACTTAATTGTCAAGGGTGCAATATCACCTAACATTTTAAACCCCCTTTTAATAGATATTCATAAACAATTCAGACAATTCCTCAATTATCATCGTGTCTATGTTTAAAAACGTGTCCCTGTACTCCTGCAAATACCCGGAAAAACTCCCCCCTCCAGCCTTACCTATAACAGTTTCCAGATAGTTTTCGGTCGTGTTTGCATTTTCATTGTCTGTAACGTTTGTGTCACTGCTTGAATCAGTTGTTGTGTTCCCGTCGTTTGTTGTTGTGCTTTTTCCTGTAGCGGTACTGTCCACATTAGTGTACGTTGTAAGATATTTTAAATCCTTAACGTTGTCAATCTGCCCCTGTGGTGTGTCACTATAACCAGTACCACTGTTTCCGGTTTCATTGCTGTCCACAACAATATCGTTTGTGCTGTCCGTTACGCTATTGCTTTTGTTATTAGTTGTGCTTAACTTATCTCTTTTTTCGTCCCTGGTTCTGTCGTTTACTCTTCTTAAGTCTGTGTCGTGCATTGGGTTAAATTCTATTGTCGCACTTTTGTAAAGTTGGTTATAATAAGGCATTATCTCATTCAGTTTGCGGTTAAGAAAAAACTTAAATTTACCATAAGTTTCCAACCCGATTTCTCTAAACCAGTAATGCTCCATTATCTTTGTTTCAAGTACACTTTTGTACTGCGGGTCATATAGCGGGTAGTTAAAATCAAACAATAACGGCCTAGCTTGATTAATTACATCATAGGTGTTAGTTAATCCGACTCGTTTTTGGACTCCGGTGATTGATTCACAAATGGTTCTGAGTTCTGTTGTGTACTTTGCCATGGGTTTTCACCTCCTCCATATTGTCGGTATCTAACGTCCACCTCGGCTTCCAGTTCGTCCGCAAAAATGTCGTTAATCCATTTGCACGCGTCCTTTCTCGCGTTAAGCATTGTAAAACGCTGCGCCCTTAATAACTCTTCGTTACTTTCAACCTCATCCGTAATCAGTCTCTCCTTTTTGTCGATATTAGCATTATCAATCCCCAAAAATGTTAGTGCTTCATTCCAAATCATGTTCTTGGCAATCATAAGCTGCGGATACCGTTCTGGCACGTCTGTCTTGATACATTTAATGTCGTTTTCCTGCAAATGTTTATCACCAAATATTACAGGGTAGTTGCCATCGTATTTATCATAGACAGCCTTTAACGTTTTCTGTTGTGCTTCGGTGCCGTATAACAGTAACGGTGTTTTTTGTCCGTTTATGTTTACGTCAATAGCACGCTGTATGTTTGTTAATCTTTCAGCAAAAAGTTGTATAGATAATGCAGTTGGTTGTCTGAGATAATTATTCCAGATTATTACACTGTCCTGGTCGTCGCACTGCTGATTAAATCCTGTAATGTCGTAGGCCCTTCTTCTTATCGGTATTCGATACATGTTAAGGGGCCCTTCCAAGGTGCATTGTAGTGTAAAAAATCCCTTGTTTAAATGGTCCTGGAAAAATAGTGCATATCCAAATTCAAAAAGAATCAACTCTAAAAATCTTGCGTCACACGTTGGGGGTAAGTTTATCCACTCAAACTGGTTGATAGCTAATTCTTTCAACCTGTAATAATAGTCAAAAAAGGTTGCATTGTTAAACCATTGTGGATTCTTCTCACAAACGTCCAGGCCATTAAGATTAAATCTAGTCTTTCCCATTTTCTTACCCCTTTCCTTACGTGTAATTTACCTTACCAAAATCTCTCACATAGTAATCCCCGCCTTGACCTATAACCGTGGTTTTTTCAAAAACCCCGTCTGTTCCACCCCCGGGTTTACCAGTGTTTCCACTAATATATGTTATGGTATTACCATTTACATCAGATACAACCCCACAATGGTGTAATACAGTGGCACTTTGTTTTGTTATAAAAAATAATACGTCTCCTGGTTCTGGTAACTGCCCGCCAACTTCCGCTTTCCATGTTGACCCCATTGCTGTCATATCATCATACAATTTTTGGACCGCAGCGTTAGGTGGTACTTGGTCTGATACACCAGCTTCGTAGGCGCAATAGGTTAAGCAAGTACAGCACCATGCATCTTTAACATAACTACCGTAATACCAGCGTTGAAACATTCCTATTGTTTCATCCCATTCTTGCGCGCCAATGTATTTACGCATAACAGTGTCAATTCTTGTTTTTGTCGGAACCGTTGTGTATATTGCTTCAATATTGCAGTCGTTAGGAGGCATAATAAATACAGATGGTGTGGTGCTATCATCAATAAACTGCCCTCCGTTGTATGTCACCCAACGCTGGAAATTTACCGTTGTATCAGCAGCGATTTGCACATTTTCATATGCTTGGTATGACCCACTCCCGGTTCCACCTGTTACTGTTAAGTTATACTTATCAGTTGGAGGTGGTATAGGTGTCCCACCATTATCTCGGGTGTAGTCGCCTACCCAATCACCATGCCAAAATGTAACACCGTTATCTAACATTTCTTTGATTTTGACAAGGTGTGGTGTCGGTGCCCCGCCTATGACCTTAGCGTCAACTGTTTTAACATAGTTCCAGCTTGGCCTACCTGTAATGTTAGGTACCTTTACTCGGTTAACTCTGTATCCAAAAGCACTAAAGTATTCGTCAATACTTCTAGCAATTTCTGCCTTTATGGTTTTCTGCTCTAACATAAAACCATATTTGTATAACGATACATTAGTATATCCATTTCCGATTGTTCCGCCAATCGCATTAGGTATAATACTATGCACTTCTTTTTCTTCGCGCATGGATGATACTTGATTGTTTAACCCGCTAAATGTACTAGCTGCAAAGTTAGCCACACCTGCACCAGCTAATACGGCATTACCGCTTAAGGCCCCACCTACCGCTAACAAAGAGTTTGTTGCAACATTAAAGTCATTTCTGTCAAGCTGATATCCCCAACGGATAGACTGATTAGCTAACCAACTAGCATACACGTTATTTACCCATGTACATTGTGGGTAATTTCCTAACGCTACAGATTCGTTAAAGTTAGTTGTAACACCTTTATAGTCTTGTGGATAACATATGATTCTTCCGTTAGGCGTAGCTACTCCTCTAAATACAACGTTGGGTGTGTTTCCACTAAAAAATTCATAACGTAAAATAACCGCGTTACCCTCGTTATTGCTTATCTGTAAACACCGATACGGATAACATAATAACTTGTTATTTTTGGGAGTGTAGCCATTAAGGGTATTTGTATTAGGTACGGAAAGATTTGTTGCCGTTCTCACACTCGCTGGTAAATATCCCCCACTGCTTCCACCGGATACAATATCTTTAGGCACCATGTACATTGATACAATAGCGTCTGTTTTCCCCGCCCCGTTAATTGCTTCTATTAGTGTGGGTAGTAGTGACCCTGTAGTCCAGTTGTCCGAATCAAATAAATAGTAAGACGCTCCGCTGTATATACCCGCGTAAACGTAACCACCAGCAGGAGGAAATGAGGTATCCTTTAAATCTACCGTTGACCCTACAACAATCCACCAGTCTGTAAAATTTTTTTGAGTAAAGGATGTGCAAACGTAATCGCCTAATGCTAAACCCTCGTCAATTAGATTAGCACCTACGCTATCATCATTAACATGTTCACGCTCCACAAAGCAAGCGGGAATGTTTATGTCAAACATATAGGTTTGGTATGCGTCAATCTCAAAGTAGACTTTTGTCATTACTTCGCTCTCATATTCGATATTAGTGATAAACGCGTAAAACCATTTATCACCAAATTGAGGATTGCGATAACATAAATAGTTACAATCTACTAACGAGTCATATTGTGCAGGGTATCTTATCATCGAGTTTTCACGCTGATATGATAAATCACCAGCAGAGTATTGGGTTTTTCCTGCAAAAAATGATTCCTGCGATGCCCTGCTATCAAAAGTAAGTTGGTCCCTATAGGTATTATCAAGGGGTACCGCCCGGCATAACCGGACGGTTGTTATTGGTGCGAATGCCATAATATACCCCCTTATTAATTAGGTTAAAGTAATAGTTGCAGTACCGGATTTTGTATTATCCAGTTTGGAAGTGGCAGTTACCGTCAGACTGTCTACGGTAATACCCGGTTTAATAGTTACAAGACCGCTACTGTTAACGCTAGCATTAGCGTCCTCTGTAATCGTCCAGGTCACATTATTACTAATAAGACCAGTTCCGGTTACTGTCGCGGTAAGCTGTACGGTTCCACCAGCGGCTTTTGTTACGCTCGCGGTTCCAGGTGTAATGGCTACAGAGGTTACAGACGGCGCTGTAGTTGTAAAAGCAACAACGTTTTTAAACGGGCTATAAGATAACGTTTCCCAATGGTGGAGGAAATAGTTATAGTATAACCTGGATGCAACGTAATCGCTAGTCATGGTAAAATAGTTATCAAAAACCATAAACCAATCTTCATCGGCTGCAATTGCAATTACACCGTCTTTTTCAAGTCCACCAAAATCATCCACAATTACTCGGCTCCCGATAAAATTGGTTTTATCCATGTTAAAGGCACTCGCCAAAACTTCGACGTCTACCGTGGCTGCCACGCTGGAAAGGATAAATATAACCTGCTCATCCAACGGTGTATGGGTGGTAACACCCATAAAGTTACTGTCGCTGCGCATAAAGGTTAAATCAAGTGCTGTCTGTCTGAATACTGTCATAGTCTTTTTAGCGTTTACGTCGCTGTCAAGTCCTGGCACCGTTACAGGTCTTAAAGCTCCACGCACTCCTGCTTCAAAAAACACATTTTTCATCAACAGGAATTCGTCATATTCATCGGACGTATAAACGGCTTCGATGATTTTGGAAACCAAATCTTCCACGCCCTGGTAAGACAGGAAAGCGGTTCTTAAGTCGTCATTCTGAATGGTTACAGGGTACTTATCCTGTCTGTTACGCTTGTGAAACGCTGCAAGAACGTTTGGTAACCGTCTTTCAAACTCATCCTGCGCAGCCGTTTTTCCCTGGTCGTCCACCAGATAATACGGCTCAGCCTTAATGATATTTACAAAAATTTCCTCAACGGTTTCACCGAGGGACATCATTCCCTTTTTAAAACGCTTAAGAGGGTTGTTGTAAGAACGGCTGGTGATAATCACCATACCGATTCTGTTCACCAGTGCGTCCAGAAATTCGTTACGAGTTGCTTCGTAGTTCAGAATCGGATTCCCGATTTCTGCAATGTTGTCCTGGGTTGCCTCTGGAACCCTGTCTTTGTATGCCTGGGACGCATCGCTTCTGATTACGTTTAAAAGCAGCATTCCGTTTGGCACCGCGCTGTACTGCTCCGCTGCATACTTACTTTTTACTGGCATTTATTAATCCTCCTTCTCTACCTTTTTCCATAAATCATCAAATGACAGCTCCTTACCGTCGTCTTTGATATCTTCCTTCTGTTCCCGCTCCATTTCTTCTTTTCCTGGGCGGTCGTTCCTGGAACCACGCATGCGATAACGTCTGTTATCGTTCCGTAACTTGTCAACCTCTGCTATTAAGTCGTCATAATCAGCATCGTACCGGTCCAGTTCTTCTTCGTACCATTCAAACTTTTCCCTTAACTGCTGATACAGGCCGTCATAATCGGTTTCATCGGTTCCATTGCGCAACTGCTCCTCAATCTTATCATACCACCCGCGCTCTTCCCGTCTGTCCTCTCTTGCATCTTCGGACCGTTTTTCATTGTCCTGCCGTTCATCACGTCGACCCCTCCGGTCTGTCTCATCGTCGTCTTTCCTACGATAACGGTCCTCTTCGTCGTTGCGTCTCCGGTAATCCTCGCGCTCGTCAAAATCCCTGCGCGCACGTCTGGACCACTCTCTGCTTCTTGCAGCCATAGCTTTCCCTCCTTATTTATAATTGTTAAGGTCGTTTTTATCCATGATAACAGGATAATTTTTGTATGCAATATCCATATCCACTTTTCCCTGTATACCTGGAACCGACCCTTTATCTGTAGTCTGCCACATTCCACATTTGCGTCCAGGTGCATTAGCATAACGTGCAAACCACATATCATAGTTTTTTGTTACGTCACTTGACTGGTAATATTTTAAGTAAAAGTCATTGTTTGTGTAAAACCCACAGTAAAAACCATGTTTTTCCATTGTGTCACAAAAAGCACGAGTACAATCAAGCACAAAAGTCCGTGTTGGTTTTACACCGTTTTTAGCTGCATAAGATTCGCTGGCATATTCCCAATCATACATAATTGGATACGGTATTTTGTGATTACCAATAAACTGCACTAATATGCGCGCTTCGTTCGCTGCCATTTCTGCTGATAAAGGATACCCAAACCAGTATAACCCAAACGGTATGTTTAATCGTTCACATTCCGCTATGTTTCGTGTGGCTTTGTTGTCTATGGTGTTTCGCCCAAAACCAGCCCGTATCATAGCAAAGTCTATGTGCGGTTTTACGGCGTCCCAATCAATCGTTCCTTGGAAATAGGATACATCAATACCTTTAAACAATTTTTTCGTCCCCCAATCTGTCGACTAACTTTGTCATAACAATTGTGTTATTGTTAATGACGGTTGCAAGGTTATCTACTTCGGATTTGTGACGTTCCTGATTTTCGTTTCTGTCCTTGCGTTCTTTTTCTCCCCGGTCATACACGTACCATGCCATAGCGACACATGCGACGAATGGGAAGGCATAGTTGCTTAACAAATTTGCCCAGTCCATTATTTCACCCCTTTTCCTACTACTTTTAATTATATCAAAAGTATTGACAAATGTCAAGCACATATGGTATAATAATAATAGATATAGTGTGCTTGGAGGTGACAACTTGTCATATTATGACGGAACAAAATTACTGAGCCTTTTAGATATTAACGGTAAAAAGCCAGAAATTTATATGGTAACAACAAACCGTACGGGTGGTAAAACGACGTGGTTCAGCTCATTCCTTGTGAGAAAGTTTATTAAAAAACAAGAAAAATTTATGTTGTTATACCGTTATAATTATGAGTTATCAGATTGCGCCGAAAAATTCTTTAATGACATACACAATTTGTATTTTAACGACTACAATTTAAAGAGTCAGTGTAGGGCAAAGGGAATGTTTCACGAATTGTTTTTAAATGATAAATCGTGTGGTTATGCTGTAGCACTTAATAATGCTGACACGCTTAAAAAATATAGTCATCTGTTTAATAATGTTGAACGTATGTTTTTTGATGAGTTCCAGTCAGAAATGAATAAATATTGCACGGACGAGATAAGAAAATTGTTATCTATACACACCAGTGTAGCTAGAGGTAGGGGAAAACAAGTGCGTTATGTGCCTGTGTATATGTGTGGTAATACGGTTAGTTTACTTAACCCATATTATACCGCTATGGGGATTAGTGACAGACTGATGAATGATACAAAGTTTCTTAAGGGTGACGGGTTCGTCCTGGAACAAGGTTTTATAGAATCCGCTTCAAAAGCGCAACTAGAATCTGGTTTTAATCGTGCTTTTTCTAGCAGCGATTATGTTGCGTATGCTACACAAAATGTTTACCTTAATGATAACTATTCATTTATTGATAAACCTGCGGGGAGGGGTAGATATCTTGCGACTGTTAAATATCTTAATAAACATTATGCTATTTATGATTATGATAGCCTGGGTATCCTTTATGTTACTGATAGCTATGACAGTAGCTTTCCTTACAGATTGTGTCTTACAACAGATGACCATAATATTAACTACGTTATGTTAAGTAAAAATAGTCTTATGATTAACAATTATCGTATGTTGTTTAATCGGGGATGTTTTAGATTTAAAAATCTTGATAGTAAACAAATGCTGCTTAAATTATTATCTTACTAGGTATCTGCATGGGTGCTGCAATATTTACATACGCAGATGTCACACTGTCAAAAGTGCTGCAAGTGTTTTGGGTTATGACAGCCCACTTATTGTACCCTGTGTTATAGATATAAAAGCCCGGCTTTTATAGTCGGGCTTTTAATAAGTACTTGCGCAAATACTTATAAATTTTACATTAAAATAGTTAAAATTGCAACTATAACTATTACTATTAATTCAAATTCTCTCATATGTTAATACTCCTTAATTATAACTGTTGTATATCAATCATAATTAATACAATAAAAATAGAAATTGTGATGAATGATAATACAATACTCAAAACTTTATTTTGTAATAATTCTGATATGATAGTTAAACTAAAACATATTAAAGCTAAGGCCACTAACAGCATTACTGTTTCTCTCATTTTAATCCTCCTTAAATTTTCTTAATTGCTTCTTTGTCATATGATAACCTTTCTTCTCCAGCACGATACCTCCGGGCATTCTTACTGGTTTTAATCCTTCGTTAAGTTTAAGACCTTCTTTAAAATCAGTGATATCATATTTATCCAAAAATTCTTGTTTCGCATCTTCTGACATTCCGGCACACCTTATGTTATAAAATGGTTCTACTTCTTCTCCATCAACGTGTGTTACGTGTTCCATGTAAGTTTTCTGTCTTACAAAAACAGCTTTATCCCAATATGATTCTAGCTTCCAGGCACAAAACGAAGTGGGATGAATTCTAATTCCCTTAACATCTTCGGGTTTTCCACTACAATGAATTGAATCGGTATCGCAATAAATAAAACCATCTTTGTTCACACCGTGATAATTGGCTTGTGCTGCATTGATTACAAATCGTCTTGCGTATGACGTTATTGCACTTCCTACAGCTATAAATCCCGGTTTCTTTTCGTGTTCTTCAACAATTTCAAAACCTAACACATTTTTGCTATTGATGTAAGGCAGCTTATAGCTAGAGCTGTCATTAGCAGCAAACTTTCCGTATAGGTTATTTAAGTAAAGTTTGGCTAATTCTCGTTCAGCGTCAACACTGTTTTCTTTAATTTTTTTATACTTGTACATGTAATCATCAAATAAACCTATCGCTTTCATAAAATAACATCCGTCAAGTACTTGTAGGTCTATCGGGTTATAGTGTTTTAAAAATAATTCGTAATCAACACATGTCATAGTCATTGTTACGTAACTATCGTGTTTAACCCCTTGTTTCATGTAATAACGTTTGTAGGTTCCACTTTGATAGTCATAGTAATCGCTAGTGGTCAGATAATCTGTCCCATTATATAGTAGGGTCCCCTTTATCTGTACTGTAGGTAACATCCCCTCTTTAATGTTAAATCTGCATCTTATCCTAACAAAATAATACTTGTTATCAACCTCTTTTGGGATATCTCCTTTCCAAAACATGGGTTTTCCTACTGGATAATAGTTACCAGATTCGCTTGACATATTGGATGGATATGAACTATTAATATCTGCTGTCCAGCCGTTAGAGTAAATCTTATTTTCCTTGCCTTTAACTAGATAACAGTAACCGCCACGATATGAATGTCTTATGTAGGCATCCGCATTAGATTCACCATATAAATCTGGGTCAATCTCAATTTCTGTTAAGTTAGGGAAAAAGTTCTTAAAATCTGTCTTATCGTAGGTGCTTTTAAATTCCTCTAAACAGCATGAGCCAATTGTAAGTTTTTGATGCCCCCTTTCAAACATTATTTCAAGAGCTTCTTTCACAACTAATACGTCATTGGCTATGTACTCTTTTTCTTCGTCGGTTATTTCACAGCCAGCGTAACGAAAACCTTCGTATTTCATGTCGAGCTTTTTGTGTTTTGTCTTAAAAGATTTACCGATTCGCTTTACACTAAAAGGCAACAACTTTAAACTGTCTCTAAACTCTATTACAGTTTGGCCTTTTTTAATTGTAATAGTATACCATGCGCCACGGTCACTGATAGCACACTTAAACTCGTTTGTTTTCATTTTACCCTCTGCCACACGGTTCCATTTATAGCCGTTACGCAATAACCAGTCAATGATAAAATTTCCGTCAAACTTAAGGTTATGAAAATATCCAACAACGTTCACATTAAGACTAAAAATGTAACCTAAAAAATCTTGGATACTATGTAAAATAGAAACATCTTCCGTGTTCAGTTCAACTACAGCAGCAGCCCATACCTCCGTATATTGCTGGCCTTTATAAACCGTTGTTTCAAAATCGCATACGTAATATTTATAGTTACGGGTGCGCACATCTTTATGCCCTCCATATTAAAATTCATAATTATCCACGTCCAAAAATTCCTCATCGGCTTCCATGGCTTCCATCGCATCTTCCATGACTTCCTCTCGCCCACCTTCGCTTGCGCCGATTAGGTCAAGGATTCCGTGCAGCTTTCCAGTTAAAATTTCTGAATCTGATACACCCTCCCATCCGGGCCATTCCCCCTCAGATTTAGCTTTTTCTAATGCCTCTGCAAAATCGTCCGGTCCATATTTTTGCATTGAGCTGTTATACCAACGTGTGATATAGTTAAATAGCTTTTCATTTCTTCCGTATATCTGAGTCATTTCCATCTGGAAATTGGTAAATATTTGGTTATTGTAATCTACATAATCTGGTTGTTGGTTAGTTGGAATTTTTGTTGATACAGTAGATTTATTTGTTGGACGTCGTTTAACACCAGTTTTACGTGTCTGCGCTGCTCTCTTGGCTGCGGTGCTTCTCTCTAGTTTTCTTCCGGATTCTCCTGTTAAAATTTCTCCAGTTTCCTGGTCAATATAACGTGATTTTGTGTATAGGTCTGGTGTTTTTATTTTGGCTAACCGCGCAACGCTTGATTTGGTGACGCGCTTAGGTCTCGGCGGTAAAACATTTTCTGGAACTATATAGCCACGTTGTTCCATTCTTTTAATCTGCCTAGTTATTCTAGCTCGCTCTTTATTGTAAGCTTTCATTGTCTCAGATGCAGTGTTTTTTCTGGCCACTTAATCACCTCCATTTTGATAAAGATAAAGGGGGTGTTAACCCCCTTAATCTATTATTAGTCAATTGCTAACACGCAATCAACATAATCTTTACCCGCCCTGGAAACACCAGATGTTTTCATAATGGTAAATGGTTCATCCTCAAAAAGCTCAAACATTTGCATAAATGACCGCTTAAATGTTGCCGACTGACAGCACCAAACTTTTGTCGTACCATCAACCTTTCCCATTACGGATAACAATTCAGATGTTTCCCCCTTCGCGTTCTGGTCCTCGTACAGAAGATAACCAGAAACATCCATTTTGTCAAAGTTTGGGACGTCCTTAACTGAAACAATTCCTGGATTTTGGGTCATAAGATACTTTTCTACATTTGTGAAATCTCTGCTTGCTTTTAAAATTGTCATTGTTCGTTCCTCCTGTTAGGTTAGTTTAATGGTTTCTGCTGAGATGCTGGTCTGGTTACTTCCACCGCCATTTCCATAAAATCCTTAACGGTTATACCCATTACCTTCTTATCATGCGTAATAGATACTACGATTGATGGATGATAATCGGGGTCGGTATTTTCTTTAATGGCGAGTTTAAGCGCCTTCTCTTTGTCCTCAATCCTGGACGGCACAACATATGTGCGGTTGCTCGCTTCCCCTGCCGATTCAGACACACCGAATACGGTAATGTTGGTAGATACGATTGTTCTTGTTACCATTGGTTCTCTCTTTGTTGCTTTTACTTCTGACATTTTTCTTTCCTCCGTTTTCATTGTTTTTGAGTTGTATAATAAGCGGGGCACGTGGGATGCTTTTTACCGCTTATTTTAAATTGGGATAATCGTAAGATGAATAATTGAAATTTCACCTGTATGAATGAAACCTAATAAGGTATCTGGGTCTATTATTGAGCCAAGATAATCAGTTCCTATGGTTAGCGTATATTCTTCTGTTAAAATGTATATAGTTGCATATGCAGAGCCTGTATGCATAACGTATGAACTTAATACCTTGTTTCTATAAATATTATAACATCATTTCTGTTTAATGTCAAATGTTTTATATAATTAAGTTTAAATATTTTTTTCGCTGTTAACAGTAGCGCGCTCGAGGGGGAAAATGGTAAGGGCAAAAAAAAATAAAGGGGCAAA
>ERZ835080.1792-NODE-1792-length-13792-cov-3.279828_pt1 | contig 13792 bp, 10 predicted proteins | sample MGYA00519688_ERZ835080 | MGnify/ENA primary metagenome ERZ835080 (study PRJEB31850, sample SAMEA3708770) | human gut metagenome | biome: human gut; feature: human-associated habitat; material: faeces | place: China | collected 2014 ... | reverse complement strand
GTGCAACGCCTCGCTCCACCAGTTATAAGGCTTGATGCCCAAACGCTCCACTGCGGGAGAAGAATTAATCATCAAAGAAGCCTTCTCTTTCAGTGTCAACCTCTTCAACAAATCCTCAGCACGTTCACGAGGAGACAAATCAGGATTCTTGTAAGGTTCGTTCTGTGCCCAGCCTATATCAGCCACGGCCAACCCTAACCACAAAACAAATACGGTATTTTTCATGCTTATTTAAATTATAAATGATTCTATCCTGCAAAATAAAATAATTCGCCAAAGAACAGACATGGAGAAAAACACTAATTGCATGGATAATATTAAGACCGCCCCGCCCCATAACGTAAAAGGTCGGTCCTGCTTTTTTGCAAAACCAACCTTTTGTTCAAAACGGCATCGCGACGCAACTTATTTCAATGTCACGGCCAAAGGCGTTTTCAACTGACGGCCGTACCGCTCCACGTTCTCCTGCCAAACAGCCATATCCGGAATGTCATACTTGCTCCATGCGGAACCGAAATAATAGGTAAAAGTATCACCCGGTTCGTAGTTGCTGACTCCTACCACATGCCCCACGGCACCAGCCTCTTCTTTCGCCATCGGTACATATTCGACCGACTTCAAGCCTTCGGGGAACAAGCAAGCGATGTATATCAGCCCGTTCATCGCCTCCGGATGGTCCATCGCATCGGCATACGCCACATAACCGAGTTTTTTATTCATTACATACGCATCCGGCATACTCTTATGCACGGCAATACCGGCAGCCACCTTACGGGCTTCACTCAAATTAGCATAAGCCACTTCACATTTGTTCAGATGCGTACCCTTGTCCAATGTAATGACACGGGTTTCCACCACGTCCTTATCCTGGCCGACTTGCACCGGGGCAAACACCATACGGGCAGAAAAGCGCAACGGCCCCATGTCCAGGATTTCCACCTCTTTATAACATAAGGGATAGACAAACTCCTTACCTTCCATCAAAGCGGGCACACCGGCTCCCATCGTCGGGCCTACCGTATAAGCATCCATTCCGTAACCATGGTCGCGGTGGTAAGTCAACGTACGATGCAAAGCGGCACACTCGCCTCCACGTCCGGCCTTACGCAACTTGTCCTGCAGGCCGTACGAAGTCAACTCGCTATGGTAGAAAGTTTCGAGCATCGGATAAGGCACATTCTTATTAAACACATCGAAACCATAAATGCGTTGTCCGCTTTTCTGGATGGCCGGACCGTATGCCCGCCAACCGTTCCGGTCGTTTTCCCAAGCCAAATCGTCTTCACGCGAAGCATACACACGTCCCCACGACGTGAAACGGTAGTCGGTCGGTAAACCTTTCACAATAGTCAGTTCGGTGGAAGAAGCGGGACGAACGAAAGCCTGCAACAGGAGCTTACCGTCATGAGTCAACTGATAAGGCACTTCCGCCCGGTCTCCGTCATACACCACAAACTGACGTCCGCCACCGATACCGAGTTTCTCAAATATCGTCTTAGCCTCCAGTTCCACCACATCGTTACGGTTGTCTTTCGTCGTATTCTTTACCTCTACTTTTATGGAAGGAGAGTTCTTATCCTCCACGCTACCATCCAGATAACGCACACGTTCGCAAGCCGCCAACAGCCAAGCCCCCGTACCGAACGGTGCCTGCGACCGGGCATCCACCTTACGGGTCGGGTCGGGCTTCTCGCCAATGGGCTGCACATAACCGATGCTGCCATCGGGCTGAAGCGCCGTAGAAACCAGATAATTCCAAGCTCTCTCAATCACCGGAGCATACCCGGCCTTGTCCAGCAAACCATGGTTTACGCCCCACATCAGGCCGTAGGCAAAGAATGCCGTACCGCTCGTCTCCGGTCCCGGAGCATCCTCTTCGCACAACATACTGCGGCTCCAATATCCTTCCGGCCTCTGGCAGCGTGCCACACCTTGCGCCAACTCCCTGAAACGTTTCAAAAAGAAAGCGCGGTGCTCATAGTCCTCCGGCATGTCGCCCAGTACCTTGGCCAAACCTGCCAACACCCATCCGTCGCCACGCGCCCAGAAACTCTTTCCGCCACTGGCAGTCTTCACTTTGGGATAGATGTATTTCGCGTCACGGTAATACAACTGCGCCTCCGCATCATACATCAGGCTGTCGCTCCACAAGTAATTTTCATACATGCGGTCCAGGAACATGCGGTCGCCCGTCAACTTATACATCTTCGTCATCAACGGCATCACCATGTAGAGGGCATCCGCCCACCACCAGAACTTGTTCTCATCCAAATGACAGGCGTACGTCATTACCTCCTTCGCACGGGCTACCTTATAATCGGCCGGATTCAGATTATACATGTCGATGTAGGTCTGGAAACAAATCTGCCAGTCGCCGAACAACACGAAATCCTGCCCCTCGCCATACGTCTTGTACTTCCAGTTCCGTTTGTCGTCGCTGTTTGCGCCCCGCCAACGGTTATGCTCGCACCATTGCTGACTGTATTCATAATAAGCAGCCTTCCCGGTCAGCCTGTAAGCTTCCATGTTTCCGGTGTAATAAGCGGCGTTGTCCCAAAAAGCGCGTGTCTTGGGCGAATTGTTCGCCTGCCAATAGTCATTTACTTTCTCTATCAGCCGCAAGACGTCAGCCGACCCCGCGCTGCCTTGTCCTGCCGCAGGTAGAAGCACACCTGCACACCACAAGACCATCCACACGCGCAAAAACTTGAAATCAAAGTGTTTCATGTAGATTAATATTAATAATTAATGAATTGGTTCTTCATGCTTCGCATGTTCCGCAAAAGTAAATAAAAAAAACATAACCACGAAGCTTTTTACGGATTACCTTCCTAAAAAGCAGTATTTTGTGCTCGCGAACAATCGCAAACATACGCCTAACGGGTTTGCTCCCTGCGGTCGGCAAGCCTTCCCTGCCATGCGCCCCGCTCCTTCATCCTGCGCTTCAACCGTTCGGTAAACTCATAGTTTTTCAGTCCCCAGTCGGGAGCAATCAGCAAGTCCTTAGGAGATTGCGATACAAAACGCTCCAATACCAAATCGCTCCTCAGGCGTTCGATATAGTCGATAACCAGCTCGATATATTCATCCGCCGTATACAGATGAAACTGTTCCGGATGCAAAACATACTCGTGTGCCATACGTGTACCCCTTATCAGTTGGAGCTGGTGGATTTTCAAAGCGGTCAGAGGCAAACGAGACACCAACGCAGCCTGCCCGACCAACTCGTCACGCTTCTCTCCGGGCAGCCCGAGGATGATATGCCCACCGGTTCGTATGCCTGCATCCGCCGTACGCCGGACGGTTTCCTCCGTCTCGGCAAACGTATGCCCGCGATTGATGCGGACAAGCGTCCCGTCGTCCACACTCTCAATCCCGTACTCCACCATCAGGAAAGTACGGCGGTTCAGTCCGGTCAGATAATCCAGCAACGCCTGCGGCATACAGTCGGGACGCGTGCCGATGACTATTCCCACCACATCCGGCACAGCCAAAGCTTCTTCATACTTCCGGATAACCTCATCCACTTCTCCATACGTATTCGTATAAGCTTGGAAATAAGCCAGAAACTTCATGTCCGGATACTTTCGCCCGAAAAAGCGCTTGCCTTCTTCCAACTGCTCCGTAATCGTTTTCTCCGTACGGCAATAGGCCGGATTAAACGTCTGGTTGTTGCAGTAAGTACATCCGCCCCAGCCTTTTTCCCCATTACGGTTAGGGCAAGTAAAACCCGCATTGATGGAAATCTTTTGTACTTTGAAAGGAAATTCCCGGCGCAAGAATTCTCCGTAGTCTGTATATAAATAAGGTATAGCCATACTTTTTAAACCGTTATTGCCTCGCAAAGATAGAAAAAAAACTTATCTTTGCGATAAAATAGTTCTAAGGTTAAGATATTATCCATTACATCTAAAATAAAATGAAAAAGATTGCAACCTTTTTAGTCGGATGCCTCCTGGCAGCCGTTCCCGTACATTCGAATGCGACGGGACTTTCATTAAAAGAGTTGTGTGCAGGCGAATATGCCGCCAAACGCATCTATGGCGTGAACCCGCTCAACGACGGAGAAAGCTATTCCCGGCTGAGCGACGATCACAAACAAATCATCACCTATTCCTTCAAGGACGGACGGCAGAAAGACGTGCTGTTCGACGTGTCTACGGCAAGGGACGTCAAACTGGAAAAGATAGACGGCTACATCCTGTCGCCGGACGAAAAGAAAATGCTGATACAAACGGAAACGAAACCCATCTACCGTCATTCCTTCACCGCCGTGTACTATTTGTACGACATTGCCAACCGCACCCTCACCCCCTTGTCGGACAACGGCCCTCAACAGTCGCCCAAGTTCTCACCGGACGGCAATCTTGTCGGTTTCGTCCGCGACAATAATCTGTTCTTGGTCAAACTGCTGTTCAACAACAGCGAAAGCCAAATCACCAAAGACGGGAAATTCAACGAGGTCATCAACGGCATCCCCGATTGGGTGAACGAGGAAGAGTTCAGCACAAGCTGTTCCTTCGACTTCAACGCTGACAACACGATGATGGCATGGATCCGTTATGACGAAAGCAAGGTGTCTACGTTCTCCTTCCCGTGGTACAAAGGCAGCCATCCGTCCAAAGAACAGTATGCGGAATATCCGGGCCGCTATGAATATAAGTATCCTATGGCCGGCACCACAAACTCCACCGTCAGCGTACAGACGTTCGACATCAAGGCACGCGTAATCCGCACGATGAAACTGCCCCTCGAAGCCGACAGTTACATCCCGCGCATCCGGTTTACCAGCGACCCGGCCAAACTCGCTGTCTTCACATTGAACCGCCATCAGGACTGCCTGGAAGTGTACATGGCCAATCCGCGTTCCACGGAATGCAAAAAAATACTACGCGACAACGTGGACAAGTACGTCAGTGAAAACGTCTTTAAAAATCTGGCCTTCTATCCCAACCGTTTTGTGCTGACCAGCGAGCGGGACGGATACAACCACCTTTACCTCTACGACTTGAACGGCAGCCTGATAAAAAAAGCCGTTGACGGCCAACTCATCGTCAAAAGTTTCTATGGATACGACACGGCGGACGGCAGTTTCTACTTCTCCGCCAATCCGGCAGACGACCCGATGCACACGGCCGTTTACAGGAGCGACAGCAAGGGCAAGATAGAAAAACTTTCCGCAGAAGAAGGCGACAACAGCGCCATATTCAGCAAAAACATGAAGTATTACATGAATGTCTATTCCAACATCCGTACTCCGTACGTGACCACCCTTTGTAACCGCAACGGCAAGACGCTGAAAGTGCTCGAAGACAACCAAGCATTAGTGGCCAAACTCGACGGCCAGCATTTAGGGACGCGCGAGTTCTTCCAATTCACCACGGGAGAAGGCATACAGTTGAACGGCTACATGGTAAAACCTGCCGATTTCAATCCGGGCAAGAAATATCCCGTCGTCATGTTCCAGTACAGCGGTCCCGGTTCGCAACAAGTCCTCGACTCTTGGGGAACCGGCAGCATGGGCGGTACCTTGTATGAACAATACTTGGCACAACAAGGCTTCATCTGTGTCTGCGTAGACGGACGGGGCACCGGAGGACGGGGCACAGAGTTCGAGAAATGCACCTACCTGAACTTAGGCTACTTAGAAGCAAAAGACCAAGTGGAAACCGCCCTTTATCTGGGTACGTTGCCCTACGTTGATGCCTCGCGTATCGGTATCTGGGGTTGGAGTTACGGAAGCTTCAATACACTGATGAGCATGAGCGAAGGCCGTCCCGTCTTCGCCGCCGGAGTGGCCGTTGCCCCTCCTACCTGTTGGCGTTACTACGACACGGTCTACACGGAACGCTTCATGCGCACCCCGAAGGAAAACGCCGCCGGATACGCCCGCGGTCCGATAAGCCAAGCCGACAAGTTGCATGGCAAGCTCCTGATTTGCCACGGCACGGCCGACGACAACGTCCACTTCCGCAACTCCATGGAGTATGCCGAAGCATTGGTGCAAGCCGGCAAGCCGTTCATGATGCTCCCCTATAACAACCGCAACCATAACATCACCGGTGGCAACACCCGTAACCATCTTTACACGAGCATCACGAATTTCTTCATCGAAAACATGAAGTAAGTATTCCATACTGAGCTACAGCAATTTACATTCTGCGCCAAACGAAAAATCAATCTCAGGAGATTGAAAAACGAATCTCCTGAGATTGATTTTTTATTCTAAAGAAGTCATTCCTGCCCCTACTTGTAAATCAAGAATATGGCCGGAACCTTGGATAAATCCGGAAGAGAATGCTTCTTCCATTCCTGTACCATTCGTGTTCTTATATACTCTTCTTTACAAGTTATGCCTGCCGCCACACAAAGACGGGTCTGTGGACGGCATGTCCGAAGAATCTCCTCGAACATCTTGGCATTACGGTAAGGTGTCTCGATGAATAACTGGGTCTGATGTTCCGTATATACCCGCTGTTCCAACATTTTAATACGTTTGGTCCGTTCAGCCGGGTCTATCGGAAGGTAACCGTTGAAAGCAAAACTCTGCCCGTTGAAGCCGGACGCCATCACGGCCAAAATCATGGAAGACGGCCCCACCAAAGGAATGACCCGCAGTCCCTTACGTTGGGCAATGGCTACCACATCGGCTCCCGGGTCGGCCACCGCCGGACAACCGGCCTCCGAAATCACACCGACCGGCATCCCTTGTTCCAAAGGGTGCAGATAGGACGCAAACGCTTCCGGAGAGGCGTGCTTCCCCATGGCGTAAAAAGTCAACTCATCTATATTGATGTCCCGATCCACCTTTTTCAGAAAACGACGGGCCGAACGCAAATCCTCCACGATGAAATGCCTGATGTTCCGGATAATCTCTGTATTATAATCCGGCAAAACCTGTGAATGAGGTGTATCCCCCAACGTGACAGGTATCAAATAAAGTGCTGGTTCCATTACTTTTTGTTTGCTGACGGATGATACCCCGACTCACGGAGAATCTTTTCATAATCATTCTCATGAAGCAATTCACCGATCGTCACCCGGGGATGTGATTTCATATAATGGTCTATGATTTGCAAGCCCAACCACAAACCTATCTGATCCGGGCTGTCCTTCCCGATATAAGGCGTAGTTCCACGAGGCTCCATGAAAAGCCTGATCATCGTCAAATCTGCAGAAGTCAGAACACCATGCCCCATCAGCCAATTCCATACTTCTGTTTCGTTCTCCTTGTACCAAAGCACGCGTTCTTCTTCAAAACCTGCTTCTTGCTCCAAAGAGATATTCCGGCAATGCGCAATCACCCAATGTATCTTCCCGTAATCTGCGATATAATCCAACAAGGTATGCACCTTATCGTCCGGCAAAGGATATTCATGGGACAGATAATAGAACAAAGCATCCGACACCAACCAACTTCGATCCATTACCCGACGCTGATAATCATGATAATATTTGCGGTACAAAGGATAGTCACGCCCCAAATACTTGTCCAGACTGATACCCAACAAGCTATCGCCCACCACAATACTTTGGTTCAAACCGGATATCTGAGTATACATAAACGGTATACGGAAACTGGGGTCAGCCTTCTTGACTTGCTCGAATACCGAAGAAATTTCTGCTTCCTCCACATTCAAATCCGTGTACTCATCATGCACGTCTTCCAACAACACCTGCATGGTGGAGTCAAGATAATACTCCCGCAAACGCTGTTCGATACGCGGTTCCTGTACGGCCCCGATTGCCAACACCTCTTCTATAAGCAACCGTGTCGCAGCCGGGTATTCCGTATTCATACGCTGGAGAGAAGTGAAACTATTCAAGGAAACGAATTCATCAACCAAACGGTCATAACGGAATATTTTTTCTCCTTTATCCGACTGGCCATCCGTCCACCAGGGAACGGAACTCCACCGACAAGAAGAAAAAAACATAGTCAGACCGATTAAAATCAATAAAACTCGCTTCAAAACTTATTATTCGTTAAATACGCATACAAATATACAAACAAATACATTAATCACAAACTATTTTACTAAAAAAAGCAAAAAGAAAAACTATATATGGGGCAAATCGGAGTATTTATGACGATTTTGGAAATAGTAAGCCCACAAAATACTAAACCGAGCCTGTTCCGGAATAGGGTTCACAACCATACGGGACAGATTTTCCTTCCGGGACGCCCGAAAATCTTTCTTTTGCTTTCTGAAATCAGCCCTCGCCCGAAATACAGCCTGAAAAGACCGTCTCTCTCCTTTCAGCAAAAATTGGAGAGCTGCCAGTCTGTCCAGCCAAAAACGACAACGCATGACCGTATTTAGACGTTCACCCGGCAGATTCTTATAAAGCATATAAAGGTTATTCCGGAAATTCAAATAGGTCTTATTCGGGTTTTCCTTGGGCAACGTGCCTCCCCCTACATGATAAACCACAGCCGACGGTATACAAACGATATCGTATCCGCGACTGCGTAATCGCCAACAAAAATCTATCTCCTCCATGTGGGCAAAAAAACGTCCGTCCAGCCCACCCGCTTCCCGGTAGTCTGCCAGACGGATGAACAGAGCCGCCCCCGTAGCCCAGAAAATGGGTATCACCGTGTCGTATTGCCCCTTGTCCTCTTCTACCACGCCCATAATACGGCCGCGGCAGAAGGGATAGCCATAGCGGTCGATGAAACCTCCCGCAGCTCCGGCATACTCAAACTGCCCCTTGTTACGCCAACTGCGTATCTTCGGCTGGCAAGCGGCCGTCTCCGGATAGGCATCCATATACTCTGCCAACGGGACAAGCCAGTGCTCGGTGACCTCTACATCGGAATTGAGCAGCACTACATATTCTGCCTCCACTTGCTTCAATGCTAGATTGTATCCGTCGGCAAAACCGTGGTTCTCTTCCAGCAGAATCAAGTGCACAGAAGGAAACTCGCGACGGAGCATTGCCACAGAAGCATCCGTAGAGCCATTGTCCGCCACATACACCACAGCACCATCCGCCTCCGAAAAACGCACAACAGAGGGAAGGAAGGAACGGAGCATATCACATCCGTTCCAATTCAATATGACAACAGCAATCTTATCCATGTTGCACAGATTCTTTTCGTTTATTTTTCCAGCGTTTATGAGACCAGAACCAATAAGCCGGTTCGCGCCGGATGGTCTGCTCCAGACGACGGGCGAAGCACTCGGTTATCTCGCCATCCGCCGTCTGCTTGGGAGTTTCGGTAACCAAATCGAAGAGCACTTTGCAATATCCCCTGGATGTCCGTTCCAATTCACAATAAAAGACGGGGAAGTCCATCAGCTTGGCAATGCGCTCGGCGCCATCCATGAACACGGTGTCCTGATTCAAGAAAGTGGTCCAATAATGGGCCTCGCTGCGGTTGGGCGACTGGTCTGTAATCAGGCCGATGGCTATCCGCCTGCCTTCACGGCGAAGCTTTATCACTTCGCGTGCCGTGGAATGTTTCGCCACATTGTATCCTCCGAACCGGGCACGGATATGCTTAAACATCTCGTCCAGATACTTATTGCTTAGCGGTTTGTACACCTGCACCGGGATGTCGCCCGGATGCATGATGGCCCCCATGCCTATAATCCACTCAAAATTGGCATAATGGGGAATCAACAGTACAATGCCTCCATGCTTCTCTATCATGGCAAGGTATTCTTCCTTATTATCATACTTCATCCGGCGGCAGAGCTCCTCGAAAGACATGCGCAGCATCTTCACCTCTTCCAGCATATAGTCGCAGATATAATGGTAGAACTTGCGCTCTATCTCCATCAATTCGGTTTCCGACTTCTCCGGAAAGGAATTGCGAAGGTTGCGGCGAACGACTTTCTTCCGATAATGCACGACGTGGCGCATCAGGAAGTACAGCCCGTCAGACAATGCATAAAGCGCCCGGAAAGGCAGAAGTGCCACAAGCCACATGCCCGCATAAGTCAGCCAATAGACAATTTTTGATTTCACTTCGTCAGTTATGAGTTATAAGTTATGAGTTATTTGTTGCAAAGGCGGCATTCCTCATTCCATTGCTCCCAAGAGTGCGGTGCCGTCGGCATTGAAATCGCCCAGGCGCACAGACACGAGCTGGTTGTCCAAGGCAGCATCATGAGGGACTTCCACACGGATATAATTGGGAGTGAAGCCGTGCATCGGCAGTCCGGGTTTGGGACGTTCCAGCAACACCGGCATCGTCTGCCCGATATGGCGCGCATAAAAAGCACGGGTCTTTTCGTCCGAAAGCTCCAGCAATTGCTGGCTCCTGCGGTGCTTTTCTTCGGGTGCCACCACGTGGTCTATCTTCAAGGCTTGCGTGCCGGGACGCTCCGAATAGCTGAAGACATGGAGCTGCGTCACGTCCAGGCTCTTGATAAACTCATAAGCCTGCCCGAAATACTCCTCCGTCTCTCCACGGGTACCCACAATCACGTCTACCCCTATAAAGGAATCGGGCATCACTTCCTTTATCTTCTTTATCTTCGAGGCAAACAAGGCAGTATCGTAACGGCGTCGCATCAGCTTCAGCACCTCGTCACTGCCCGACTGCAGCGGTATATGGAAATGAGGCATGAAACGCCGGGAACGGGACACGTATTCTATGATTTTATCTGTCAGCAGATTCGGCTCGATGGAGGATATGCGGTAACGCTCAATGCCTTCCACCTCGTCCAGCGCCTTCACCAAGTCGAAGAAAGTCTCACCGGTAGACTTGCCGAAGTCTCCGATATTGACGCCGGTCAATACAATTTCCTTTCCACCTTCGGCAGCCGCCTGGCTGGCCTGCTCCACCATAGAAGCAATGCTGCCGTTACGGCTACGTCCGCGGGCAAAGGGAATGGTGCAATAGGAACAATAATAATCGCAGCCGTCCTGCACTTTCAGGAAGAAGCGTGTCCGGTCGCCACGCGAACAAGACGGGGCAAACGAACGTATATCCTTCAAAGCGGAAGTGTAGGCCTCGCCGGTCTCGTGCTTCTGCAGATTGCCCAGGTAGTGGAGCAGGTCCTTCTTCTGCTCGGCTCCCAGCACGACGTCCACACCTTCTATCTTTGCCACCGTCTCCGGTTTCAGCTGGGCATAGCAACCGGTCACCACGACAAATGCACCCGGATGTTGCTTCACCAGTTTGTGGATGGCCTGGCGGCACTTCTTGTCTGCCACTTCCGTCACCGAGCAGGTATTCACTACACAAATATCCGCTTTCTCACCCTTGCGCGCCGTACGTACGCCCGCTTCCCGCAAAATTTTACCGATAGTAGAGGTCTCCGAGAAGTTCAGTTTGCACCCCAACGTATAGTAAACCGCCGTCTTATCTTGAAATATATTGGTATCTATCATGAGCTTATAAACACATTTATGCTGCAAATATATACATTATTAATCTATTTTTCCTACTTTTGCACACTCAACTAAAATTTGTGCAATGATACAAGAGAACTTTATCAAACTATACGAGCATAGTTTCCGCGAGAATTGGGACCTCCCCTGCTATACCAACTATGGAGAAAACGAGAGCTATACTTATGGCGAAGTGGCACAAGAAATAGCCAGACTGCATCTTATTTTCAAGTACTGCCAACTGCGCCGCGGCGACAAGATAGCCGTCATCGGCAAGAACAATGCCCGCTGGTGCATCGCCTATATGGCCACCATCACCTACGGTGGTATCGTAGTCCCCATTCTGCAAGACTTCAACCCCAATGATGTCCATCATATCGTAAACCACTCCGAATCAACGTTCCTCTTCACCAGCGATGCCATTTGGGAACATCTGGAAGAAGAACGGCTTACTGGACTTCGCGGTGTGTTCTCGCTGAGCGACTTCCGCTGTCTGTATCAGCGGGACGGCGAAACCATCCAGCGTTTCCTCAAGCATCTGGGCGATGAGATGGAAGCGACCTACCCGAACGGGTTCCGTAAGGAAGACATCGTTTACACGGACCTTTCCAACGACAAGGTCATGCTGCTGAATTATACCTCGGGCACCACCGGATTCAGTAAGGGCGTCATGCTGACGGGAAACAACCTGGCCGGCAACGTCACCTTCGGCATACGTACCGAGCTGCTGAAGAAAGGGGACAAAGTGCTCTCTTTCCTGCCTTTGGCACATGCATACGGCTGCGCATTCGATTTCCTTACCGCCACGGCCGTCGGCACACACGTCACACTGTTGGGAAAAGTGCCTTCCCCAAAGATTCTGATGAAAGCTTTCGAGGAAGTGAAACCCAACCTGATTATCACCGTCCCCCTTGTCATTGAAAAGATATACAAGAATGTCATACAGCCCATCATCAACAAAAAGACCATGAAATGGGCGCTCAGCATTCCCTTGCTCGACGGACAGATATACGGGCAAATCCGCAAGAAACTGATTGACGCACTGGGCGGACGTTTCAAGGAAGTCATCATAGGAGGCGCAGCCATGAACCCGGAAGTGGAAGAATTCTTCCACCGCATCAAGTTCCCCTTCACCATCGGCTACGGCATGACTGAATGTGCCCCTCTCATCAGCTATGCTCCCTGGAATGAATTCGTCCCGACTTCCTCCGGACGGGTACTCGACATCATGGAAGCCCGTATCTGCAAGGAAAACCCGGACGACAAACTCGGCGAAATACAAGTACGTGGCGAGAACGTGATGACGGGTTATTACAAAAACCCCGAAGCCACCAAAGAAGTCTTCACCGAAGACGGATGGCTTCGCACCGGCGACTTGGGTACACTGGACGACGACAACAACCTATACATACGCGGACGCAGCAAGACCATGATTCTCAGTTCCAGTGGACAGAATATCTTCCCCGAAGAGATAGAAGCACGGCTCAACAACATGCCTTTCGTCCTGGAAAGTCTTGTCATCGAACGGAATAAAAGACTGGTAGCGCTGGTTTATGCCGACTATGAAGCCCTGGATTCCTTGGGACTAAACCAGCCGGATAACCTTAAAACCATCATGGATGAGAATCTCAAAAATCTGAATAACAGCGTGGCAGCCTACGAAAAAGTAAGCCAAATCCAACTTTATCCGACTGAATTTGAGAAAACGCCCAAAAGAAGTATCAAGAGATACTTATACAACAGCATTGCCGAAGATTAATATGTTGTAAAACATATAGATAGGGATAAAAACAGCCGAAGCTCCAAAAAAAATATAAAAAAAGTTGGGGTTTCGAGAACAACATATTCAAAAAGTACATACCTTTGCAACGTTTTAATAAAGCAATTGATTGTATTACGTTTTAAAAGTAAAGAAAATGAAAAAATTAGTTTTGATGGCCGTAGCTATCGTAGCAGTATCTTTCGCATCTTGTGGTAACAAAGCAGCTAACGCTGAACAAGCAACAGCTGATTCAATCCGTATCGCTGACTCAATCGCAGCTGTAGAAGCTGCAGCAGCTGAGGCAGCAGCATCAGTAGCTGATACTACTGCAACAGATAGCGCAGCAGTTGTAGCTGAATAATTTCAGAACAACAATTAGAGAGAATTGAAAGTCTGACGTACGAAAGTACGGACAGACTTTTTTTTATATCCAATCAGTACAAGAAGACATCTTACCATTTAAGTTAAGCATCTGTCTTATCATGAAACTTCACTCCGTCCCAAATGAATAACCGGGAAAGGGAGAAAACAAAAAAAGTCCGGCTTCCTTTCAGAAACCGGACTTTTCCTTTTATATAGAATTCTATATTTATGCTTCCTCAGCAACTACTTCAAAAGGAATTTCCACAGAAACTTCCTTGTGCAGCTTAACGATAGCCTTGTAGTTACCAACTTCTTTCA
>ERZ835080.1782-NODE-1782-length-13897-cov-6.744690_pt1 | contig 13897 bp, 11 predicted proteins | sample MGYA00519688_ERZ835080 | MGnify/ENA primary metagenome ERZ835080 (study PRJEB31850, sample SAMEA3708770) | human gut metagenome | biome: human gut; feature: human-associated habitat; material: faeces | place: China | collected 2014 ... | reverse complement strand
TACATTGAGATCACGTTCCTGAATTGTGACTCTGTGGCTGACAGGAAAAAGGACCAGATTTCCACATATAAACCGAGTGACAGGATCGTTCATGCCGGCATCGTAAAAGTGTGGATCAGACCGGCGGAATAATGCCTTTACCCGCGCAACGAACTCTAATGGAAGAAAGGGCTTTGTAATATAGTCATCGCTTCCGAGAGTGATTCCCATAACACGGTCGAGCGGCGTATCTTTGGCAGATACAAAAATAATGGGAACGTGGCTTTGACGACGGAAATAGGTACATAGACTGAGACCATCGATTCCGGGCATCATGATGTCGAGGATAAGCATATCGGGTTCTTTTGCGGAAAAGGCCTGACAGGCTTCCTGACCATCTTTAAACGTCTCTACTGTAAAGCCTTCATTTTCAAGAAATAGCTGCATCATTGTACGGATATTTGACTCATCATCTACTACATAGATCAGTTTTGACATAATAAAGTACCTCATTTGTATTTATGTTTTCATATTAACAGGAAAGTTTAAAACCGTAAATGATTGCCGCATTTTTGCCACACAGGTGAACTGGTAATGCACACAGGGATAACGGTATGATAAACATATAAAATAATCTAATGATGGAGGTAACAAGATGAAAAAAGGTTTAAAAATTTTATGCGCGGCGTTATCGCTTACTGCAATCATGTCCTTCTCTGCGTTTGCGGCTGAGACAAGAAAAGAATATAGGGCGGAAGCGGAACCGATCCGTACTGAGATGAAAGCGATGGAGGAGCAGATGGATGCTCTCAGGGAATCCAATAAAGATTTCATGGAACATTTCAAAAATATTCATCAGAACAAAAAGGAGACAGGAGAGCTTCCGGTTGATAAGAGTGTGTGGAAAGAGGCAAAAACACTTCGTGGGAAAATCAAAACGATCCGTGAGGAAAACGGGGATTCCCAGGTAAAGAATCTTCGAGCAGAAGCGAAAGCGGCTGCCGAGAACAAAGATTTTGATACAGCAATCCTAAAATTAAAAGAAGCAGAAAAAGAAAAGGAAAAACGTCTGGAAATGCTGAAAGAGATCAATAGCATTTGGAAACAGATTGATAATGGCAATGGAAATGACTATATCCACTTTCATTTACGAAGAGCGGATGGATCGTATCTGTCTGTGCTTGACCATGGGAGAATTGTTGAGAGCCAGCAATATGGCAAAGTATTTTATGTATTGTTCATGGACTGGGAGGATATGAATAGTCATTACAGTGAAAAATTTTCCGGATAATCGAAGGAAATATTGTAAAAAATATCGTTGTAAATAGAAAAATCCTGCTCATATTCATATATTGAACAGGATTTCAGACTGTAGACAAAGCCCTGCTTTTGCAGGGTTTTGCTATTGTTGGAACCGCTTTTCTGATATAATAAATATCAGAAGGGCGGTGTTTTTTATGATGACGAAAAATGCAGATAAAAAAAGAGAACAAATGATGATGTTTTCCATGGATGATATGGTACCTCAAAACCATATGCTGCGATTAATTGATAGGGCAATCAATTGGAATTTTATTTATGATCTGGTTGAAGAAAAATACTGTCCGAATAACGGCCGTCCCAGTATGGATCCCGTCATGCTGATAAAGATACCATTCATTCAGTATCTCTATGGGATAAAAAGCATGCGTCAGACCATGAAAGAGATTGAGGTAAACGTTGCATACCGCTGGTTTCTCGGACTAGACATGTTAGATCCAGTACCTCATTTTTCTACATTTGGAAAGAATTATACCCGCCGTTTCAAAGATACAGACCTTTTTGAGCAGATCTTTTCAAAGATTTTGGAAGATTGTATGAAATATAAGCTTGTAAATACAGAACAGATCTTCGTGGATGCAACACATGTAAAAGCCTGTGCAAACAGTAAAAAAATGCGTAAGCGGGTTGCACACGAACAGGTTCTCTGGTATGAAGAGGAATTAAATAAAGAGATTGAAAAAGATCGTCTGGCACATGGAAAAAAGCCATTGAAGAAAAAAGATGATAACCAGCCACCTGCATCCGGTGGAACCGGAAATGATAAGGATTCTATATCTGAAGAACTTCCTGAAGATGTGAAAACACAAAAATGCAGCATCAGCGATCCGGAAAGTGGATGGTTTCGAAAGGGTGAACATAAACACGTTTTTGCATATGCTGTAGAAACTGCCTGTGATAAACATGGCTGGATCCTTGGATATACAGTACATCCTGGTAATGAGAATGACAGTCGTACTTTTAAGGCATTATACGATAAGATATCTAAACTGAATCCGCAGATGGTAGTTGCAGATGCAGGATATAAAACTCCGGCAATCGCCCATCGGCTGTTGGAAGATGGAATTCAACCACTTTTCCGTATACCCGTCCCAAGACCAAAGAAGGCTTTTTCGGAAAACACGCCTTCGCATATGATGAATACTATGATTGTTATATATGTCCGGGAGCACATATATTGACATACAGTACAACAAACAGAAATGGATATAAAGAGTATAAAAGCTGCGGTGAGCATTGTGCTGAATGTCAATATCTTTCAAAATGCACAGAAAGCAAAGATCATGTAAAACTAATCACACGTCATGTATGGGAAGAATACATGGAAGTGGCAGAAGACATTCGGCACACAATCGGAAACAGACAGATCTACCAGTTAAGAAAAGAAACCATAGAACGGATCTTCGGTACAGCTAAAGAACAGCATGGATTTCGATATACGCAGTATGTAGGAAAAGCACGGATGGAAATGAAAGCCGGGCTTACCTTTGCATGCATGAATTTGAAAAAACTGGCCGCTTACAGCCAGACCGCTCTCGCAAAAAGCGAAGAACTTGCAAAGCAGGCCAAGTTTGTTGAATTTGCCACCTCCAGGCAGTTCCAGGAGACCTATTTAAAAAGATTGAATTTTTAATTACATCTGTGATGTTTTCTCAAACCCATATACCCATTTTCCTCGCAGGAACATAAACAGAAAAATCACGGAGCTGATACTCCAGGTCAATGGGTATGCCCAAAAGATCACACGGATATCCGGGATGATGCGAACTGCAACGGTGATATAGCTTACACGGAACAGGCACCAGTCACAGAGCATAACGATCATCGGAACAGATGCGTGGCCGGAACCACGGAGTACTGCTGCAATACAATGAGAAAACGCCAGCAGACAATAAAATAATGCAATTGTTCTTGACTGCATCACGCCATAATGTACAACATCGGGATCTCTGTTAAATGCTGCGATCAGCACCGGTGCGGCAGCATATATGATCACGCCGATCAATTCTGCAATAATGATCGAACAGAGAACCCCAAATCTTGCTCCCTTTTTCGCCCGGTCATACTGTTTTGCGCCAAGATTCTGACTGACAAAAGTTGTCAGAGCCATCGTAAAACACGTTACCGGCAAAAAGGCGAATCCCTCGATTTTCGAATAAGATCCACATCCTGCCATCGCCATTTTTCCAAATGCATTGATATTTGACTGTACAAAAACATTCGCAATCGCAATCACGGAATTCTGAAAACCAGATGGCACACCATTCTGGATGATCTGCCTCAGCATAAAATTGTCAAAACGAATCTCCCGCAGTTCCAGCCGGTATTCTTCTTCTACTCGCATCAGATGAACCATACAGAGAATCGCACTGACAAACTGAGAGATAGCCGTTGCAAGCGCCGCTGAGCCCACGCCCATACCAAGACCTGCGATAAAGAAAATATCTAAAACAACATTGATACAGGAAGAAATGATCAGATAGATCAGCGGATGACGCCCATCGCCAACTGACTGCAAAACCCCGACAAAAATGTTGTACATGACAACTCCCATTGAGCCTGCAAAGTACGTACGAAAATACACAATGGATTCTGGAAGCACGTCCGCAGGAGTACCCATCAGCACCAGAATCTTTGGCGCCAGAAACATTCCCAGAACTGTCAGCACCGCACCGGCAACAAGGCCAAATGCAACAGTCGTATGGATCGCCTTTTGCAGGCTGTCTCTTTTTTTCGCCCCATAATATCTGGCAATAACAACGCCCGCTCCCATGGCAATACCGTTAATAAAACCTACCATCAAAAAGATCAGATTCCCGGATGAACTGACCGCCGCCAGTGCATTGCTTCCTAAAAAATTTCCCACGATCAGGGAATCCGCAGTATTGTACAGCTGCTGAAACAGATTCCCTAGAAACAATGGAATGGCAAAAAAAATGATCTTTTTAGAGATACTTCCCTCTGTCATCCTCAGACTCTTTTTCATAACTACAATTACTCTTTCCTTTCCGCGCCTCCCTGAAGAATCAATTCTGGCTGAATAATAATATTTTTATCAACCTTCTTCCCCTCAAGAAGTTTTCTTGCAATTTCATAAGAAAGTCCGCCAAAATCCGGTGTCTGTATCGTTGCATCCAGCACACCTTTGTCTACCAGACTCAGCCCGGCACTTTCTCCTTCAAACCCATCCACACCAATCAGATGTACCTTTCCCTCAATCCTGTACTGCTGACAGGCCTGATATGCACCATATGCCATATCATCATTAAAAGCAAAGACTATATCCGCAGAATCATACGAGATCAGATAATCTTTCATCCTGAGCTCTGCTCGATCCCGAAGCCAGTCGCCACAGTAATAAGTGATATCTTCTTCCGGTATTGTACCCTGAACAGAATCCTGAAAACCCTTTAGTCTCTGTTTGGATACCGGGGATTCTTCAACCCCCTGAAAGACCACGATCTTTTTATTCTTTTCATAAAGATTATTCAGAATATATTCTCCTGCAAGCCTGCCAATCTTCTGATCATCTGACTTGATAAGACACGTATAATCCTCTGTCCCTGCACCAACACCTGTCAGAATGACCGGTATCTTCTGAAAAGCCTCCGAAAGAACAGAAGAAAGGCTGTCACTTCCATCAGGAGAGACAATCAGAATATCTATCCCGTACTCCATCAACGTCTCAATATCCTGAATCTGTTTTTCCGGATTTCCAGCTGCATCTCGAAAAATTACATTTATTTTTTTATCCTGGGATACTTTTTCTGTAAATACGTCAACAAAATTATTTAGCCACGGTTCTATTACATTTGGAAGGCTAACACCGATCAGATACTGATAACTATCTGTAGATATCTCTTCTTTTTTGCTATACTGTGTACTGATCGTAAGTAAGACTGTTGCTGCCGCAACCAGTATCACTGTCCATATTTTCCATATTTTCTTCATAGTTATAATCCGTTTCTGTCAATCTGCAGCATATTTTTACGGAATTCTGAGGGCGACATACCCTGACAGTTTTTAAATGCAGCAGAAAAATAGTGCTGGTTGCTGTACCCTACCTTTTCTGCAATCTGATTAATCGACAATTCCCGATCTTCCATAAGCCGCACTGCCTGACTGATACGAAGCCTTGTAAGAAAATCTTTAAAAGATATCCCCAATTCCTGTTTCATAATCCTGCTAATATAAGAAGAATTACAGCCAATTGCATGTGCCACCTGTCTGAGATCCAGATTTCTGTCCTGATAATTGGCATAAATATATTTTCTTGCGTCCTGGACAATTGGTCTGCATTCCTGCATTTTCTGCACTTCCCGGCGCATCTCACGGCTAATATCAGGCAATGTTTCAAAAGTACATTCTCTTGCCGTAATAAAACACTTTCCACCCACTTTTTCTTCTGTCTGCAGCTGAAGATCTGCACTGAACTCCTGAAAATTTTCCGGCAGCTTTTCCATAACAATCGCTACATCCTCATACTTACTGGAAAACACACTTACCGTATGATATGGCTCCATAAGTTCTCTGATAATCTTTTCAAGAGTGATCTTATATATTTCCTCAGTCACCGTACCTTTATCAATTTTCTTGTCATAACTGGACTGAACTGACACAAGTATGAGAATCATATTATCCGGAAAATCCATATCAAGAAATCTTGCCTGTTCTTCCCATTCGAATCTAGATAATTTTCCTTCCATCCATTCATTGAAAAACACATCTCTCAGATAATCCTGATTCTGAATCATCTGTTGTTTCACAAGTTCCATGAATTTTTCAGATTTTCGCTTCTGCTTTATCTCTTCAGTCACCTTCACGACCGCAGCTTGAAGTTCTTCCTCTGCGATAGGTTTCAAAAGATATTCGGAAACCCCAAGCTTAATTGCCTGTTTTGCATAGGAAAACTCATTAAATCCGGAGATTACGATTACCGGACAGTTTTTATCCAGCTTTCTCAATTCCTCCAGAAACTGTATACCACTCAACTTAGGCATGCAGATATCCATCAGAATAAAATCCGGTTGAAACTGCTCAATTTTTTCTAATGCTTCCATTCCATTCCGTGCTTCTGCACAGACTGTGATCGGAAGTTTCATTTCCTCCAATACACTTTTTAATCCCTGACGAATTTTCGGTTCGTCATCAGCAATCAAAACTTTCCACATACTTCTTTCTGCAGCCGTTTGAGCCTTACAACAGCCACGGTACCTCCTCCCGTTCTCTTTTCATAATGAAGTCCGTATTCGTCACCGTAAGCGATCTTTATGCGGTCATTTACATTCAACGTTCCATAGGCTTTTACTTCTTCTCCACGTTCTTTCAGTTTCAGCCAGGAATTCAATTGATCTATTCTTTCCTGACTCATGCCAGCACCATCATCTTCTACCTTAAGTATGATCGAATCCTCTGACTCTGAAAAAGCACGAATCCATATAGTTCCTCTGTCCTGATCGGATTCCTTTATCCCATGATAAAGAGCATTTTCCACAAGCGGCTGAAGACAGATTTTTAATACCATATAATTTCCCAGTCCTTCTTCAATCTCTGTTTTATATTCAAACAGATCCTCATACCGTACTTTCTGGATGTCCAGATAATTCTTTACCATTAAAACTTCCTGTTCCAATGTAATAAATTCTTTTCCCTGACTCAGACTGATACGGAAAAATCCTGACAAAGCAAGCACCAGATCAACAATATCCTGCGCATGGTACTGCTTTGCCATCCACTGTATCGTATCAAGTGTATTATAAAGAAAGTGCGGCTTAATCTGCTCATGAAGAATCTTAAGCTCTGCTTCTCTTTTATTTTTCTGTTCTTTGTATACAACGCCAAGAAGTTCATTAATTTTTTCTACCATTGCATTAAAAGAATCTCCCAGCTGCCCTATTTCACCTTTATAATGATTTTCAAAACGAACCGTCATATCTCCGGTCTGCGCTTTTTTCATAAGTTTTGAAAGCGTCGAAATAGGCCTTGTAATGGATGCCGAAAAAATAACCGTTGCTCCTGCCGCAAAGATCATTATTATAACTGCAATCCATTTCGAAACTGTCCTTGCTCTGGAAATGCCTTCGATAGTTTTCCCCCAGTCAAACACTCCAACTGCAGTCAGGTCTGTATATTTTGAATGACTATATATAACATTATAATCTTTTCCCTTTATCCGGCATCTGACACGTCCGCTCTCTCCGTCCATGACCCAGTTCGGATTCATTCGATATACAACTTCATTTTTTGGCGCATAAAGTACATGTCCCTGACTATCCTGTATATAACCAAATCCAGTCTGTCCCATTGTAATATCTTCGACAAGATTCTGAATGCTCTTCAAATCCAAATCTATAAGGATCACACCAATCCCCGCAGACGTCTGTCTGTCACAAATTAATTTAGCTGTGCTGACATAATTGTCTGTACTGTAGTTTTTCCAGGCTTTTAAATTTCGTCCCAGACTGGTAGGACTTAAAACCAGTTCTCCATTTGCCAGAACCGCATCCTGATACCATTTTTCTTCCGTAAGCGGAAGCTTTTTGACTCGGTAGGAATCATTAGAAAGATACTGGCCTTTCTCACTGACAACAACAATATTCAAATACTCGCTGTATATCCTGGAATAATCCAGAAGAAGGTCTCGCACCTGTCTTTCCAGTTCTACACGGCTTGCCTGCTGATTTTCCGCATCTACTTTTAAATACTCTTGTACTTCCGGATAATTTCCCAAAGCCTCAACATTATCCTCTACGGATTTAAAAATCAGATCAAGCGATTTCAACACCTGGTTCTGGATCTCCATTGTGTTTGCATAGGATCTTTCTGCAATAGATTCCTCATATATATAGTTTCCAGCAGCTGTAAGGACCAATGTAACTAACAAAAGTAGGCCACAGTTCAGTATGATCATTTTGAACAGCATATTCTCCGGATGTAGAATTCTTTTCAGTTTACTGAACATATTATCCTCCTTTTATCTGTCTATTCTTCCATGATATAGTAAGTATCTCTTCATGTCAAACAGAAAGAAAAAACAGGAACAGCCTAAGCCATTCCCGTTTCTTCGCATCGTACTATATTTCATTTTTATAATTTTTCAAATCTGATTATTCTGCAGATCCACCAAATTTTTCGAGGAGTTCTTCTGCATTGTCAGGAGTAACGATTTCAGAAGTAAGAGTCAGAGTTTTGTCAAGTTCTTTGCCTTCAACGAGCAACTGATAAGCACTTTCGATTGCTTCTGCACCACCTGTAGGATAAACCTGAGTCATGCTGAGTCTTCCATCCATAACGCTTCTGATTCCACCATCTGGTGTAGGAAGTCCATCAAATCCAACAAAGAGGATATCTTTTTCTCTTCCTGCATTCTTGGCTGCGATATATGCGCCTTCTGCCATTGGGTCATTTAAAGCCAGGAAAAGATCGATTTCATCATTTGTCTGAAGCATTTCTTCTGCAACTGTGATTGCTTTTTCACGAAGCCAGTCTGCATTGTTTACAGATACGATTTCGATCTTGTCGTTTTTCTTGATTCCTTCGCGGAAACCGTTATCTCTGTCGATTCCACCAGAAGTTCCTTCAAGACCTTTGATCTCACAAACCTTACCACCGTCAGGAAGAAGTGTATCTGCAATATATTCTCCTGCAATACGTCCCATATCTACGTTGTCTGCACCGATAAACTGAGTATACTTGTCTCCGTCAATCTTTCTGTCAAGAAGAATAACCGGGATTCCTGCATCATAAGCTGCACTAACTGCATTAGTAAGTGGTGTAGCTTCGTTAGGAGATGTAATGATAAGGTCTACACCCATCTGTACAAAGTTTTCAATATCTGCAATCTGTTTGGAGTTATCCTGAGCAGCGTCTGCGAAAATAACCTCAAATTCCGGATGTTTTTCTGCTGCCATTGCAATCTGATCATTCATAGCTACACGCCATGGCTCACCAAGATTACACTGTGACATTCCGATCACATATTTGTCCTTTTTCTCTGCTGCACTGACTGTAACTGTGCCTGCTGCCAGGACAGAAACACCCATAGCTGCTGTTAAGAGGATACTGATCGCTTTTTTATTCATACTTACCTTCTTTCTCCGGCATCGCTTTTGTTTATTATTTTATTCTCCGGGCCTGCTGCCGGACAGAGCCTGAGAATTATTATCTTTATTAATTGTTAGTCGTTTACTTTATCTGCCTGCATAAATACTGCAATGATGATAAGGAATCCTTTTACCATCAGCTGAAGGTTTGAATTGACTCCTTTAAGACCAAGGACATTATCCAGCATACCAAGGATAAGCGCTCCGATAAGTGTACCAAAAACAGTTCCCTTGCCGCCTGCAAGACTTGTTCCGCCAATAGCACAGGCTGCAACTGCATTAAGTTCATAGCCCTGACCTTCGTTCGGTCCACCCTGGCTGATCTGAGCTGCATGAATCATAGCTGCAACAGATGAAAGCATTGCACAGATCATAAATGCATAGATCTTAATTCTGTCTACTTTGATACCTGAGAGATATGCCGCATTCTTATTTCCACCAATTGCATATACCTGTCTTCCGAATCTTGTCTTACTCAAAATAATCTGGAAAACGATCAGAAGAACAATGAAGATGATTGCCGGTACCGGTATGATTCCCCATAGACGCATCTGAAGTACTTCAAATGCCGGCGGAGCCATTCCTTCACCTTTTCCATATGCAAGCGGGATACCGATTCCGTTTGCCCAGAATCTTGCAAGTCCTCTCGCGATATTCATAGATGCAAGAGTAACGATAAAAGCCTGAAGTCTCAGCTTTGTGATACATAATCCATTAAACAATCCAAACAATGCTCCGATTCCAAGGCTTACAAGGATGGCCGGTACAAATCCCAGACCACTCTTTACCATCAGATATGCACATCCTGTTGAGATAAGACCTACAACAGAACCTACAGAAAGATCAATATCACCAAGGATCAGGATGATCGTCATACCAATTGCAATGATTCCATTTTCTGATACGGCTCTTAGCACATTCATCAGGTTTCTTATATCCAGAAAGTTATTTCTGCCATCCTTAATACAGATTGTAGATGCCACCACAAAGATAATAACCAGTGCGATTACACTCTGCATCTGCTTAATCATAGCTTTCATTTTCTTTTTGTTATCCATCTATCCACCCTCCTTATTTTGTTGCACTCTGAAGAAGTTTTTCCTGAGTTGCTTCTTCCTGGAGATATTCACCCGTCAGTTCTCCCTCACAGAAAGTAACGATTCTGTCTGAAATACCGATTACTTCCGGAAGCTCTGAGGATACTACAATGATCGCCATCCCCTGTTTCGCAAGATTGTTGATCAACTGGTATATTTCTGCTTTTGCACCTACATCAATTCCTCGGGTAGGTTCATCCAAAAGAAGAATCTTTGGCTCAGTCATCAACCATCTGCCTAGTACAACTTTCTGCTGGTTTCCTCCAGAAAGAGCACTGGCAAGAGTTTTTGTTCCAGGAGCTTTTACTCTGAGGGTTTCCATCTGTTTGTTCCATTCTTTTTTCTCTTCTCCGGATTTCATAAAAAATGCCGGACTAAATTTTTTCAGAAGAGGAAGAGACATATTCTCTCCAATAGATCTCTGCAGAACAAGACCTGTTCCCTTTCTGTCTTCAGTTGCAAAGGAAATGCCCGCTTTGATCGCATCTGCAGGATTTTTTATAGTTACTTCTTTACCATCAATAGAAATCTTTGCTGTAGTGTCTTTGTAATGTACACCTGCCAGACATTCAAAAAGTTCTGATCTTCCTGCACCTGCAAGTCCGGCGATTCCAAGAACTTCGCCATGCCTTACATGCAGAGAAATATTCTTGAGTGATCTTCGAAAACTTCCTGCTGGTGGAGTGTATGTAAGGTTTTCTACTTTAAGAGCAATCTCACCTTTTTCAGTAGGATCTTTTGGATACTGCTCGCTCATATCACGTCCAACCATCATCTTTATAATCTCATCTTTTGAGGTCTCAGAGGCCTTTACGGTACCTATATACGTTCCATCACGCATTACAGTAAGTCTGTCTGCAATCTGGAAAATTTCTTCCATTCGATGTGTGATGTAGATAATTCCTTTTCCCTCTGAACGAAGCTTTCGAATGATCGTAAACAACTTTTCAGCTTCTTTTTCACTGATAGCAGAAGTCGGTTCGTCCATGATAATAATTTCAGAATTCAAGGATATCGCCTTTGCGATCTCAACAAGCTGCTGCTCTCCGATTCTTAAATCTTTTAATTTTGTTGCCGGATCAACATGTACGTCCAACATCTCCAGATATTTACGAGCCTCTGCAGCCATCGTTTTAAAATCAACCGATCCGCCCTTTTTCTTCATCCATCTTCCAAGAAAAATGTTTTCTGCCACGCTCATTTCCGGAACAATCTGAAGTTCCTGATGAATTTTAGAAATTCCAAGTTTTTTTGCTGCGATCGGTCCCGGGACAGTTACTTTTTCTCCTTTCAGATAAATTTCTCCTTTTGTAGGCTGAAGAGAACCACTGAGAATGTTCATCAGTGTGGATTTTCCTGCTCCGTTTTCTCCCATCAGAGCAAGTACTTCACCCGCATAAAGGTCCAGAGAAACTTCTTTTAATGCCTGCACACTTCCGAAAGTTTTGCTTATGGCCTTCATGTTCAGTAATACCTTTTCCATAGTTCCTCCTTTTCTTTCCTCATTCATGATGTGTTCATTATACATAAAAAATCGCCGATTGTATTTCTAATAATCGGCGATTTTTTTATAATTTTTTTACTTTTGTATATTGATGTTGTGATTATTGTATATTTTTTCCTATTTAAGCGGTACTCTATGTAAAATATTGATAACTATTCTGTTCTCCGATGCTCTCTTCAATGCCTGCAGCACCTGGTGTTCCGTCTCGGCATCCAGGTTTGCAGTAATCTCATCCAGAAGCAGGATCTCCGATTCTGCCACGACTGCTCTTCCGTGATCGACTCATCGTATAAAGTAATCTGATCTCTAATCGTTCCCGGCACCATGTGATAAGACTGCTCCACGTAGCCAAACCATTTTCGTCTTTCTTTTTCGGTCAGGTGCCCGCAAACAACTTGGATTCGCATTCAAGGATATCTCTGAACATCTTCCAGGTGCATTCATCATATACAGAGCTGACAAAGAAGATGATGAACTATTTTTTGCAAATGATGAATTTCTTCATATGTCCGGATATAAAGATATAGATGAACTGTTCAGACTTACTGAGAAAAGTTTTCGCAACTTGATTCGTGAAGATGAACAGCAACAGATAGAATCAAGTATCTGGGAACAGATTGACAACGGCAATGAAAATGACTATATTCACTTTCATCTTCGAAAAGCTGACGGAACTTATTTTTCTGTTCTTGATCATGGAAGAATTGTAGAGAGCCCGCAATACGGGAAAGTATTTTATGTATTGTTCATGGATTGGGAAGATATGCATATTCGTTACAATGATAAATTCGCAAGATAAAATATTGCAAAAAACAGAGCGTATGATCTATTTTCATATAATGTTTATGTCGGCAAGCTCTATCAAAAGGAAATCGACTTTGTTGCTCAGAGAAGCAACGAGAAATTTTATATTCAGATCAGCGACAACATTTCCGGGCAGGAAACATTTGAGAGAAAATGCTTTCCTCGGCTTCAGATTCGAGATGCTTCCTTTATACTTGTGGATCCTTAACAAACTTGCCAAAACAGAAAACGAATAGTATATTTGGTGGCTACACCCCCAAGCCCCTGTGGAATCAATAACGCCGGTACTGGATATCAAAATCCCGCACCGGCGTTATTCATTGTAATTATCTTACATTGACAAAATGATAGATTGTCAGCTCTGCAAACTGGAAGTTAGCGATTTCTTTTTCCGGTATTCTCTGTCCCACGGATTTCCTCATGATAGAAATAATCTACGATCACCGGATGCCCCTGCGGGACTCTGCCATAAGGCATTTCATTATCCACAAAGGCACAATCATACTTCTTAGCCATTTTCTCAGCTTTTACTTCAAGTGCTTCAAAGTAGCTGCGGTTATGCTTGTTATAGATCTCGTCGTAAAGTGGTACAAGATCAGGATATTTTCCGGCGATATAATCCATAATTGTCTTTTTGAAACCGCCTCGAAGATTGAGATTTTCGAGCCAGAACAGATCGCACTGATCCTTTACCCGCTCAAAGATTGCTTCAAAATCCGTGATACCGGGGAATACCGGGGATACGAAACAGACTGTACGGATACCTGCCTCATATACCTGCTTCATAGCAGCGATACGGTGCTCAATGCTCGAAGCAGAATCCATATCGTTCTTGAAATTTTCATCTAGTGTGTTGATCGACCATGAAACGGTTACACGTCCAAGCTTCTTCAGCAGATCAATATCCCGTACCACAAGATCCGACTTTGTGCAGATCAGAATATCTGCGTCACTGCCGATCAGCTGCTCCAGAAGTTTTCTGGTATTCCCGAATTGCTCCTCCTGTGGATTGTAGCCATCTGTCACAGAACCGATGACCACCCGCTGTCCGGCATATTTCTTCGGATTTTTAATTTCCGGCCAATGCTTCA
>ERZ835080.1766-NODE-1766-length-14050-cov-2.878671_pt1 | contig 14050 bp, 9 predicted proteins | sample MGYA00519688_ERZ835080 | MGnify/ENA primary metagenome ERZ835080 (study PRJEB31850, sample SAMEA3708770) | human gut metagenome | biome: human gut; feature: human-associated habitat; material: faeces | place: China | collected 2014 ... | reverse complement strand
CGCCTTCGAAGACGACCGTGCCGCCCGCATCTCCGCCGCCCGGCCCCAGGTCGATCATCCAGTCGGCCGCCCGGATCACGTCGAGGTCGTGCTCGATCACGATCACGGTAGCGCCCGCCTCGACGAGCCGCTCGAAGACCGCCATGAGCGTCGCGACGTTTTCAGGATGCAGGCCGATCGTCGGCTCGTCGAAGACGAAGAGCGCATCATCCTGGCCTCTGCCCATCTCGCCCGCGAGCTTGAGCCGCTGGGCCTCGCCGCCCGAGAGTCCGGGCGTCGCCTCCCCGAGCGTGAGGTAGCCGAGCCCGAGATCCTCGAGCACCCTGAGCCTTGCCGACACGGTCTTCATGTCGGCCGCAGCCCGAAGCGCGGTCGAGACGTCCATGTCCATCAACTCGGGCAGCGTGTACGCAGCCTGCGTCCCGTGCGTACCCGCCGCCTTCGCGGCGCGCCTGATCGCAAAGGCGGCCGGCGCATAGCGGCTTCCCCTGCATGATGGACACGGCACGTCCACGTCGGGCAGGAACTGCACGTCGAGGCTGATCGAACCCGTGCCGTCGCATTCGGGACAGCGCAGTCTGCCCGTGTTGTACGAGAAGTCGCCCGCCTTCATGCCCGCAGCCTTCGCGTCGGGCGTCTTCGCGAAAGCCTTCCTCAGATCATCGTGCACGTTGGCATAGGTTGCAACCGTCGACCGGACGTTCACGCCGATGGGCGTCGCATCGATGAGCTTCGCCTGACGGATGCCCTGAGCCGAGATCGAGACGACGTGCGCGGGCAGTGCCGTCCCGTCGATCGCGGCCCTGAGCGCAGGGAGCAGGCTCTCGAGCACGAGCGTCGTCTTGCCCGAACCCGTTCCCCCCGCCACCGCCAAATCCTGTCGCAATTTAACCGCGCAAGACAGCAAGCCCGCATACCAACTTGGTAGCGATCCCAGCCTTACAAGCTCGTCCAAAGAGCTAATCCGGTCCGAGAACTTTCGAATGGTCACGCAGGTTCCATCGATAGCTGCGGGAGGAATCACCACGTTGACGCGATATCCGCTAGGAAGACGGGCGTTGACCAGCGGACTCCGCTCATCCACACGCCTGCCCAAAGGAGAGATGATGCGATCGACCACGATGCGAATCTGCTCTTCGCTATCAAACAGGGGACCAAGGGGGTAAAGCTCGCCGGCGCGCTCGAAGAAAACGGAATCCATGCCGTTGACCATGATTTCCGTCACGCTATCGTCCTCGAGCAACGGCTGGAGCGGGCCAAGCCCCACCACATCATCCAACACCTCGCCCACTGTGAGCTCTCGATCGCACTCGGGCAGATTTCCATGCCCGTCCGCATTCAGCACCGCCTCCACGGCGGGCCGCAATTCTTCTCGAGCGGCGGCCGCATCCAATCCCGCAGCGATTCGCGCCACCTCGGCGAAACCGACGCGCTCCATCAAGGCCCTCTTGGCTTCGGCCTTAATCGCACGACTTTTCGCCGAGTCCTTTTCCGCGGCATTCACGGAACCAAGACGTCCTTCGGCCTCCTTCACCCTCCCCATCACCGTCATGCCGCATCACCAACCCTCTTTTTCCATGGCAACCGTATGCGGGGGCGCACCCCCGCCGCCGCTTTCATCCCAAGATCATCCGCCTCGATTGGACATCCCAATTCGCGCAGCAACTCTCGCGCAAAAGAGCGGACGCTGGTCGCAAAGGCCCCAGGACCCAGAAGTAAGCTGTCCAGATGGCCGAACGCCGCCATGCCGCGCACCTCATCGCCTCCATCCGCAATCCTCGCGCGCGAATGCAGCGCAACGCCCATCTCATAGCGCATGGCCTGCTCCTCCCCTGCCCCCTCTCCGCCAAAGCGGTTGAACACGCCGGTCATCTTGGTGCCGGGAACTCCCACGCGCGACGCCAGGCCCATTGCTTTTATTGACGAAGAGACAGCGCAGGCACCCGGCGCGCCCACAACCAGGCACCGGTCGCATGACGCCACCAGGGAGGCGACGCAATCGCCCCAAAATGTCGATGTATCCACAAAGAGCACGTCTGCCGCCCCGCGGAGCACGCGCACCAATTCATCAACGGGCGCAGCCATAACCTCCGCCATTTCCGGAGCTTCAAGCGGGCCCCACAACGTAAGGCCGGGTGCTATTTTCATGGCGGTCGCCTCGGCGGCGGCCTCGGGCGAGACCGACACCCCCTTATCAAGAAGCAAGCCAAGATCAAGCGGTGCATCGACGCCTAAAAGCTCGTGCTGGTTTCCAAACATCAGATCGGCGTCTATGACTGCCGCCCGCAACCCCATATGGGCGCTGCAATATGCAAGGGACGCTACCAGCGTCGACTTCCCCACGCCTCCCCTACCGGATATGGCCGCCACCAGCGGAGCGCCCGCCTGTTGCCCGGCATCGCCTTGCGAGCGCAGGGCGCGCCGCCCCATCCCTAGAGAGGAGACGGTCGAGGAGGCACCTCGCGACGCCTCCCTCGGTTCCGGCCCTGCGGCCTTTTCGGTGGGCAGCCGTCCTGCAGGCATCTCCATCGCGGGCGCCGCTGCTGACGCCAGGGCAGCAGTCGGCTCTTCGTTATTGCAAGCGGGCCGCGCAACGGCCGCGGCATCATTTGGCCCTCTCACCGCACATGCCTCATTCGATTCAATCGACGACGCCGCCAGCGGGCCCGCCGCAATAACCTCGGTAGCCCCGGCGTAGAACAGCCGGGCGAACCATGCCGGATCCCGTGAATCGGCGAGGACGAGAATTTGCCCTGCTCGTCCGCCGCGCGATATCGACTCAACGGCAGCAAGAGCATCCTCGTCCCCCGCTTCCGCCACAAGGGCAGCGTTCACGTCTTGATTGGGAAACCCGTCGATCATGTGCGAGAGATCTCCCATTCCACCAAATCTCAGCACGTTGGCCTGAGCATCCCTCGCCCGCACCTCGGTAAAAAGCCGCGCATAAGTTTCGCGCGAACAACATGTCAACCACACGGAGCCCATCATGCGGCGCCCCCTTGCTCGTCCTGCTCAAGATCGCCCGGAACCACAAGCGTCACCGCACCCTGCGTTGTAGCAGCCAGCAACTCCTTTACCGATGCGGGGTCCACCGCCAGGGTCACCCATGAGATATCCCCGCCGCCGTTGGCAAGCGAGCTCGTATCCAGCACGCGGGCGCGCACCAAGCGGTCGGCAATCGAGTCCCGTGATACATAGACATCGACCACCGCGTTTCGCACCAAAGCCCCTCCGACTGCGTGCTCGGGATCGCTTGAAACGGACACGGCGACCTTGCCCGAAGGAACCTCGACGGCGTTCTCGTCCTTCTTGAAATAAGCGGCGCTCAAGGGGGCGCGATTCGGAATGCGCGAGGTCGCGGTTTTCCCCAGCACGTCGTCCATCGACGTCACCGCGCTCGAGGGAAGCAGGCTCGCAAGCCATTCCTCCATTGCGATGCAGCTCTCGTCCACCACGTCTCCGGGTTCGATATCACGCGTTGCCACGCATACCGAAACAACCTCTCCGCCGTAGCGGGCAAGGGCATCTTGCTGCGCTTTCTGGGCCTCCGCCTGAACAGACGATGCATAAAGCAACGCAGCTATAGCCGCCGCGACGCCCGAAATCACGCTTAAAGCTATTCTCGTCCTGCGTTTCACACCATACTCCCCTCGTTCACCAGCGCCCGATCAAGGCGACCTCAGCCACCAACTGTCGGTGCGTGGATTCCATTGTGGAAGGGATGCCGCATGCTACAGAGAGCCATTTAAGAAAGTGAAACGCGGTCTTACAAATGTATGCCCCCAATCTTCCACCGCCTGAAAGATTGGGGGCATATCGAGCGAACAAATTGTACTAACGCAGCGCGCGCCACCATGCAAGAAGGCGTCTAATTGCACCCGTTTTCACGCAACGGTGCCGCAAAGCATCATTATTCGCCAGCAAGGCGTCTCTACAAATGAATATCCGGATCCAGGGACTGGGCACTTACGCGCATCTCACCAGCCAAAGCCAAAAACGCGTCAACGCGAGCGCGGTTAATCTCCTCGGCCGCGACCGCTTCGAGAACCGCGCAGCCAGGCTCATGGGTGTGCGTGCAGTCATTGAAGCGGCAAGCGCGGGCGGCTTCGACTACCTCGGGAAACGTTCGAGCAAGACCGCGCTCATGGCCAACCAGGGGCAGGCTGCGCAAGCCCGGGGCATCTGCTATAACGCCGCACGGATCCGGAAGCGCCACCATAACGCGGGCAACGGTTGTATGGCGTCCCATATCATCGCGCTCGCGCACGCCGCTTGTCGCCAGGGCATCGTGTCCCAACAGCGCGTTGAGCATGGTCGATTTCCCCGCTCCCGATTCGCCCAAGATCATGCCGCAGGTCCCCTTGGGAATACAGGCGCGGACCTCATCCAAACCTCGCCCGTCAGCAGAAGAGGTCACAAGAACGCGAACCCCCTCGCCCACCAAATTCTCTATATGGCGTACCGCACTTGAGAGCTCGTCTTCATCGCAGCGGTCCGCCTTGGTGAGAACCACAACGGGAGTCGCGCCGCAATCGTTGACCAGAACGAGCGATCTTGAAATGCGGTCGCACATAAGCTTGACGCTGTCGCGCGCCGCGCCCAAGGGCTGGACGATGAAGATGATGTCGACGTTGGCGGCAAGCACCTGACGCTCGCCGCGGTTCTTGCCGCGCCAGCGCTCAAACGTGGTACGGCGGGGCAAGACGCGCTCGATTACCCCCATGTCGTGACCGGGATCGCACCTCACGGCCACCACGTCTCCCACGGCGGGCAGCATGTCCGCCCCCTTCGCAAACGCAACGGCGTGCTCGGCGCGCAACGTCAGTCCTTCCGTCGCCACCAAAGGAAAGCCGCGATCAAGCCTAACCACAACGCCCATGCGCATGGCGCCCGCCATGGCATCCTCGCCCGCCGCGAGAAGCTCGTCCACAAACGTTTGGAAGGCAGCCGCCTGGGACTGGTCCACGCGCATATCGCCAAAGGAAGGAACATCTTGCAGCGCATCGATTTTAGGCAGGGCCTCTATCAGCGATTCGTCCATCGATGAATCGGAGCCGGCAGACCGCAGCGCCTGCACCTCCGCTCGGCGGGCGCGCGAACGGCCCTTTGCCGCCTTAGTCTTCTTTGCCTTTTGCTTTGCCACAGAAGCTCCTATCGCACGCGGCATCCATACGTCAAATAAGCCGCTCATACTAGCTGATTCTACGTCTGTGAGTATAGCCAACGCGCTCGGCGCGCACCAATGTCCATCCATAAAAAACGGTCGTCCCGCGTTCCGAGCACGGGGCGACCTGCACATGTGGAGCCGCTGGAGGTAGAGTTAGTTTCCTTGGCTCTAAGGCTATTGTTCTCTAAAGTTGCGTGTTTGCATCACTTATTCGCACATGTCATACGAAACACATTGAATCGCACAAAAGCTCACAGCAACGGCTCAGCTGCGCGCACGCACAACCAAGGACCGCATCAGAATCAAACGCCGCTCAAGGTCCAGAAGATAAATCCGCCACAACCCAATAAGGAGCGCTCATAAAAAGGGGGCACGGCTTTGAAGCCGCACCCCCTAATGGGTCGCTATGTGCAAGCGAACAAAAACGGTTTTACGCGTCCTTCTCGACCTTGCGCATGATTGCCTTGTAGACCTCCATAATCGGGATGATCAGGAATGCCAAGCCAAGAGCGGTCAGCAGCGCGTGGACGGGCAGCGGCATGAAGCCGAAGACCTCGGCCAGGAAGTCGACCTCGACGGGAACGACGGTCAGCGCCAGCGCGAGGGCGGCGGCGCCCCACAGCCACTTGTTCTGCTTCTTCATGGAGAAGATGGAGGCGCGGCGGCTGCGCATGTTGAAGGAGTGGAAGATCTCGACCATGGACAGGGTGATGAATGCCATGGTGACGCCCTCGGCGTCGGCATTGCCGGCGATCATGTCGGCGATGTCGATGTAGCCCATGTCGAAGTAGACGCCCGCGAAGAAGGAGGCGAGCACCAGCAGGGTGATGATGACGCCCTGGAAGGCGATATCGAGACCCATGCCGCCAGCGAAGACGCCGTCGGAGGCGTTACGCGGCTTGCGCTTCATAACGTCGCCCTCGGCCTCCTCCATGCCAAGCGCGAGCGCGGGCAGGGAGTCGGTAATGAGGTTGATCCACAGCAGCTGAACCGGCTGGAAGATGGTGAAGCCGATCAGGGTCGCGACAAAGACGGAGAGAACCTCGGCGATGTTGGCGGACAGCAGGAACTGGATAACCTTGCGGATGTTGTCGTAGATACGACGGCCTTCCTCCACCGCGTTGATGATGGTGGCGAAGTTGTCGTCGGCGAGAACCATGTCCGCGACGTTCTTGGTGACGTCGGTACCGGTGATGCCCATGCCGACGCCGATGTCGGCGCGCTTGATAGACGGAGCGTCGTTAACGCCGTCGCCGGTCATGGCGACGATGTTGCCGCGGCTCTTCCAGGCATCGACGATACGAGCCTTGTGCTCGGGCTGGACGCGGGCGTAGACGGAGATGTCGGTGACCTTCTCCTTGAAGTCCTCGTCAGAAATCTTGTCGAGCTGAGCGCCGGTGATGGCCTGGGAGGCGTCCGTAACGATACCCAGGTCCTTGGCGATGGCGACGGCGGTGTCGATGTGGTCGCCGGTGATCATGACGGCGCGAATACCGGCCTCCTTGGCCTCCGCGATAGCAGCGGTGACCTCGGGGCGGACCGGGTCGATCATGCCGGACAGGCCGCAGAACACCAAATCGTGCTCAAGGGCCGCGGGGCTGAAGTCAGAAGGCTTCTCGGTATAGGTGCGGCTGGACAGGGCCAGAACGCGCAGGGCCTGATCGGCCATGGCCTTGTTTGCCGTGAGGATCTCCTCGCGGCGGGCGTCGGTCATGGGGACGATCTCGCCGTTCTCGTACACATGGGTGCAGCGGGACAGAACAACGTCCGGGCCGCCCTTGGTGTACTGCTCAAAGGTGCCGTCGGCCTCCTCGACCACAACGGACATCATCTTGCGGCCGGAATCGAACGGAGCCTCGCCCACACGCGGGTGCTCGACGTCGAGGCCCTTCATGCCAGCCTTGGCGGCATCGTTGACCAGAGCGCACTCGGTGGGCTCGCCAACGGCCTCGCCCTTCTCCTCGTCCCACTTAGCATCGGAGCACAGGGCCATGCCAGCAAGGAACTTCTCCTCGGAGCAGGCGAGCTCGTGTTTGACGACGGTCATCTTGTTCTGGGTAAGGGTACCGGTCTTATCGGAGCAGATGATCTGGGTGCAACCAAGGGTCTCGACAGCGGTCATCTTGCGAATGATCGCCTGGCGCTTGGACATCTTGGTGACGCCCATGGACAGCACGATGGTGACGACAGCAACCAGGCCCTCGGGAATAGCGGCAACGGCCAGGGACACGGCGACCATGAAGGTGTCGAGCAGCATGGCGGGGTTGGAGCCGAGATCGCCGAAGTGGCGGAAGATGTCGACGGCGAAGATGATCACGCAGATAGCGAGAACGAGCTTGGTAAGGATGCCGGAAAGCTCGTTGAGCTTCATCTGAAGCGGGGTGAGCTCCTTCTTAGCCTGGGTGAGGGCGGTGGCGATCTTACCCATCTCGGTCTTCATGCCGGTGCCAACAACAACGGCGCGGCCGCGACCGTACACCACGGTGGAACCCATGTAGCACATGTTCTTGCGGTCGCCCAGCGGCACGTCATCGGTATCGGCGGCAAGGGCGATCTGATCGGCGTGCTTCTCTACCGGGACGGACTCGCCGGTAAGGGCGGCCTCCTCGATCTTCATGGAAGCGCTCTCGAGAACGCGGCAGTCTGCCGGCACGGAGTCGCCCGCCTCGAGCAGGACGATATCGCCGGGAACCAGCTCGGAGCTGGGCATGTGGACGAGCTTGCCGTCGCGCATAACCTTGGACTGGGCGGCGCTCATCTCCTGCAGGGCCTCAAGGGCCTGCTCGGACTTGGCCTCCTGGACCACGCCCAGAACCGAGTTCAAGATAACGACGGACAGAATGATCACAGCGTCCGCCCACTCGGGTTCGCCCTGGATGAAGCCGGTGATCACCGAGATGGCAGCAGCAACGAGCAGCATGATGACCATGGGGTCTGCCATCTGCTCGAAGAAGCGCTTCCACATGGGTGTCTTCTCTTCTTCGTCCAGCTTGTTAGGACCAACGCTCGCAAGGCGCGAGGCGGCCTCAGCCGCGGACAGGCCTGTCTCGGCGTTAGAGGACTGTGCAGCGAGCACATCCTCGGCCGAAGCCAGGTACTCCTTCTCCATAAAATCCCTCCTGGAACTTTCTCTTGGGATGCGGTGCGTCCGCACCCCACTCCAACAGTCTGACACCCGATTATAATTCCCCCAGGAGGGGCAAGGGCTTGTCATAGGTCGATATGGTACCCAACCCTTACCGTCCTAGTATAGAAACCAACAGAGGTTCCAGATTTGGTACCAGCTCACCACAACTGATGATAATTTATTCTTATTACGCGGCGCAAGGCCATTCCGCTATAAAGAATGCAGGACTCGCGATGCCGCATAAACCAGCAGCGCGCACGGGGCAAACACCAGGCACGGCCAAAACAGCATGGACGGGCCAAACGTCCCATACAGCCAACCGCCCAACGTGGGACCCAGCGCCATGCCAATGTCGATCCCCATGTAGTACGTGCTGTTTGCCATACCCGTGCCGTCCGGTCCCACCACGCGCACGGTGGCGCCCTGACACACGGAGCACATCACCCCGTAGCTGCCCGCCATACACGCCGCGGCGGAAAACATGGCGATGTCTCCACTCATGATGGAGAGCAGGCAAAACGCTGCGGTGGCGCATATGCTTGACCCAATAAGGAACGTTCTAAAGCGCCAGCTATCAAACGCCCGCTTAAGGCCGTAGCGAAGCGCAAGCAAAACCAGCGCATACACGGGAAAGAACAAGCCTACCCGCACGTTGATTTGCAGATCCTCAACATAGCTTGCCAAGAAGGACTGCGTCACCATGTAAGGCACGGTGAACAGCCCCACAATCACAGCAGCGGGAACGGCGTCAGGAGCTACCAGTGATTTTGCTTTGTCCCGAACGCGGACCCCGGGAACCGCACGGCCCGGATTCTGTACAAATTGGACGAGAATAGCCGTGAGCGCCGCAAGAGCGCCGGCAAGAACCAACGCGGCTCTATACCCAAATGCCTGATACACCTGAAAGCCCACCGCGGGACCCACGGCCATGCCAAGAGCGTTCATCATCCCAAACATGCCCATACCCGATCCTATGCGGTCGCGCGGAAGCAAGGATGCGAACCATGATGCCATGCATACGGAGCAAAACGAATAGCCCGCCCCGCTCATTAGGCGAAGAGCAGCGACTTGCCAGGCGCTTTGGGCGACGCCGTATAGCAGGGTACTGACGCTCATAACAAAGGCTCCGGCCGTTGCCAGGCGACGCTTGGTAAACAAATCAGCCAAGTTGCCGGCAACGGGCCGGATAAAGAGCGAGCAAAACCCCATGAGGCCCCCGACAAGCCCCACAAAGCTCGCGCTCGCTCCAAACGTGCCGGTGAACCCGGAGATAAGGGGGTTCACCATCATGGTGCTCGCTAGATAGAAAAAGCTCGCCGCAAGCAGCATGCGCTCGTCTTGCGACAGCCCCTCCTTCTTAGCTACCACGTGAAACCCCCTTGATCTTTATGACGCGACGACTAGACCTCGTCCCAATACTGGTCGCCCACAACCTTAAAGCAAATCTTCTTGATAGGACCAACTTCTTGGCCGGGGACCACCAGGTTTGGCATATGGGGCTCGCCGATCATAAACACTGCAAAGCGACCGCCCTCGAGCGTGCCGTCCAGCAAGTCGTCGTTGCCGGGAGCCTCATGGCAGTAGCCCTTATCGCCCTGAACATCGAACTCTCCCGCGGGCACGGTCTCCCCCGGCGTGGTCTTGAAGCATTCAGCGCCCTCGAGATCGATCTGTACATCCATATACTTGCGATGGGTCTCAAATCGAGCGTCCTCGAAGGTGCGGGTCTTAGCGTTCATAACGTTGGCGTAAACGCGCTCGCCATCGATCTGGGTCTTGCCCAAGGGCAGCTCAGCCGGATCGTTTTGCTCCAGCCAGTCAATAAGCACGTCGAGGCCGCGGGAAAGGCCGCGATACACTCCGATTGCACCCAAACCGTCGTAAATCATGCTATCGGCTCTCTACCGAATCGGGACGCGCGCCCTCACCCGAAGTTGGGTTATAGGTTCCTTCGCCGCGAATGGTACCCATCACGTCGTCTTCGGACAACGTGACCCATTTCACACTCCGGCGCGTTTTGTAGGCGTATGCCAGATGCAGCATGCCATCGAAAGCCTGCAAAAGGCAGGGGTACTCATATTGACAATTGTTGAATTTGTTCTCTTCGCCCACATACCCCTCGCCGCGTTCGATGTGACGAATCAGCGGGAACGTGATACCGCCGTCCTCTGACAGGGCAATCGAAACTGGATTGCGGAGCGCAGGCCAGGCTCCGGTCTTGCCATACGTGGCGGGGGCGGAATTATGGTTGTACGCGACGGCGATGCGCCCGCTAGAAAGCTTCACCGCGGCGATGCCGGAATTGTTGTTCGGCAGCGGCGTGGGGACGGGCTCGCTCCAAGTGTCGCCGTAGTCGAACGACTCGCTGCGATAGATCCAGTCGGCCTCGCGGCTACGCATGAAGGCGACGAGATGTCCGTCCTCAAGCTCCACCAAGCTCGGGTGCACACGTCCGGAAGACGCAGGCATGTCCACGCGACGCCAAGTCACGCCGCCATCATCGGAGATGGCGAAGGCGGACGGGTCGCCAGCGAGTCCGTTTGCGCTGTCCGAGCACAGCCACAGCCCGTAGATCCAGCGACCATTCGAGAGCACCTGCACCGGCTGGCGGGCGAACGTACCTTCCTCGGGAAGCACCACCTCGGGCTCGCCCCAGGTGCGGCCGTCATCAGTCGATACCTGCTTTTTCACCACGCTGGTGTACTGCATGTTGTCCTTGCCCGGTTCGCGCCCGCGCTGTGACGTATACATGCACCAAATCTCGCCGCTGGGTGCGAGGAACAACGACGGATTCTGATTGGAAAACTCGTTGTCGGTCGAAACCAGCTGGGGCTCGCTCCATTGGCTGGCGCCCCTCTCCAAACGCGACACCACGATGTTCACGTCGGTGTCGCCCTCAAACGTCCCCGCAAACCAGCAGCACAACAGGGTACCCGCGGGCGTCTCCAGCAATCCCGGACCATGGGCGGTCGTGCCGGCCATGGTCGGAAGCATGGCCTCAGTGATACCCATATCCTCGTCAAAGTAAATCTGGCCATCGGGCGTAAGCCCGGGAAGTGTTTTGATAGCCATCGAAACTCACCCTCTCATCACGCAACAGCAATTAGGACATGGGTCAGGCAATAAACTTGCCGCCATTGATATTAATCGTCTCGCCAGTGATAAATGCGGCCTCATCGCTTGCCAGGAACGCCACTGGGCGCGACACGTCCTCCGCGGCCCCCATACGGCCCAGCGGAATCTTGCTCGTTATTTTCGAACGATATTCGTCAGTCCACTGCTGCGACATGTCGGTCTCAATAGGACCCGGGCATACGCCATTAACTCGGATGCCGTACGGCGCCATCTCATATGCAAGCTTCTGCGTTAGAGAATTAAGACCAGCCTTCGAAACGCCATACGAAGCGGAAGCATTCGCATGAGCGGTCTTACTCGCGGCAGAAGAAACATTGACTATGGCACCGGCCTTGCGGTCGACCATAGACGGCAACACGGCCTTGCAGGCATGGAAAGCACCATTGAGATTGATGTCGATCATGCGGCTCCACTCCTCGAACGTAAGCTCCAGGAATGGGAATCGGCTGTTCACGCCGGCATTGTTAACAAGGATGTCGATTTTCCCAAACGCGTCGAGACAGGCTTGCGCCATGCGCGCTGACGTCTCGGGGTCGGAAATATCTCCAGCGACGATCTCGCATTTGCGACCCATTGAAACAATGTTGTCACGCACCGCAGTTAGGCCGTCGTAGTTATTCCCGTTTATTACCACGTCGGCACCCTCAGCCGCCAGGGTGATGGCAATTTGTTTTCCGATACCGCGCGTAGCGCCCGTCACGATGGCGGACTTACCCGCAAGCTTCATATCTCTTCACTCCTTAAGGCGTTCGATCATATCGAACGCAACGAAAAGGGCTGGTACGCAAACGTGCCAGCCCCAAACCAAACGCACTAGAAAATAAGTACGGCACCAATAGCCAGGAACAGGCAGTTGACGATCCACATCGGAACGGTGAACTTCCAGAATTCCTTCATGGAGTAATTGCCCATGCCAAAGACCAGGGCAGGCAGACCGTCGATGGGAAGGAAGCCGCCGGCAAATGCGGACATGGTGGTAGCAGCAGCTGGGCCAAGCGGATCGACACCGAGGGACACGCAAGCGGCGATCACAATGGGAACGAAGATGTAGGCAGAGGCGAACGCGGCGCCCGTCAGCGTGGTGCTCAGGCTGGTAAGCAAACAGAACACAAACACGAGACCGAACAGCGGCATACTCATGGCCGCATCGGCGACCATGTTGCCCACCAACGCGGTAAGTCCAGAGTCGGCCAGGGCGTTTGCCACGGGAATGGCGCAGCACATCATGAGAACAACCGGGGAGAACAGGTTGTTGCGCATCTCGTCCCAGGTGATGACCTTGAAACCAAGGAGAAGGAAGGCGAGGATGCCGGGCAGAACGTAGGCAACGTCACCAAGCTGAGACACGAACATCATTCCCACAACAGAGATGATGAGCGCGGCAACGGTGAGGATTTCCTGATTGGAGGTGAGGTCGGTCTTGATGACGCCATCGCTCTTCTCCTGCTGTTCCGCGATGGGATGATCGGGCAGGAAACGATAGCCCACGGCGCACCAAATGAAGTAGCCAACGCAACCAAACAATGTCAATACGAAAAAGGAGCCCATGGAAACATTAGCGATGGCAATCTTGGCAGACTCGAGAATGCCAAGGCACAGACCAAAATTCACGGCAATGTTGACCGGATGGTAGCACGCAAAACCAAGCGGCATCAGAAGTTTGGAAGTCGGGAGTTTCTTGTCGTAGGGGATAGTAGCCACAAGACCAAGAATCAGCACGTAGAAACCCGTGGAGTGGCCGCCCGTTGCCAAGCAGGCAGCCATAACGAGGACGAGCAGCAGAAGGTAGCCCTTGAAACCGCCCTTTTCAACCAGCTTGAACATCTGATCGCGAAGCCGCACGGTAAAGCTGGTTTTCTGGAATGCCGCAAGGACGACCATAAAGAACGCGATCATCCACACGCTGGTATTGGTAAAGCCTGCGAATGCATACGGAACATCCCACTTAACTTCCCAATCGGCGCCGAAAAAAAACCCGGCGACGACAAGGAGGCAGCCCGCAAGCAGCGGAGGGGCACCAAAAGGCAGCTTATTCGTCATGATGAGCACGATCATGATGACGAGGATGGCAAGCGCCAGAATCATCTGAAGTGTCATTTCTGATCAAACTCCTTCCCAAAGTTAAAATGTGTCATGCTTTCCTTTAGAAGGGCGACCGGTGCGAACGGCGACCTTCCCTTTCTATGCTGCGGGTCATGGAATCCCATAGTTGCCGTGACCCGCGTGCGCTCTCGCCTCGACTACTCCCTTCCCCCTGCCATGCGAAGCGCGTAATCTATAGCGTTCACGAGCGAGAGCTCGTTTGACGTCCCTTTGCCAGCCAGGGCGAACCCCGTACCGTGATCAACCGACGTGCGGATGATGGGCAGACCAAGCGTCACGTTGACGCCCTCGACCGCGTCCCACATCTGCTTCTCGCGGTTATACACGAAGCCCAGCGTCTTAGTGGGAATGTGACCTTGGTCGTGGTACATGCAAACGACGATGTCGTACCAGCCGCCGTTCATCTCGGAAAACACGCTGTCGGGTGGGCAGGGGCCGATAACGTCGATACCCTCGGCGCGGGCCGCCTCGATAGCGGGCGCAATCTCGTCGATCTCCTCGGTGCCGAACAGGCCGTT
>ERZ835080.1761-NODE-1761-length-14081-cov-3.806716_pt1 | contig 14081 bp, 10 predicted proteins | sample MGYA00519688_ERZ835080 | MGnify/ENA primary metagenome ERZ835080 (study PRJEB31850, sample SAMEA3708770) | human gut metagenome | biome: human gut; feature: human-associated habitat; material: faeces | place: China | collected 2014 ... | reverse complement strand
GATAGGCTTTTTCCTTGTCAACCACTTTCGGCGTGCGAAGGCGGTATTTGCCCAACGGATATTGTCTTTTCGGTCTTCCCATAAGTTTTTCCTCCCATTTTAATATTCCTAAGGAGAAACAAAGTTAATGTATTTTAGACAAACAAACCCTGTTTTTGAGAAGAAAAACCGCAATTTAGGCAAACAAACCACACCATCAAACGCTATAAAACACCAGCGCGACAAACAAATTTTCATTGTTTATCGCGCTGTAATTTAATAATTTAGCTTACTTACAAGCCGTCAATATTCTTCCTCGTTGAAGAAAAAATCTTCTTTACTAGGATAGTCGGGCCAAATATCTTCTATACACTCATATATCTCACCTTCATCTTCCATTTCTTGTAAATTTTCGATTACCTCAAGAGGGGCTCCCGAACGCATTGCATAATCAATCAACTCATCTTTAGTTGCAGGCCAAGGCGCATCTTCCAATTTAGATGCTAATTCTAACGTCCAGTACATAATTATATGCTTTTAATGTTTTCCTTCCAAATTTTCCGCAAAAATAGAATAAAATTTCTCATTCGCAACTATTATTCCAATAAATTTCTTCTATGCCTTCTTCTACATTCATAAAGCGCGATAAGACAAACAGATAATCCGACAATCGATTTATAAAACGAAGAATAAGTTCATCTACTTCATATTGTCCGGCAACTTCACAAATACGTCTTTCCGCCCGGCGACAAACCGTCCGGCAAATATGAGCTTTAACCGCAGCCGGAACTCCTCCGGGCAAAACAAATCGATTGAGCGGCGGCAATACACGGTCAATTTCATCGATACGCCGTTCTATACGCTCTACATCCGTAGCTTTCATTCGGCTTGCTTCGCGCAATTCGGTAAATGCGGTATCAGTTGCCAGATAAGAACCTACGACAAACAACTTATTTTGGATAAACTGCAATAGTTCTGTATCTGAAGATGAAACGGGCAAAGTCGCTATCAACATACCCAAGTATGAATTCAACTCATCAACTGTTCCATAAGCCTCTAAACGCACATCATATTTCGAAACACGCTTTCCTCCTACCAAAGAAGTTTGCCCCCGGTCTCCTGTCCTCGTATAAATTTTACTTTTCTCCATAATTCATCAATTATATCGACATAATAAACAAATCAGCACCGCCCGGTTCTACCAAAGCAGTGCTAATTTAATCAAATTATATGATTTTCATACAATCATCCGATCATTTTATCCGGAACTTATAAACACATGTCTGCTGATAAGTTTCTCCGGGTTTAAGAATCGTATTCGGGAAATCCGGATGATTAGGAGAATCCGGGAAATGCTGTGTCTCCAAAGCAATACCACAACGGTAATCATACGGCTGTCCGGATTTTCCGGTAGCTGCCCCATCAAAGAAATTTCCGCTATAAAATTGTAATCCGGGCTCTGTGGTCCAAACTTCAAGCTGACGCCCTGTTCCCGGTTCGAAAACAGTTGCTGCCCATTCCAAATTCTTATCAGTATGACGATCCAACACCCAGTTATGATCATATCCCTGACCATTTCGCAATTGAGGGTCATCCATATCTATACGGCTGCCGATTTGGCGTGGTTTCTGAAAGTCAAAAGGAGTTCCGAGAGTTTCCTTTAACTCACCCGTGGGAATCAAAAGACTATCTACCGGAGTAAAATGAGAAGCCCGTATAGTCAACTCATGGGCTAATATATCTCCATTCCCCTCACCTTTAAGATTAAAGAAAGTATGGTTCGTCAAATTAACCGGTGTAGCTTTATCTGTGGTAGCAGTATAATTAATCTCAAAATCATCATTATCCGTAAGCTCATAAGTCATTTTAACATTCAAATTACCCGGAAAATTCTCTTCTCCATCCGGAGATAAATAAGAAAAACATATTTTGTTCGGCATCACGCTATCTACATTCCAAACCACCCGGTCAAAACTTTTAAGGCCACCATGCAAACATTGTCCATTATTATAAGCAGCCAACTGATATTCCTTGCCATCTAAAGTAAATTTACCGTTTGCAATGCGATTCCCGTACCTACCGATAGCCGCACCGAGAAAACGTTCGCCCGGATTATTGACATAACTATGAATATCCTTATATCCGAGAACTACATCAGACATTTTTCCTGCCCGATCGGGAGCCCATAAAGAGACCACTCGAGCTCCGTAATTCGTCACTTGCATAGCCATTCCTTTGGCATTTTTCAACGTATAAAGCGCGACTTTTTTACCATCTATAATGGTATCAAATTGCGAATCAGGCAACAAGGTCACTTTCGGACCGGAGTTGCACCCCACTAATAAAGGAAGTAGGAAACATAAAGATAATAACCGTTTCATTTGCGTATGTGATTAGTGATTAACAAATTCAACAAATCGAAAAAGAGATACCCTCTTCACTATGAAACAAAACAACAGGTACACCTTATTTCTAATTATTTTGCGAAAGCAAGATACAAATTTTTTTTGAAAAGCAATATTTAGAATGCAACAATATAATCTTGTTTATTTAATTTAGGATCACAAAATGCAATTCCCAAGTCAAATAGGTCCATTGTCACTCGAATTCTTTCGTCCGATATAAATCTGCGCCACGCATCTAAAGCTCTACTCTCCGAATGTATTCCTTCTATGAGGATAACGGTATTCTCTCCCAAACAGGGAAATAACCGATTATAAATCAATTCATATTCTTGTATATCAGATGGACGGTGAATGCAAATAAAATCGGGCGTGCCGAATTTCAAACATTCTGACAGCCCTTCTGAAAAATAAGAGTTGAAAAAACGGATATTTTGCAAGTCAGAAGGTATGACATCTTTCGAGAAATTATAAATACGAGTATCTGGATCTGCGCAAAAAAGTTGAGACCGAGTATTTCCTAAATAAAGACACAAAGACGAAATACCCCAACAAGAACCATATTCAAATATTATATCCGGACGAAATCGGTTGACCATACGGAAAAGCAAGCGCCCATATTTTTCCGAAACAGGTTTGCGTCGTTGAAAATCGTCTTGAGTAAGCTGGTTACACACCCGGGTATGCCAAACTTCCTCGATCTGTTGATAGGCATAATAACTATAAGTTTCTTCTATTACTTTGGTTATTAAATTATAAGCAAACGGGGAGTGGACACCGAAACCTTTCCGATGTCTTATTTTACGAAAATTTTTAGTACAATATTGCTTTAAGATACGTTTCGACATATCGTAATCAAACTATTTCCTCAATACAGGACTTAATTTAAGGTCGAGCGCAAAGGTATTGTTTTTTATTTAAAGATGAAAAACAGCTCATAAAATTACTCGTAAACAAATCACATGATATATATTTGTTCCCCAAACTACTTTATTTACAAAGAAATGAAAGAAAAAGACAGCATGGAATGGAAAGTATTGAGTAGTCAGTACATATCTCAAGAACCATGGTTTACCGTACGTAAAGAAAAAGTGCAACTTCCTAACGGAAACACGATCGATTCATATTATGTTTTAGAATACCCTAATTGGGTTAACGTAATCGCAATTACCAAAGACGGGAAATTTATTTTCGAACGACAATATCGTCATGGATTGCGAAGTACTTCATACGAACTGTGTGCCGGAGTTTGTGAAAAAGAAGATTCATCTCCGTTAATCTCCGCACAAAGGGAATTAATGGAAGAGACCGGTTATGGGAAAGGCGAGTGGGAAGAGTTTATGATCATATCTCCCAACCCAGGAACCCATACAAACTTAACCTATTGCTATCTTGCTACTAATGTAGAAAAAATATCCGAACCACATTTAGAAGCGACAGAAGATATACAAGTAAAACTCTTGACTATCGAAGAAGTAAAAGATCTATTGGAAAATAATAAAATAACTCAAGCCCAACATGCTGCTCCCTTATGGAAGTATATTGCATTATACGGGGAAAACAGACATTTTTAAATTTTTATGGATCAATTAGAACAGCTATCAAAGCAAGAGCTCATCGAGTTAGTACATATTTTTGCTAAAAACATGCTGGCATTAGACGGTGTATGGTTTCAATCCATAGAAGCTAAGCTCGGCATGGATGAAGCGATAGAGCATGATCAAAATGCTTGGAGGATATATACTGCAATTGAAGCCAAGCGTATTAAAACGTTTTTAAAATTACCGGAAAAACCGGGTATAAACGGCTTAAAAAAAGCGCTTGATTTTCATTTTAACGCTTTTCTGAACCAAACAGAAACCCGAATAACCGAAGATACACTTATTTACAAAGTTATTGACTGTCGTGTACAGACTGCCCGTACTCGTAAAGGAATGCCTCTGCATCCTTGCAAATCGGTAGGGATCATAGAATACTCTTATTTCGCAAAAGAGATCGATCCAAGATTCGATTGTGAAACGATAAGCTGCTTTCCCGATATTACCGACCCGACATGTGCCTGCTGTTGGAAATTCACATTACAAAATGAGACTAAAACAGACTGAAAAAGCTCGGGAATATAGTTCTATCAAATATCTTTAAACAAACTCCTAAATTATAATAACACAATACGATTAAACATAAAAAATACCTTTTCGACATTATAATAAAGTATTTTATCGATTTTTCACTTTGATAACCGATTGAAATACTTATCTTTGTGACGGAAATACTAAAAGAGTGTTATTTTAGTATGTGTGTGTATTGTGAATGTAAAAGCAGGAACTGGCAATATTGCCGATTCCTGCTTTTCTCTTTTAAACATCCTAAATTTAATACTGTTTTATAAAACTCTTCTTATCAACTTTCGTATCATAAGGGACAAGTGTAAAGCCATAAGAAACCTTACCGGGATTCAACTTAATCTGATATTCATTACGAGGCTGAGCTCCCCATGAATTATCTCCTCCGATACCCATCATTTTATAATCGATGAAAAGATCTACCAGTTGCTGAGGTTTTGCATCGCACGTATGGCGTTGGGTCAAAACCGACGGGCGTTGAGGAATATTATCCCTGAATTCCCCACTATCTAAACTTTCAAGAGTATAATTAGAAATATTCATTTCCAGCTTATCGTCTGCAACAACTAACAGCCCTTTTCCTTTTTTATCAGATAACGAGAACCAAACAACATCGGTACGGTGGCTATTTTCCTGCGGACGAATATACGGCTCAAACATATCTGCTACACGGCAAGAATATTCTCCGACAAAACAACTTGTTTTTCTATCCTGATAATTTTCCCACGGACCTCGTCCATAATAAGTAAGATCAGTAAAATCGACAGGCATTTGCATCCGTAAACCGATACGCGGTATTGCCGGGACATCTTTATTGTTTACAGTAAATGTATTATCTACATTTATTACCCCATCGGCAAAAACTCTATATGACACATTCCAATGAGAATTGATACGACGATAAGGATAACTACATGACACCATTACACCGCTTTCCGTTTTTTCTACCGCAAAATTTTTCGGTACAAGGTTCTGGTATGTCGCATCTTTCCAAACCCTCAAACGATTAGGGGTATCCCACCCGTAGTCATTATCCAAAGGCGCTCTCCAAAATACAGGTCTCAGTCCGAAACCATTCAAGATATATTCAGTTCCTTTATATCGGTATGAGGTCATAAAACCAGAACTCTTATCAAATACGACCTTAAAATCTTTTCCGGATAAAGTTACAGAATTCTTATCTTCTTTGACACTGATCGATCCTTGCGGCAACTCGGCCTTTTCCTTTACATAAGTATTTATCGGCATCTGTTCCTTGGCAATTGCATAACCTACGGGCAAAAACGGTTCTGCATCTCTTATTCTGACTTCAAAAAGTATCCGATAATCAACCGAAGCCGGCTGTGTGGAAGGCAATTCTTCTACCTTAATCTGTTTAACCTGCTGAGGAGCAAGACTAAGAGATATATTTCCGCTTTTAATAGCCTTACCATCCGCTGTTATCGTATATACGATATCATATTTACTCAAATCGGTAAAGAAAAAACCGTTCTTTATATTTACGGTTCCCTGTATCGGATCGAAATCGGTAAATTTTATATTTTGATAAACTTTTCCCATCTCGATCGTATGGGGTTTAACTTTACGATCGGGATAAACCAGACCATTAATACAAAAGTTTCCATCCGTAGGCGTACCTTCCTCTCCGAAATCTCCCCCGTAGGCCCAATAAGACTCTCCTTTTGCATTCTTAGCAATCAATCCTTGGTCTACCCAATCCCAAATACATCCGCCTTGCAGTAAATCATATTTTTCGATCGTATCCCAATAATCTTGGAAATTTCCGAGACTGTTTCCCATAGCATGAGCATACTCGCATAATATCAACGGACGATCGGATTTTTTATTCGTAGCATAGTTTCTGATTCCTTCTATGGAACTATACATCGGACAGAAAATATCGGTATTCCACTCCATTCCGGCCCGTTCATACTGTATCGGACGGGAAGGATCGGTTTCACGAATCCAACGATAAGTATCATAAAAACAAACTCCATTTCCCGATTCATTTCCTAAAGACCAAATAATGACTGACGGGTGGTTTTTATCCCTTTCGACCATACTTCGGGTACGATCCATATGAGCATCCACCCAATCCGGATTATTCGCCAGAGAATGCCCTTTCTGTATGTTATATCCCATTCCATGCGATTCTATATTCGCCTCATCAATTACATATAAACCATATTCATCGCACAATTGATAAAAACGTTCTGGCTGCGGATAATGACTGGTGCGGACAGTATTCACATTATATTTTTTAAAAAGTTCGAAATCTTTTTGCATCAGTTCTTCTGGCACATAATGCCCCGTATATCCATTATGTTCATGAATATTTACCCCTTTTATAAGTATCGGCTGTCCGTTCACCAACAACTGTTTACCCTTTATCTCAACAGTACGGAAACCTATACGGCTGGCTATCGATTCAGAAATTTTTCCATTCCCGTCTTTAATAGTTATCTGTAAAGTATAAAGGTTTGGAGTTTCGGCAGTCCATGCAGCAACATTCGGAAGAATCGCTTTAAAATTCATGGTAGACAGACCTTCTGCAACAGAACGTTTTTCCTCTCCGTCAGCAACAATTTTATTCTGTCTATCGAGAACCTTATACATTACAGTATATGATTGCACTGTGCCCGAAGCATTATTCAGCGTTATATCCAAATCAAGCATGCCATTTTTAAAAGAGTCGTCTAAAGGAGTGCGTGCAAAAAAATCGGCCAGCCGCACTTTCGGTTGGGCATAGACATATACATCTCTCTCAAATCCGGTTAAACGCCAAAAATCCTGACATTCCAAATAATTTCCATCCGAAAAACGATGTATCTGTACCGCTAACGTATTTTTACCGGGTTTAGCATACTTTGTAATATTAAAACGCGCCGGAGCTTTTGCGGCTTTTGACATTCCGACAAATTTCCCGTTCAGATAGAAGTAAGCCGCACCTTTTACACCATCGGCACTTAAAAAAATATCTTTCCCATTCCAATCGGGAAGATCAAAATCCCGACGATAAGTTCCGGTCGGATTCCACTCTTTAGGAACATAAGGGGGCATAGGATGTTGCAGATACTTACTATATCCCGCAGAGACAAATTCATAAGGAATATTCGTATAAATAGGATCTCCGAAACCTTGCATTTCCCAATTCCCGGGAACCTGAATATCTTTCCATCTGCTGACATCGTAAGAAGGGTCCATAAAATCTATTGGACGATCATTGAATTGTTCGACATAATTGAACTTCCATTTTCCGTTAAGTAGCAAATAATCTGCCCCTGATGTCGGATTTCCTGCCAATGCACTATCTTCATCTTTATATGAAATAAAACTGGCACGAGCAGGTTCTTTGTTTATACTCACAACTTTCGGATCAGTTATTTCGGCATACCGGTCAGGATTTTGGGCAAAAGCACCGCCCACCATAACCAAAAGCAATAATGCAAAAATGGATGTTTTTTTCATGGGTAACGTATTTTATTATTTATTTCAAGCAATACATTTATATAATTTTATTCTATAAAGAAAATATTAAAGATATTTTTCCTATTAACAAATTAGGGACTCTTAATTCGCAAAATTAGATAAATAATACAGCAATCAAATAGTAAATAATTTTGCAAATATATTTTTTACATTTTTTACGCTTTTATCTTTTAAAGTTTTTGTTTTAATCAAATATTATTTATTGTTAGATTTAGAGTTCCCCAATTAAAGTATTCACATTTTATATTTTTATAATATACCTAAAAGTGCATTTGCGATAAAACTTCCGAATATGAATTACATCAAAAGGCAGCTTACTGAAGTTCCGACTTCTATATTCCATAAAACATAATATAAAACAAACCGGACTTATAAAGCTCCGTAAAAGTTTTATAGTCCGGTCTTAACGCCGCAAAGGGAACAGGCTTGTTACGTATTTACAAATTTCCACACATACGAATTTCCATCAGATTGAACGCAACGTATAATATATACTCCTTTTTTATAATTAGAGAAATCAATCTTCACATTATCTGTAAATTCCGTTGCAATATAACATTGTCTACCGTCAATATCATACACTACAATCCGGCTCCTCGGATTTATATTTTTAATAAAAACGGTCGAAGAACTATGCTCCCATATATACACGGGCTTGTCCACGCATTTTTCGTCTAAAGCAGTGTAATCATTGTTCACCAACGATACTTCTATACTCTGTCCCATTTTATCGGTAACATCAAATACAATATCACTCTTATCCCCATTTACCTCCAAACTTACTCGATCATTTTCTTCCTCTATCCGATAATTACCGGTCAAAGAAAGTTGTATGGAAGTCTGCTTCCATGTCGGATCTGCAACTGAGATATGAAGAGAAGCTCCATTTTCCTGCATCACGACTGCAGCTTGGGTATCGCAAATAACATTATCGACCTGTCCTGCTTGCCAGAAATTGATTCCCAATATATTTAATTCTTTTTCTCTGACAGCTTGTATATGATCTGTATTGCATACCACCTCTATATCCGGATGAGAAGCATACGTTTCTGTTTCCTCTTTTGTCAACGAAGGCAATAAAACATATTTATATTCTGCATTTTCGGGAGTAGAACCATGATTAATATATAACTGTGTAAATCCGTTATAATCTCTCATTGCATTTACCGTTAATGCCTCTGGGAAATAATAACCACCCGTACCTTCAAGATTTACCCATCGAGGATTTGTCAGAGTTTCAGACCACCCCTTTGTCGCCGGTTTCAACTCACCATCTACATAAAGATCTTTTAGACTATTCCTGTTTTCGATAATTGTCTCGGCTGCACGCTCTTCAGTCATAGAAATACCTGCTCCTAAAGCAACGACTTCATCATCAAACATAAACCAAGACTTTCGGGCTTCAAGTGATCCTATTTCACTAACTAAATGCATACCTGCAACTCCGTATGTTCCGTTCAAGCTTGCCCCACCTGTCCAATCCTGGGCATTCACAGGGATTCCAAAAAGCCCGTAATTTCCTGTATTCATAATCGATCGCGAAAGAACATCTACTGTCGTTCCCGGTAAACGCTGCATATTTACCAGATTAAAATAATTGACATATTGACTTCGGTCGGTACTATTATAAATATATGTCATTCCATCTCCCAAATACCAGCCTTTTGTATTTTCATTATTTATAGATTCAAATTTACCGATGCGTGATGATGACATTGAAATGCCGAAACGAAAATCGGGCCGGTTATGTATCACTCGGTCTCCTGCAGCCATAACGATGTTGAAAGAAGTCGGCTCAACCTCTGATAAAGATTCATCATTCAATAAACGATCTACTCGAGACTTATCTAATATAGGATCAAACCCAGAATATACATCCGGATAATAGGAGTTTTTTGTCAACATTCTTCTACATATGCTTTTAATATTTTTTATCTGATCATCATCTGCAAGCAAATCAGCAGATTCTGCTATATTAAGAGCGATTGCACGAGCTACATCATGCGGATTTCTTTTGATTCCACGGCCCAAATACATCATCATCATTTCTCCCTCGTATATTGCAGGGAAATAGGCTTTTGTTATCCATGTATAAAGGCTTTCGACAATCTCGTCAGGCAATGTAATACCCGAACCTTCTAATATAGCTGAGATTTTAGAAGAGGCTTCTATTATTTCGCTTCCGTACCCTCCAATATAAGGTAAAGCGATATGCTGGATGAATGTTCCATCCTCATAAAGACCTTCTTTTTTTCCTATCGCAGGCATATAATCATGGTAATCACCTTGCGCTTTCCACAGTTTTTCAAATTGTTCTTGAGCCGTCTTGCGTTGAGTAATTGTCGTGTTATCAACAAATGCCCTTACTAAGCTATTTAACGCAATATCAATATCTTCGGCACTATTGCACAGCACACCACAATACAATAATCTGACACAGGCCGTAGCCTGATTTCCGTAAGTATAATTTCCCGTATTTACAAAATTACGCATTTGCGCCACAATCGTATTAAAATAATTCGTTTTTATTTGTTGAGGTAATACATCATATAACAACGAGATAATACGGGCATAATAATCGGGGGTTCCCATATGCCATTCCCAAAAATTTCCAATACGGGAAGTCGTTTCATTAAATGCATAATCATACATAAAATTCAACCCTGTTATAATGGCATTCAACAACTCCTCATTATGATATAAACGGCCTTCATAACTATAAGCTTGCGCCATAGTCAACAATCGTCCATACGTATAATACACATGTGAAGGAGTATTGGAAGCATCTCCTTTAAGTTTATTATAATCAGACCATAAATATGTTACAGGAGATGTCTCCATTGATGATAAATAATTTTTTGCACTTGTCGTTATCGAACTGATGCGGCTGCTTACACTTGCATCTGACGTATCATAATCTTTTCCCAAGACAATTTTATCCCGCATATTCTGCCTCATCAAGGCAAAAGTCTGTTCATCTATTACTAATGGCGACTCTGGTATTTCTCCCGGGATTTCCGGTAGATCTTCTCCATAGGCACTGATACTGATACTCTTTATTGAAGGCCAAGCCGCTTGATTGTAGAATAAACCTATTCTAACTTTGCCCGGTATATTAAGATCCATCTCCACACAATCTTCCTCCCCGCTATTATTCGGTATCGACAAACCTCCTTTCCATACCCATTCACTACTCTCTCCTTCAACAAAATAATTTACTTGAATAGGACGTGCCGTAGCATTAGATACATATCCACACAAACGTATGCTACCCACTCCGTCAGCCATAGTCGGGAAGTATATCTTTGCCATTTCTGTTTGGTTATTGCCAAGCGACAATGTCGGATTATTATTATGCAAACATATTGAGGGTTCCCAATAAGGAGGAAACGTTCGCTCAGCAATCATAAATTTATAAAAACCGATATTGTTCTTCTCTTGCATCTCCTCGTTCATCACCAGATCAGAAGTTGACCATGTCGTAAAATCTACGTTCACTTCATGCACAGGAACACCTTTATACGAGCCGTCCGCTTCATAATGTTCTGTTGAATTTGTCGGCCCTACCTGAGCACGAAGAGTGGTCACACTCCCAAAGAATGCGGCCACTCCTGCCAAAAATAATATAATATCCCTACTCATTTATATTTTCTTAAACGATATAACTCTATCTTTTACAACTACTTTTATAATACCAGGACCTTCGGGCAAAGCAACACGGCCAGTCACATCTTTCAACTCTTGTATTAATTGTCCGTTTATTCTATACACATACACATTAGCGCGTTCTTCACCCAACAACACATAATCGCCTACTATACAAATTTTTTCATTTTGCTCTGTTTCCGACATTCCTGAAGGCAAATCTTCTCCATAAGCACTGATACTGATACTTTTTATTGAAGGCCAAGCCGCTTGATTGTAGAACAAACCTATTCTAACTTTGCCCGGTATATCAATGGCTGCTTCTACACGATCTTCTTCTCCACTCTTGTTCGGAAGAACAATACCTCCTTTCCATTCCCATTTTTCACTGACACCTTCTACGAAATAATTCAGCTGTATCGGACGTGCCGTATTATCTGAAACATATCCCACAATGCGTATCGCTCCGGCACCATCTGACATAGTCGGGAAATATATTTTTGCCATCTCGGTTTGATTATTACCCAAAGATAATACCGGATTATTATTATGTAAACATACCGAAGATTCCCAGAAAGGAGGGAAAGTCCGCTCAGCAATCATAAATTTATAAAAACCGATATTGTCTTTTTCCTGCATCTCCTCGTTCATCACCAGATCAGAAGTTGACCATGTCGTAAAATCAACATCTATACTATGAACCGGAGTTCCCCAATAGGTGCCATCAGGACTGTAATTTTCTGTCTCATTAGTAGGTCCTACCTGAGACCATGCACCATTCAACACAAAGGTCATAAAACCTGCAATCAAAAGTAAACGTTGTTTTTTCATAAGGTAATTATTTTAGTGTATTAAGTATAAAAAATTTCTTCTTTTTATCAGTGTAAAATTATTCTGAATAAAAATCTTTTATTTGACCTATTAAGCATTTGTGTTGCTCATTTCGGCAAAAACAGGAAGAACATGTTTTAGCTTACAAATTACACTTGAAATAAATCACAACCGCTTTTTCATTTTTGCCAAAAATGCTGAAGGAGTATCCCCAAATTCTGCTTTAAATGCTTTTGTAAAATAAGATGCTGATTCAATTCCTATTCGTTGAGGAATCTCCTTGATCGAAAGATTTTCTTCAACCATTAACCGGGCGGCATAACGCATCTTATAGCTTCGTATAAATTCTACTACCGATTTACCGGTATTCGCCTTCACTAAAGAGAATAGTTTACGACGACTCATCATCATTTCCTGTGCAATATCCTCAATACCTACATTCCGGGAAGCAATCTCACGCTTTAATATTTCGGTCAGCCTCTCCATAAAATCATTATCGGCCTTATTCTTTACATGCTCACCCATATCTATAAAATAATTTTCTGCATAATGGCGACGAAAATGGGTTCTTAAAGCCAGCAAGTTGCTTAAAGTAGCCAATAACAATTTAAAATTCAAAGGTTTTTCCACATATGCCTCTGCACCAGAAGCAGATCCTTCAAGACGGTTTTCAATACCGCTTCTTACAGTCATCAGCACAAAAGGTATATGCGACCATTTTTCACCTTTCTTCACTTCCCGACATAATTCCACTCCATTCATCAAAGGCATCATCCAATCACACAAAATAAGATCGACATCTTTCATTTCCAATACGCCAAGAGCTTCGCGGCCATTACTTGCCATCAAAACATCAAAAAATGGAGACAAGCGATGTTCTATCAGTGTGCGTAAATCTTCATTATCTTCTACCAAAAGTAACGTTCTTTTATCTGAAGTTTTATAGTCTAAAGCAAAATCCGGAGTCGTTTCTGAAGACATCTGAGCTGACAGAATAATTTCTTTAGTTACTCCCTCAAGCCGTTCTGCTACACTGCATTCACCTTCTTCTTTCATAGGCAAACCGACTAAAATATCTGTACCTTTACCTCGTTCGCTCGATATAGTTATAAAACCGTCATGCAACAAAACCAGTGACCGTACAAGAGCCAATCCTATACCTGAACCTAAATGCTCTTCTCCATCTTCGTCATTCACCCGATAAAAACGGTCAAATACTTTGGTTATAGAATTAGCAGAAATGCCTATTCCTGTATCTTTTACAACGAATCCGAAATAATGTCTATCCTCTTCAATTTTCCCTTCAGTATGACTTTCTGCATATTCTGTCTCAAACTTTCGGACATCACTATACGTTTCCATGCTTACCCGACCTCCAGCTGATGTATATTTCACGGCATTATCCAATAGATTCAATACAATTTTTTCGACCATTTGATAATCAAACAGAAGGTTATCCGAAACCGATGCACTGGTTATAATGCGAAATACAATTTCTTTTTTTATAGCATATTCTCTCAACTCTGAAGCACAGCTGTGAACCAAATCATTCAAATTACCTCTTGTAAGTTTTACACTCATCATCCCTTTCTCTACTATTCTGAAATCAATG
>ERZ835080.1756-NODE-1756-length-14103-cov-2.891444_pt1 | contig 14103 bp, 12 predicted proteins | sample MGYA00519688_ERZ835080 | MGnify/ENA primary metagenome ERZ835080 (study PRJEB31850, sample SAMEA3708770) | human gut metagenome | biome: human gut; feature: human-associated habitat; material: faeces | place: China | collected 2014 ... | reverse complement strand
CAGGAATTTACCATAGAAATGGAGCGGGCCGTCTCCGCTCCCGCCGCGCCGGTGATCCCGGCAGCGGCTGCTGCCCCGGCGGCTCCCACAGCCGCCGAACCGGAGGGCGATGCCATCACCGCCCCCATGGTGGGCACCTTCTACGCCGCCTCCGCCCCGGAACAGCCCCCCTTTGTGCAGGTGGGCGACCGGGTACGCAAGGGCCAGCCCGTCTGCCTGCTGGAGGCCATGAAGATGATGAGCGAGGTCACGGCCCCCTGCGATTGCGTAATAGAAGAGATCCTGGTTGCGGATGGCGAGCTGGTCTCATATGAAGCGCCGCTCATCCGCTACCGCACGGTATAGGGGAGCCCATGTTCAAGCGAATGTTGATCGCCAACCGCGGAGAGATCGCCGTGCGCATCCTGCGCGCCTGCCGAGAGCTTGATATCGACCCCGTAGTGGTCTATTCCCAAGCGGATAAGGATTCGCTGGCCGTGCAGCTGGCCGAGCATTCTTGGTGCATTGGACCCGCCCGCGCGCAGGATAGTTACCTTAACCAAGATGCGCTGCTCACGGTCGCCAAGGCGACGGGCTGCGAGGCGGTGCACCCGGGGTATGGTTTTTTGTCCGAGAACGCCGACTTTGCAGATGCCTGCGCGCGCGAGGACCTGGTGTTTGTGGGGCCTTCCGGCGACGTGATGCGTGCCATGGGCAACAAGGCTGCGGCTCCCGAGCTCATGCAGCAAGCGGGCGTGCCCGTGGTGCCGGGTTCTGAGGGCGGCGTTGCCACGGCGGCGGAGGCGGCGCGCGTCGCGGACGCCATCGGATACCCCGTGCTCATCAAGGCGGCGGCGGGCGGAGGCGGACGCGGCATGCGTCGCGTGTTCGATCCCGCCCAGCTCGAGCAGCTCTTTGAAGAGGCGCGCGCGGAGGCCCGGGCGTGTTTTGGGGACGATGAGATGTACCTGGAGAAGCTGGTGCTCAACCCACGGCATATCGAGTTCCAGATCATTGCGGACACGCAGGGCAACATCGTCCACTTGGGCGAGCGCGATTGCAGCGTGCAGCGCAGAAGCCAAAAGATGGTAGAGGAGTCGCCCTCGCACGCGCTGGATCAAGACCTGCGCCAGCGCATGGCGGTCTCTGCGGTGGCGGCCGCGCGAGCTGCGGGCTATGTCAACGCGGGCACCATCGAGTTTGTGCTCGATCCTTCCGGTGCGTACTACTTCATCGAGATGAATACGCGCATCCAGGTGGAGCATCCCGTGACCGAGATGGTGAGCGGCATCGATTTGGTGCGCGAGCAGATTCGCATCGCCCAGGGCCTGCCGCTCAGTGTGACGCAGGAGCAGGTTGAGCTGCGCGGCCACGCCATCGAGTGCCGCATCAACGCGGAGGATCCGGCGCGCGGGTTCGCGCCCAGCCCCGGGCATGTGGGCCTGGTGCACATGCCGTCGGGCTGCGGGGTGCGCACGGATTCGCTGCTGTACAGCGGCTGCGAGCTGTCGCCCTATTACGACTCGCTGGCGGCTAAGGTGATTGTCCACGCGCCAACGCGCCTTCAGGCGATTCGCCGCATGCGCCGCGCGCTCGAGGAGTTCACGGTGCAGGGCCCCGCAACGACGGTGGACGTGCTGCATCAGATTATGTATCACCCCCAGTTTGTGCGCGGTAGCTACAACACATCGTTTTTGGACCAAAACTTGGACGAGTTGCTTGCGTGGAGCTCGTATGGCAAGGAGGCGTAAAGGCGCATGGCTGGCTTTTTGGAGGAGCGCCGTCGCAGGATGGTGGCCTTAAAGGGGCTCCGTCGGGGTATTCCGGCGCGCGGTATGGCCGAGCTCGCCGCGGGGCCGTCGGGCGCTGTTGCGGGCGGGGCGCCGTCCTTGTCATCGTCCACCGCCTGCCCTGCATGCTCGCGCGATATAGCGGCGGCGGATCTTGCGCAGAACCGGCTGGTGTGCCCTTATTGCGGCCACCACTTTGCCCTGGCCGCCCGCGAGCGCATCGCGCTGGTGGTGGATACGGGCTCGTTTAAAGAGGCAGACCGCGCCCTGGCGACTACGGATCCGCTGGAGTTTCCCGGGTACGTGGACAAGGTTCGCGGGCTTTCGCGAAAGACGCACCTGGCAGATGCGCTGGTAGCGGGCACGGCGCGCATTGGTGGATGCAAGGTCGCCATAGCGGCAATGGATACGCGCTTCTTGATGGGCAGCATGGGTGCTGCGGTGGGCGAGAAGCTTGTCCGGCTGGTTGAGCGCGCCGCCAAGGGGCGCCTGCCGCTGGTGGTCTTTTGCGCAAGCGGTGGGGCGCGCATGCAAGAGGGCGCCGTCTCGCTGATGCAGATGGCCAAGACCACGGTTGCGCTGCGCGAGTTTTCCCAGCGCGGCGGGCTGTTCATCTCTGTTATGACCAATCCCACCACGGGTGGCGTCACGGCGAGCTTTGCAAGCTTGGGCGATGTGACGCTGGCGGAGCCCGGAGCGCTCATTGGTTTTGCCGGGCCGCGCGTGATCGAGCAGACCATTGGTGAGAAGTTGCCCGATGGCTTTCAAACGGCGGAGTACCTGCTAGAGCACGGCTTTATTGACCAGGTGGTGCCCCGCGCCCGCATGAGGGCGACGCTGGCGCGCCTGCTGGCACTGTACGGAAGGGAGGTTGAACGCGTTGGATAGCGAGAATGTCGAGCCCGCGATGCAGCCGGGCGCGCCCCTCACGGCCGCACAGCGCGTGGCGCTTGCCCGAGAACCGCAGCGCCCGGGGGTGGCCGAAGTGGTCGATGCCCTATTCGAGGACTTTTTCGAGCAGCGCGGCGACCGCCTGTGCGCGGACGACCCCAGCATCATGGGAGGCATCGCCCTGTTCCACGGCCGTCCCGTCACGGTCTTGGGCAACCGCAAGGGGTCCACGGTGGAGGACCGCGTGCGCTTCAATTTTGGCATGGCGACGCCGGAGGGCTATCGCAAGGCCCAGCGAGTCATGCTCGATGCAGAGAAGTTCGCCCGCCCGGTGCTGACGTTTGTCGATACCCCGGGCGCCTACCCCGGTCTAGAGGCGGAGGCGCGCGGCCAGGGCGAGGCCATCGCCCGCACCATCAGCGTGATGAGCGGTCTGCGCGTGCCCGTGATCAGCGTGGTCATGGGCGAGGGCGGCAGCGGCGGCGCTCTGGCGCTGGCGGTGGGCAATCGCGTGCTCATGCTGGAGAACGCGGTGTATTCCGTGCTGTCGCCGGAGGGGTTCGCGAGCATTCTGTGGAAGGACGCCTCGCGCGCGGATGAGGCGTGCGAGGTCATGAAGCTTGCCGCCGCCGATCTGCTTGAGCTGGGCGTAGTCGATGGCGTGATACCCGAGCCCGCCGGCGGCGCGCACCTCAACCCCCAGGCGCTTATGCAGACGTTGGACGCGGTATTGACGCGCGAGCTGGCGGCGTTTGAGAAGAAGGGCGCTGCGACTGTGGCTCGCGAGCGCGCGGAGCGGTTTCGCGCCATGGGCTCGTCCGCGGTGAGAAGGGGGCGCGTATGAGCGGCGTCAAGCTGGTGGGCACGGGGTCGGCGCTGCCCGCGCGCAGGGTCACCAACGATGACATGGCGCGCATGGTCGACACTTCTGATGAGTGGATTTCTGAGCGCACGGGTATTCGCGAGCGCCGGTTTTTGGACGAGGATTCGCTCGACGGTCATTTTGATCTGGCGGCGACCGCGGCCCGTCGCGCGCTGGACGCTGCGGGGATCGATCCGCAGCAGGTGGGCGTGTGCCTGGTGGCCACGTTTACCGCTCAGACGGCAACGCCGTCCGTAGCGTGTCGCCTGCAGGCGGATCTGGGCCTGCCGCAAGACGCGTTTTGCCTAGATATCAATGCGGCGTGCGCGGGCTTTGTTTACGGCATGCACGTTGCCCAGTGCCTGCTGCCCACGGCGCGCTCTCCCTATGCGCTGGTTGTTGGTGCGGAGGCCTTGAGCCGCGTGCTTGATTTTACCGACCGTACCACCTGCGTGCTCTTTGGCGACGGCGCCGGTGCGGCGGTGCTGCGCTATCAGGAAGATGCTCCCTCGCTCGGCTGCGTGTGGGGGTCGCGCGGCGACGCGGAGTCGCTGTGGGTACCGGGCGTGTCCTCGTCCGCGCCTTCTTACCTGCATATGGATGGACGAGCGGTCTTTCGCTTTGCCACCAGCGTTCTGCCGGCGTGCGCACAAGAGGTGCTTGACCGCGCGGGGCTGGACGTCGACCAGGTGGACCGCTATGTGTTCCACCAGGCAAACCAGCGCATCATCGACGTTGTTGTCAAAAAGCTGGGAGCGGATCCCGCCAGGTGCCGGGGCAACATCGCGGACGTGGGCAACACGTCTGCCGCCAGCGTGCCTCTGCTGCTTGATCAGCTGGTGCGTTCCGGCGAGCTGGCGGGTGGCCAGCGCGCGATGTGCCTGGGGTTTGGCGCTGGCCTTACATGGGCGGGCGCTTTGATAGAGCTTGCTTAGACGAATGGAGATAGCAATGAAGCTCAACGAGCTGCTGGGAACCGAGTTCCCCATCATCCAAGGTGGCATGGCCAACGTCGCCACCGGTGCGTTCGCCGCGGCTATGTCCAACGCGGGAGCGCTGGGTCTGGTGGCAGCCGGCGGCATGGACGCCCCCGCGCTGCGCCGGCAGATTCGCCAGGCCCGCGCGCTCACCACGCGGCCCGTTGGCGTGAACCTCATGCTCATGAACCCGCACGTCGACGAGCTCGCCCGCGTGGTGGTGGAAGAGGGCGTAAGCGTGGTGACCACCGGCGCCGGCAACCCCGGCAAGTACATGGACGCCTGGAAAGAGGCGGGCATCAAGGTGTTTCCCGTGGTGGCGGCGCCCGTCTTGGCCCGTCGACTGGCGCGTTATAGCATCGACGGCGTGATCGCGGAGGGAACGGAGAGCGGCGGACACGTGGGCGAGACCACCACCATGGCGCTGGTGCCGCAGGTGGTCGACGCGGTCGACGTGCCCGTGATCGCGGCGGGCGGTATCGCAGACGGTCGCCAGATGGCGGCGGCCCTTGCCCTGGGCGCGTGCGGCGTGCAGGTGGGCACCTGCCTGCTGGCTAGCGAGGAGTGCCCGGTGCATGACAACTACAAGCAGCTGGTCATCAAGGCGGGCTCAAACGACACCGTGGTGACGGGCCGCTCGTCTGGCGCGCCGGTGCGCGTGCTCAAGAACAAGATGGCCCGCGAGTACCTGGCGCTGGAGCAGGCCAATCCTTCGCGTGACGAGCTCGAGGCGATGACGTTGGGGTCGTTGCGCCGCGCGGTGGCAGATGGCGACTTAGATACCGGCAGCTTTATGGCGGGCCAGGTGGCGGCCATGGTACACGGCGTTCGTCCCGCCCGCGAGATCTTTCAGCAGATGGTGGACGAGTGCTGTCGCGTGTGCGCATCGCTTGGGCGGCTTGCGGGCGCGGGCGTCGCCGCTGCCTGCGGGCCTGCTGTCGGTGTCGCGCCAGCCGCCGGTGCCGCGGCCGCCGCGCATGTGGACGAGGAGGGGGAGTAGATGAGCCTCGCGTTTCTCTTTGCCGGCCAGGGCTCGCAGCATGCGGGCATGGGTCGCGACCTGTACCAGGCCTACCCGGAGTTTCGCGCCGCGCTGGATGAGCCGCGGCTGTCCTTTGACCTGAAGGCGCTCATGTTTGATGGGGACGAGGCGACGCTCGCCCAAACCGAGTTCACCCAGCCCTGCATGGTGGCGTTTGCCGTGGGCCTTGCGCGCGTGCTCAACGGCCTGGGCGTGCGACCGGATTATGTGGCAGGTCTCAGCCTGGGCGAGTACTCCGCGCTGGCTTGCGCCGGCGTGTTCGATGGGGCGCAGGCGGTGGAGCTCGCGGCGTTTCGCGGGGCGGCCATGGAGCGCGCCGCCGCCGGGCGCGATACGGCCATGGTCTCTGTCCTCGGGCTCGATCGTGCAGACGTAGAGCGCTGCGTGGCCGCGGCTGGGGAGCAGGCGGCGCCGGCGGTGGTAGAGGTCTCCAACTACAACTGCCCCGGCCAGACCGTGATCGCTGGCGATGCCTCGGCGGTCGCGTGCGCGGTGGAGCTGCTGCGTGCCGCCGGCGCCCGCCGTTGCGTGCCGCTTAAGGTGAGCGGCCCCTTCCATACCTCGCTTCTGGCACCTGCGGGCGACGAGCTTCGCGAGCGGTTGGCGGGCATGGAGCTTGGGCCCATGCGTATCCCCGTGCTGTTCAACTGCCTTGGTCGCGAGATGGGCCCGCGCGACACGGTACCGGAGCTGCTCGAGCGTCAGGTGCAAGCCGCGGTGCGCATGCAAGAGACCATCGAGCGCCTGGCGCAGTTGGGCGTGGACACGGTGGTTGAGATTGGTCCGGGTCGCGTGCTGAGCGGCCTGGTGCGCCGGGTCGCGCCGCAGATGCGCGCGATAGCGGTTGAGACGTGCGAGGACGTGGAGGGTCTCCTCGTCCAGTTGAAGGGAGCCAACAATGGCTGATGAGATGGAGGAGACCGGCGCTAGGACAGCCGTGGTAACCGGTGGCAGCCGCGGCATTGGACGAGCGATCTGCGTTGAGCTGGCGTCGCGCGGCATGAACGTGGTGTTCTCCTTTGCGGGCAACAAGCAGGCGGCGCAGCAGACCGTGGAGCTGGTCCAGGCGGCGGGCGCCGGCGCCGTGGCCGTGCAGGCGGATGTGGTGAGCGCCCAAGCGGCGTCGCGGCTGATCGCATCCGCGCGCGAGGCGTTTGGCGGGGTGGACGTGCTGGTGAACAACGCCGGCATCACTCGCGACAAATTGGCGGCGCGTATGGGGGCGGACGAGTTCGAACAGGTGGTGGCGACCAATCTCACGGGCGCGTTTCTGTGCGCGCACGAGGCACTTCGCCCCATGATGCGCGCTCGCTGGGGCCGCATCATCAACCTGAGCAGCGTAGTTGCCCTGCGCGGCAACGCCGGCCAGGTGAACTACGCGGCGAGCAAGGCGGGCCTCATCGGTATGACCAAGTCGCTGGCGCGCGAGGTGGCGTCTCGCGGCATCACGGTCAACGCCGTGGCGCCGGGCTTTATCGAGACGGATATGACCGCGGCCATGCCGCAGGCGGCAAGGGACTTCATGTGCTCGGGCATTCCGGCGGGGCGCGCGGGGACGCCGCAGGACGTGGCGCGCGCCGTGGCGTTTTTGGCATCGGACGAAGCATCGTACATCACCGGCCAGGTGCTTTGTGTCGACGGCGGCATGGCGATGTAGGCGATCTGGGCAGAAGGGAACAACCATGAAACGCAGGGTAGTTATCACCGGCATGGGCGCCATCACGCCCTTGGGCAACTCCGCCGAGGACACGTGGGCCGCGGCGCTGCGGGGAACGTGCGGCATCGGCCCCATCACCCGCTACGATGCGAGCGCGCAGAGGGTGCACCTGGCCGCAGAGGTGAAAGACTGGAGCGCGGCCGACGCCCTGGGCGCGCAGGAGTCCAAGCACCTGGCGCGCTTTACCCAGCTTGCCCTGGCCGCCGCGCGCGAGGCGGTGGAGGCGAGCGGCCTTGATCTGGATGCTGTGGACCGCACGCGCGCCGGCGTCTCTGTATCCAGCGGCATCGGCGGCGTGGAAGAGACCGAGAACCAGCAGACGCGCTGCTTGGCCCGCGGCTTCGACCGCTGCTCGCCCTTCTACATCCCCATGGGCATCTCCAATATGGCCGCCGGCAACATCGCCATCGCCTTTGGCTTGCAAGGCATGTGTACCTGTCCCGTGGCTGCGTGCGCCGGCGGCTCCAACGCGGTGGGCGATGCGTTTCGCCATATTCGCGACGGCTACGCCGAGGTTATGGTCGTCGGAGGCACGGAGGCAGCGATCACGCCGTTGAGCGTGGGCGGCTTCACCACCATGCGCGCGCTGCACGTGGGCGACGACCCCTCCTGCGCCTCCATTCCCTTTGACGCCCGACGCAGCGGGTTTGTTATGGGCGAGGGTGCCGGCATGCTGGTGCTGGAGGAGCTGGAGCACGCCCGGGCACGCGGTGCCGGAATCATCGCGGAGGTTGCGGGCTACGGCGTGACATGCGACGCCCATCACATCACCTCGCCCGCTCCACAGGGCGAGGGCGGTGCGCGCGCCATGGCGCAGGCTTTGGACGATGCCGGCGTGACCCCCGATCAAGTTGATTACATCAACGCGCACGGCACCTCCACCTCGCTCAACGATAGCTGCGAGACCGCTGCCATCAAGACGGTTTTTGGTCCGCGCGCCTACGAGATAGTAGTGAGCTCCACCAAATCCATGACCGGGCACCTGCTGGGAGCCGCGGGCGCGGTGGAGGCCGTGCTGTGCGCCCAGGCCCTGCGCGACGGCGCGGTGCCGCCCACCATCAACTACCGTGAGGCGGATCCCGCCTGCGACCTTGACTACGTGACGGAGGGCGCGCGCCGCATGCCTGTGCGCTACGCGCTGTCCAACTCGCTGGGGTTTGGCGGCCACAACGCCTGCCTGCTGTTTAAGAAATGGGAGGGCTAAGATGCTCAAACTCGACTCCAACCAGATCGCCAGCGTTTTGCCGCATCGGTTTCCGCTTGCCATGGTCGACCGCATCGTGGACGGGGAGGCGGGCGAGTGGGCGCGCGGCATCAAGTGCGTCAGCGTGGCCGACCCCGCGTTCATGGGGCATTTTCCGCAGTACCACGTAATGCCGGGCGTGCTTATAATTGAGGCGCTTGCACAGGTTGCGGCCGTGGCGATGCTCTCGCTTCCGCAGAACAGCGGTCGCATTGGTTTTCTGGGCTCGGTAAACAAGGCGCGCTTCCGCCGCCAGGTCACCCCCGGCGACGTGCTTACACTTGAGAGCCGCATCACGCGCGTACGCGGTGACTTCGCCTTTGTGGAGGGTGTCGCCCGCGTGGACGATGAGGTGGCTGCCACCGTTGAGCTTGCGCTGGCGCTTGGCCCCGTGCCGGAGTAGCGCGCGAAACCTTGCAAGCGATGGGAGTTGTTGAAGCGGAAACGAGGTTGCGCATCATGGCAGAAAACGAGTTGGAGAAGCGGTTCGCCGTGGTGTACTCAAAGTTTAAGCTGCACTTTTACCAAGAGACGTTCGCGCGGTTTCAAAATCGCGAGGCGAGCCTTACCACGGTGGAGGCGTTCGCCATGGAGGCGATCTATGCGCTGGGGTCGCCCACGGTGAAGGAGTTCGCCGACTTCATGCGCGTGTCCTCGTCCAACGCGGCGTACAAGATCGCAAGCTTGGTGCGCAAAGGGTATGTGGAAAAGGTCCAGTCCGAGGAGGACGGCCGCGAGTACCACCTTATGCCCACCCAGAAATACCTGGACTACTACAACATCAGCAGCGACTACATGCGCACGGTCATGGGCCGCCTTCGCGAGCGGCTCACGCCCGACCAGCTAGATGGCCTAAGCGACCTGCTCAAGATGATGAGCGACCTTATGACCGAGGTGGCGTTGCCCGGAGAGGGCGAGGGCGCTGAGGGCGATGAGTAGGGTGGATGCCGGCTCGCCGGCGCGCTGCGTGGGCGACGAGAACGGGATGCCCGCAGCGCCCGCGGTACGCGAGGCGCTTGAACGGCTGGCCGCGTGGACGGACCCGCGCGAGGTGGTGTCCATGACGGAGTCGCTGCGGCTTGGCCGTGCGCGCGTGGACCATGTGTCTGCGGACGGCGTGTTGCTCTACCTGCCCTCGTCCCAAAACTATCTGCACGCCGCGGTGGATGATGCCGCCGCACGGCGCGTGCTTGCTGGTGCGGCCCGTGAGCTGGGCGATTCTGTGGTGCTGTTTGCGGACGCCGACCACGCGGTCGCGTGCGGCTATGCGGAGGAATCGATCACGCGCTACCGGGTGTGCGTGTACGAGGGCACGGAGCCTCCTTCCGTGCAGGGGTCGCTTCGCATCGAGCGCTTGGGCGTGGAGTGGCTGGATGCGGTCGCCACCCAGTACGATGGACTGCCAAGAGAGGATATTCTGCGGCACCTGGCGGACGGCTGGGTGTACGGAGGCTTCGACGTCGCTGGCGACCTGGTGGGATTTATTGGCGAGCATGATGAGGGGACCATAGGCATGCTCGAGGTTCTCGCACGGTATCGCCGGCGCGGCTACGCCCGCGAGCTGGAGGGCGAGGCGATTGCGCGCATGCTCGCCGCGGGCCGCGTGCCCCAGGGGCAGGTGGTGCTGGGGAACGAGCCCTCGTTTGCCTTGCAGCGCTCGCTGGGGATGACGGTGCTGCCCGGCGTGCAGTGCTGGGTGTGCTGACCGGAGCGAGTTATACGCCTCATGACCAAGGTGCGAGCTGCTTGAAAGCGGTGCGAGAGGAGAGGTGCAAAATAACGTCTTAGTGCGGGAAGGCGGAATGTCAAAAAGTGCGTTAGTACGGAGGTTTGGTCAAATAGCGCGTTAGTGCGGATTGAAGGCGGTCTGACGGACCTGCCTTATACATCGAGCAGCATCGCCCGATTCTTCTAGCTTGGGCGATGCGGACGCCCTATTCATAGGGTACCATTGCTATCTCTCGTCCGGACCGCACTAAGGCATTATTTGACACGATTTGAACCGCACTAAGCGACTATTTGGCACACCGGCCGCATCGCACTAACGCATTATTTGGTCCAGCATGCGGCGCGCGCGGGCGATCCTTGGAGCGCGCGACATGCTATGGGCAAGCAGGCTGTTGAGCCTGGTCCGCGAGCTGGGGGATGGCGACCAAGGGCGCCCCCGCTCTCTTCATTGATGAAAAGAGCACCTACTTTTTTCATCAAAATGAGCTTGGCTGAAGGTTGCCTAGCATGATGCATGTCTGGCGAAAGGCGCTTAGGGCTTTCCGTCAGAGCCCGTCCTGCGCACCGCTTGGCGAAAGTACGGGTTGCGCTCGCCCTCATAAGGGTAGGCTGGGGCACATAGGACAAAAGGACGGTGCGCTCGCGGCGTTAAGCGGCGCACGTTCGAGGCCTTGGCTTTTGGGCTTTTTGGCAGCGCGGTGCCTGTACATCCGCGTTTACCCGCTCCGCGCGGTACGGCAGGGCGACCCGCCCACGCGCCGTCCGTGCGCGGAGAGCTTGGGGACGGCGACCCGGTGCCCCTAAAGACCCAATCGACCCTGGCTTCGCGCATGAGCCGCCCATCACCCGCGTCCACGCACGTTCGCGACCAGCTCTGGCGCGGGCACTTGTGCGGCCGCGCGGGGAAAGGGAGGTTATTATGGGCGCGCCCAAGACCGACAACGTGAGGAACGTGGTGCTCGTAGGCCAAGGCGGGGTGGGCAAGACCTCGCTCGCGGAGGCCATGCTTCACCTTTCTGGCAAGACCGCCCGTCTGGGCGGCCACGCAGGCACCAAGCCTACCCTCGATTACGACGCTGAAGAGGTCAAGCGCGAGTTCTCAATCTCGACCGCTATCGCGCCGATCGACTGGAAAGACGTCCGTATCAACGTTTTGGACGCCCCTTGCTACCCCGACTTCATCGGCGACGCCTACGCGGCCATGAGCGTTTCTGAAAGCGCCTTGTTTGTGGTCGACGCCGCCGCCGGCCCGCAGCCCACTACCGTCAAGCTTTGGTACGCGGCCGAGGATCTTCGCCTGGCGCGCGCCGTCTTTGTGAATCGCGTCGACAAGGAAAACGCCGATTACGAGGCGTGCATGGAGCTCCTGCGCGAGCGCTTTGGCATGCGTCTTGGCGCCGTCACCCTGCCTTGGGGCGTGGGCGATGACTTCCACGGCATTATCGACCTGGTCCGCATGAAGGCCCGCCAGTGCGAGGGCACCAAGCAGACCGAGTCCGAGATTCCGGAGGAGTACCGCGCCCAGGCCGAGGCCGCGCACGAGACCCTGTGCGAGCTGGTCGCCGAGGCCGATGACGAGCTGATGGAGAAGTACCTTGAGGGCGAGGCCCTGACCCAGGACGAGGTCGAGGGACTGCTCTCCAAGGCGATCGCCGAGCGCATCTTCGTCCCGGTCTTTGCCGGCAGCTGCATCAAGGAACAGGGCGTCAACTCCCTTATGGATGACATCGCGTCGTACTTCCCCGCGCCCACCGACTACGGCGAGATGCCCCTTATCGACGGCGACAAGCTCAAGATCTCCTCTGAGGACGAGCGCCCCGTCGTCTTTGTCTTCAAGACCTTGAACGACCCCGGCCAGGGTCGACTGTCGTTTATCAAGGTCCTCACCGGCACCATCGAGCCCGGCATGGAGCTGGTCAACGCCCGCACCCGCAAAGGCGACCGCATGTCGCACCTCTACGTTATGTGCGGACGCGAGATGACCGAGGTCGGTCACGCCTACGCGGGCGATATCGTGGTCGTCCCCAAGATGAACGCGGAGACCGGCGATACCCTGTCCGTCTCCGGCAAGGTGGAGGCCGCCGCCTTCAAGTTCCCCAACTCCCAGTACCGCATCGCCATCGAGGCGGAGAACCGTGGGGACGAGGAGAAGCTCTTCACGTTTATCGAGAAGGCGTGCGATGCCGATCCCACCATGAGCATCGACCGCGACGAGGAGACCGGTCAGACCATCATCTCCGCCGTGGGCGAGGCCCAGGTTTCCGTCCTGCTCAATCGCCTGGAGGAGCGCACCAAGGTCGAGGCCCACATAGTCCCCATCCGCATCCCGTATCGCGAGACCATCCGCCGCGTCGCCAGCGCCCAGGGTCGCCACAAGAAGCAGACCGGCGGCGCCGGCCAGTTTGGCGATTGCTACCTGCGCGTCGAGCCGCTCGTCGACGGTACCGACTATGAGTTTGTGGACGAGGTTGTGGGCGGACGCATCCCGCGCTCGCTGATCCCCGCAGTTGATCGCGGCGTCCAGGAGACCATGAAGGACGGCATCATCGCCGGCTACCCGCTCACGGGTATTCGCGTCGCCTGCTACGACGGCTCCTATCACCCCGTCGACTCCAACGAGATGGCGTTCCGTACCGCCGCACGAATTGGTCTCAAGAAGGCCTGCGCCGACGCCGACCCCGTGATCCTCGAGCCCATGATGGGCATCACGGTCACCATTCCGGAGAGCTACGCCGGCGCCGTGATGGGCGACGTATCCGCCTCCCGCGGCCGCGTAACCGGCATGGACACCAACAAGCAGGGCGACACCGTGGTCAACGCTACCGTGCCCTACGCCGAGCTGGTTGACTACGCAACCCGCCTGCGCTCGCTCACCCGCGGCACCGGCGACTTCACCATGGAGCCCGCCGGCTACGAGCAGGTGCCCTATGACGTGCAGAAGCGCCTGGTCGAGTTCTACGAGCACTCCCGCGCGCAGGGTCGCTAGGTTTCAGGGCGGACGGTCCGGTCGCGCTCCGCTTGGATGGCGTTGCCGTCCCGTTAGATGTTTTCGCAACTCGATGGGGTGGGCCCTGGTGGGTCCGCCCCTTTCTCGTCCGCATTCATGGTAAATGGATATGGCGTAAGTAGCATATGGAGGAGCCATCAGCGCGTCCATATCAACGTGCTATTATGTGTGCAGTTCAAACGGCTTGGGCCGCCCGTGAGCGTCCTTTGCCCCAAGGTATGAGTTTAGGCTGGAGTTTAGGCATGAGAGAGGAAACGACATGCTGAATGCGATCGAGATTTCGCCCAAGGTCTGGTGGGTTGGCGGCATCGACTGGAATGAGCGCCTGTTCCACGGATACACCACCGAGGCCGGCATCACTTACAACGCGTATCTGATCATGGACGAGAAGATCACGCTGATCGACACCTGCAAGGCGACCTTCTCCAACGAGCTGGTCCAGCGCATCTCCCAGGTTGTCGACCCCGCCAAGATCGACGTGGTCATCACCAACCATGTCGAGATGGACCACTCCGGCTCCCTGCCCGTGATTCACAAGATCGCCCCCAACGCGCAGATCTACGCTAGCGCCGGCGCCGGCGTCAACGAGGTCAAGGCCCACTTTGGCATCGAGGCAACGCCCGTCAAGAGCGGCGATACCTTGAACATCGGCGAGCGCACCCTCACCTTTGTGACCACCCCCATGGTCCACTGGCCGGACAACATGGTCACCTATTCCGACGTCGACCAGATTCTGTTCTCCAACGACGCCTTTGGTCAGCACTACGCCACCACCAAGCGCTTTGATGACGAGAACGACCTGTGCGAGATAATGAAGCAGGCCAAGAAGTACTACGCCAACATCGTGTGGCCGTACGGCATGCAGGC
>ERZ835080.1728-NODE-1728-length-14420-cov-3.188375_pt1 | contig 14420 bp, 10 predicted proteins | sample MGYA00519688_ERZ835080 | MGnify/ENA primary metagenome ERZ835080 (study PRJEB31850, sample SAMEA3708770) | human gut metagenome | biome: human gut; feature: human-associated habitat; material: faeces | place: China | collected 2014 ... | reverse complement strand
CCAACCGTCGCTGTATGCATCTGTATCTGTGTAGTAGAAGCGGGTAAGGTCGGCGGTGGTTGGGAAAAAATTAAGGTCGGATACGTCTTTCAGGAAACCGGATTTGCAGGTTAGAATTTCTGTGGTAAGGTCGTTTACTACGGTTACTCCGCGTTCACTGGTTGAGAAGAGCCCGTCGAACCAGCTGGAGCGTACAGAGTAGTAGCATGAGTTGACCATCGACTCAACGTCTGTTTCCGTTTGTGGAAAATTGGACGGATTGATGTCGGAATAGTCTATGGGGTCAAGGTCTATGCAGCTGTTCAGAGACAAGCCTCCCATCAGAGCTGCTGCCAATATAAATAGTTTACAGTACTTTTTCATAAGAATACTTTTTATAAATGATTAGAATGAAACATCTACACCGAAGCTGAAGGTACGTGCATTGGGATAGGCTGCCGCATAAGCATCTGTTTCGGGGTCAAGGCCTTTATAGGGAGTGATGACAAACAGGTTGTTGACGGAAGCATGGAAACGTACATTACTCAGCACCTTAGTTTTTGCCAGTAAAGACTTGGGCAGTGTATATCCCAGGCTGATGTTCTGCAGACGGATGAACCAGGCTTTCTGGTAGAAGAAGTCTCCTGCCGTATAGTTAGTTCCGGTGATGTAGTAAGAGCTGGGACGTGTGGTCGACGGATTGTCGAAGGTCCATCTGTCTTTGATGGTTCGCAACATGTTGTAGCCGCTTTGGGCGATTCCGCCGCCGTTTACGCCGAAATCCATTTCAGTGGGGTCCTGCATGATGCGGTCGAACATACCGTTGAACATGATATTGAGGTCGAAACCTTTGTACTTGAATGTATTGGTCATACTTGCCATCCAGCCCGGGTCCAACGTACCGATAAGTTCGGTGTCGGCTTCGTCTATGATGCCGTCGGGGCGTCCCAGCAGCATGAAGCGACCGTTCTCATCCACTTTCGGGTTGCCGTTTTCATCGCGTACATAGCCGTCGAGGTCCTTGATGACAATCTGTCCCGGACGCAGGTCCGGCTGTGCGGTAGGAGCTTCTTCACCTATCTGCATGATATGGTCGGCACGGCGGGAGTAGATGGCTCGTATCGGGTCTGTCTCTTTCTCATATACGTTCGGTTTCCAGTCCGGAGTGCGTTCTTTCCAGCGATCTTTGTATTTGGTATACGTCAGTGATGTTTCCCAGAAGAAGTCTTTGGTGACAATGTTGCGGGTATTCAAGGTGACTTCGATACCACGGCTCTGCGTCTTGCCGATGTTTGCCATTACTTGCTTCACCTCCTGATAGGTATTCAGGGGCTTGTAGTTCAGCAGGTCCGAAATCACTCTCTGGTAGAGTTCCACAGAACCAGTGATGCGACTCTTCAAGAAGCCGAAGTCCAGTCCGAGATTCCATTCAGTTGTCGTTTCCCATTTCAAGTCTGGATTTTCAAGGCGGCTTTTCATGACGCCGCTTACCGTTTTGTAGTCGGAGTTTATCCAGCTGCCTTGTGCTCCGTAGCTGGCAAAGGCATTGGTACTGATGTCTGCATTACCGGTCTGTCCCCAGCTGAGACGCAGTTTGAGGTTGGATAGCCAGTCAATGTTGCGCATAAAGTTTTCTTCGCTCATGGTCCATCCAGCTGCAACCGATGGGAAATATCCCCATTTGTTGTTCTTGGCAAATACGCTGGCACCGTCGGCACGCAGTGTAGCTGTCAGCAGATAGCGGTTCTTCAGAATGTATCCGGCACGGAAGAAGTAGGACATCATCTTATTCTCGGTAGAGGTGGATTTGGTGATTTTGGTACCTGTACCGGCATCCATGTTGTTCCAGAGGAATGCATCTGTGATGAAATTGTTGTTGCCCAGTTCCGATGCGTCATAATTGAATTTTTCGTAAGAGGTGCCTGCCAGCAGGTTGATGCTGTGGATATCTGCGAAAGTGCGCTGATAGGTGGCAGTTGCTTCCATCAGATACTGGTTGTTGTCGGTATTGTAGATGTAGGCTACACCATTCAGATTCTTTCCGTTCAGCGTGCTGCGGGGCTGGTAGGTTTTGCGGTCCACATTGGCGTGGTCCAAACCGGCGTTGACGCGCAGTGTCAGTCCTGCGATGGGTTTTGCTTCGATGAAGATATTACCCAAGAGGCGGTCAGTACGTCCTTTGTCCGTATTGTTCAGCAAGGAGTAGGGGTTGGGCTGTTGTCCCAGTAAGGGGTTGATGGGATACGTACCGGTTGCTTCGTCATACGCCTGGATATTGGGACCCATCTGTATGGCAGAGCGAATGATACCGGAGTTTTCGAATTGCCCGGAACCTAACTGAGTGTTGTCGTTGTCGATGCGGGTCAATGTAAGGTTCAGACCTGCCTTGAAGATGTTCAGAAACTTCTGGTCAATGTTTGCTTTGGCAGTATAACGAGTCATACCGGAATTCTTGACGATACCCTGGTGGTCGTAATAGTTGAACGACACCATGTATTGCGTACTTTCACTACCACCTTGCAGGTTGACGTTGTGTTCCTGTATCTGTCCGTCGCGTGTAATCAGTCCCAACCAGTCAGTTCCGGGGCCGGCGCCTGCAATGTCATTGTCCGAGTAAGGTCGGCTGTATGCCACTCCGTTGGCAGGATTGGCTTGTGCTTCTTCCAGCGTTCTGTTTCCCCAAGGGGACACGTTGTTGTTCCATAACCAGGATTCCCAGGTGGTGCTGTTCTTTTCTACCATCCATTCTTGCAGAGACAAGAGGTCATAATTGTCTGTGTATTTCTGGAAAGAGTAGTTGTATGAGTAGTTCACACGGGCTTTCCCCTCCTTACCTCTTTTGGTGGTGATGATAACGACACCGTTGGCAGCACGTGCACCGTAGATGGAAGTGGCACTGGCATCTTTCAGCACTTCGATGGATTCTACATCGTTCGGATTCAGGAAGTTTAGGATTCCTTGTGTACCCGGGTCCATTTTGGCATCTCCACCCGAGGCTTGGTCCAGCTTAGCGATGGGGAAACCGTCTACGATATAGAGCGGGTCATTGCTGGCATTGACGGAACCGGCACCGCGGACCAGAATGTCCAGACCGCCACCGGGCTGTGCGCTGTTCTGGCGGATATAGAGTCCGGCAGCCTTACCTTCGAGTGCATGTCCGATGGAAGATACGCCGTTCAAGTTTAGGTCGTCTCCTTTTACACTGGACACAGAGCCCGTCAAGTCGCGTTTCTTGACCGTACCGTATCCTACCACTACCACGTCATCCAACATTTTGCTGTCCTCCTCCAGCACAATCTGCCGGAACTTGTTGTTCTTTAAGGTCACTTCCTGGGTAGTGTACCCTATATAAGAGACAACGAGTGTGCTTCCGGTAGGTACTTCCAGTGAATAATTACCGTCTATGTCGGTAATGCATCCTAGAGTACTGCCTTTGACAAGAATGTTTGCACCGATGACGGGGATACTGTTCTTGTCCGTCACTTGTCCTTTGGCAAGTATGACCTTACCAGACTGCGACGGGGCATTATCTTGTTTTTGGGTTAGAAGAATTCGTTTTTCGGAGATTGAATAGGCAATATTCGTATTCCTCAAAGCTTGTTCCAGGGCGGCGTTGATGGATGCATTCCGTACATTTACAGTGACATGCTGTTTCACGTCTACTTGTTGTTGTTCATAGAAGAATTTAAAGTCTGTCTGCTGTTCAATGCTTTGAATGAATGCGGATAGAGGTTTGTCGGTCAGGTTGATGTTGATACCTGCATTCTGTGCATGAGAAGCAAGAGGGAATATGCCTGCAATAAGCAGTAATAGAAGACAAAGTCCTTTTGGACATCTTGTCAGGGCATTCTGTGACCAGTATGTTCCCATAATGAATTAGATTTTAGTTAATAATAATTTTTCTCTTTAATGTTTTAAGGCCTTTATTAATTAAAGAGTCCGGCAAATATAGAATTACTCATTTGAAAATAGAAATAAAACATTTATTAACATTCATGATGAATATTGTTCCTGCACCTCGTTAAAAAACTCCTTTTTTTTGGCAGATGATATGGAAACCTTTATATTTGGACGCTCTTTAATGTTCTGGTCCCTTTTTTATTAACCCGTTTTGATAATCTGGTTCATATTGTTATGCCTATGAATAACTATACTTGAAAAGGAGGGGATACATGGAAGAACATATTCTCTTTTCCAAAATACAGCAGGGGGATGCCGCTTCTTTTGAGTGGTTGTACAAAAAGTACCATCCCAGGATGTACGTCTTTTGCTACGGATTGTTGCATGACAGTGACAAGGCAAAGGACATTGTCCAGGAGTGCTTTATCGCCTTCTGGGAACATCGTACTCATATTGATGCTTCCGAAGCCATCAGTGCTTACCTGTTCCGCATTATGAAGAATCTCTGCGTGAAACAAATCCGCCGGGATACCATACTGAATAACTTTTCTAAAATAGAGACGATGACCCTGCGGGAACTAGAACTTGCCAGTTATACGGCTGAGCATAATATTTTGAATGATCTTTATTTCAAGGATTTGAATAAGAGGTATCTGGAAGCGCTTGACAAGCTGCCCAAGCAGTGCCAAACCATTTTCAGGATGAATCGGAACCAAGGAATGCGTAGCGACGAGATAGCCGGAGTGCTGAATCTGTCTGTGCGTACCGTTGAGAACCAACTTTACCGCGGACTCAAACTAATTAAGAAATCATTGGGTGATTATCTGCCCGTATTAATTCTGCTATTTGTCAAAGATTTGTTTAAATAACGATGTGATGATGATAAACGAAGATTATTTTATAAAATACCTGAAGAATGAACTGACGGAGGAAGAAACCCGGCAGTTGATAGCTTGGGTGAAGGAAAAGAAGGAGAATCAGGACTTCCTTTTCTCGCTGAAGGACTCTTATGTATATCTCAATTATGAGAATGATTGCAAGGAAGCGGATACGGAACACGAGTGGCAGAAGTTTGCTCAGAGAACCGGTCTGTCACAGCAGGCGGGCACACCTCCAAAAAAGAAGAATGTGTCATGGAGGCGTTTCTTCCTTTACGCCGCTGTTGTCGTGGTCGTTGCCTTCGTGGGCTGGCAGGCCAATGCTTATTACTCCGGTATCAGTTCATCTGTGGAGCTGGTTACTCTGGAAACAGAAGTAGGACAGCAGGCCAGGACTGTGCTGCCAGATGGCTCTACGGTGTTGCTGAACGCTTGTTCCAAACTGACCTATTCATTGGGGGAGTGGCGGAAAGCACGCGGTGTACAGCTGGAGGGAGAAGCGATATTCGATGTGAAGCATAAAAATGGTAAACCGTTTTATGTACATACCCGTCACTATGACATCCGCGTTCTGGGAACGAATTTCAATGTCTCTTCCTATGCGGAAGAAGCCGAGGATATTGTGACCTTGAAAAATGGAAAGGTGGAGATTGATGTGGAAGGTATTGTCGAGAATGCGGTGTTGGTACCCGGGGAAAGTTTTGTCTATGACAACCGCTCCGGAACTTACAAGATAGAGAAGCGTTCGTTGAACCAGATATACGCATGGGAACATAAGGAGATTGTTTTTGAGGGGCATACTCTGGAAAATAAGAAAGAAGAATTGTCCCGGCATTTCGGTTATCGCTTCCAGATAGCGCCGGAGTTGCATCAGCTCAGTTTCAAAGCGACTTTGCGCGATGAAAGCCTGAATGAATTTCTGTCGTTGCTATGTAGCATTACTCCGCAGTTGTCCTATCGCATAGATGCAACCCATAAAGTTGTAGAGTTGGTAAAATTAGAGAAATAGGAAGATGGATAAGGTGAGGACTGCTTTTATCGGTGTGGGATACCGTGGCAAACAACTGTTTAGATTATTGCAGAATATACCTTTCTTTCAGGTTCAGGCAGTTGCCGACCCGGGTGTGAAGTCGTCGGAAATATCCGGTATCCCTTGCTATAACCAAGGGGAGGATGCCTGCCTTGATATGCTGAAGGAGCATCATCCGGAATTGGTGTTTATCGCCTCTCCCTGGCAATACCATGTGCAGCATGCCTTGCTATGTGTGGAGCACGGGTGCCACGTGGCGTTGGAGATTAAGGGAGGGCTCTATATTGATGAATATACTCCTTTGATGGAACTGGCAGAGCAGCATGGCTGCCGCGTATATCCTTTGGAGAATACACTTTTTATGCGCGAAAACCTTTCCATTCTCAATATAGTGGAATCAGGTCTGTTGGGAGAGATTGTCTACATGCGAGGTGGCTATCGGCACGACCTGCGGCACTTGTTGCTGGACGATGCGGGCAATATCGGTAATCGGGAAAAGACGGAAAGCGTCTGGCGTAGCAAGTTCTATCAAGAGGAGAACGGTGACCTTTATCCCACCCATGGTCTGGCTCCCCTTTGCATGATTGCGGGCATCAACCGGAAAGACCGGATTAGAAGTCTTACCTCATTCGCCTCCAAACCGGCGGGCATGTTGCAGCGTATCAAAGACCTCGGTGGAAATACAGATGTAGAGATACGGACGGGAGATGTTGTCATCACTCAGTTGGAAACGGAAAACGGCATCCTTCTCTCGCTGACCCACGACACCACCTTGCCCCGTCCGCGCAGTTTGGACTTCGAGATACAAGGCACGAAAGGAATCTGGCAGGGAGACAGACGGCTTATATATATAGAAGGGAGCAGTCCCGATGAGACTTGGGAGGCGGACCGTACTTATATAGACTGCTATGAACATTCCTATTGGCAACAGTGGGGTAGGAAGGCACTGGAAGTTGATAGCCATCATCAGGGGATGGACTACATCATGTTGAAAGCTCTGGAAGCAGACTTAAAGGAGGAATACCCTTATCCGGCCACATTAGATGATTTGGCTTTATGGACATCCGTCACGCCTTGGTCGAAAATCTCTATCTCTGAACGAAGAACCGTTCGTTTGTGAATTTTAGCTTTCTTGCCCAGCTGAAACTTTATCACTCTCCGTTCATTGAATTATAGCATTGGATTTATTAATTTTGCAGGAAAGAAAAAAGAATATCATATGGACAAAATAAGAACTGGATTAGCCGCTTACGGAATGTCGGGACGTGTTTTCCATGCTCCCTTCATCTCCACCAACCCTCATTTTGAATTGACTGCCGTTACGGAGCGCAGTAAGGAACTCTCCCGGGAAAAGTATCCCGACGCTTGTATTGTGCGGAGTTTTGAGGAACTTATCGGACTGGAAGGGTTGGATTTGGTTGTCATCATTATGAGTATGCTCGCCGCGCCCTCGAAGCAGGTAAGCATGTGGTTGTGGAGAAGCCTTTCACTACCACCGTGGCAGAAGCTGAGGAGCTTGTGGCACTTGCCGCAAGCCGGGGGCTGACCTTGAGCGTTTACCAGAATCGCCGGTGGGACGGCGATTTTCTGACGGTCAAGGAAATACTGTCCAAAGGCCTGCTGGGACATCTGGTGGAGTTTGAATCCACCTTCCCCCGTTATCGTAATTTTATCAAGCCGAATACTTGGAAGGAAACCGGACAAGATGGCGGTGGCTTGACCTATAACCTGGGCGCCCACGTCATAGACCAGGCTGTGCAGCTGTTCGGTATGCCCGAAGCCGTCTTTGCAGATATTGCCACGTTGCGCAAGGACAGCAAGGTAGACGACTACTTCATCATTCATTTGCTACGCCCCTCAAAGGCAACCGAAGTAAAGATAACGCTGAAATCCAGCTATCTGATGTGTGCGAGCGAACCCCGTTTCGTCCTCCACGGCAGGGAAGGTTCTTACGTGAAATATGGTTTCGACCCGCAGGAAGCCGCCTTGAACGAAGGCGTATTGCCCGTCACTCCGCACTGGGGCGAGGAGGACAAATCCTCTTGGGGGATACTTCATACGGAAAAGGGCGGTAGAATCGTGCATGAACCTTATCCAAGCCTTCCCGGTGATTATGCAGCTTTTTACGAGAATATCTATCGGCATATTTGTCACGGCGAACCTTTGCAGAGCGATGCCCGCGAGGTGGTCGGAGTCATCCGCTTGATAGAGGCAGGCTGGGAAAGCAGCCGTATGCAGCGTGTGGTTCGTATCTGATAGAAAATCTTTTACCCGGTAGGGATGTGCAGCTTCACATGTGTCAACCGGGTGTATTTCGTACTTCCTATTATATAGGTACGCGCGATGCGTGCCGATGCTATCTCCATCAGTCCCCCTACCTGGTAGGTATGTTCCACGGCGGGCAGCTGGCATGATTTCCGGCTTGCCGTGCGTGCATTCAGCCGGATGCTGACGAAGTTGCCGATGGAGTCTTTCAGCTTCAGCACCTGGCGCACATAGAAATAAGGAGTGGTCCCTTTGAGCTGCGTCTTGTAGGGGTTGTCCTCCAGTCGCACGCTGAGCACCGTCAGCGTCAGGTTCTCCACTTTTTCGCCTTCCTTCCCCAGAAAACGTCCGCCGGTGGTCTGGTACGTTTTTCTCCGTTGTATGTCGAGATGGACCGAATGGTAAATCTTGGCAATCTGTACAAAACGTTCCTGCTTGGGGATGCGTGGTTGGAATTTGAAAGCTATCCACGTAAGATAGGCAGGGTCTATACGGAGGATTTCGTGCAGGAAGTGTCCGTGGTATTTGCCTACGGAGATAATGTCGTCCCCTTTGCTCTGCATTCTTTTGGCATTGTACTCCACAAGCAACAGGCTGCGCGGTGAGTAGAAGCATAGCGTGCTTGCCATCCGCAGCGTTTCGTGAATGTCGGTGGAAAGGTCGCAAATGTAGAAGATGGACTGTCTTCCGGGCAGTGGAGAGTAAATCCATAAAGTATATTGGAGATGCTCCGGTCGGGGCAGTACGACAAGATAGGCGCCCACTTCCTTATAAGAGGCTCTCCCTTGATTGTATGCATTCAGCTTACTATACAATAAGTCTTGTTCAGTCTGCGGTATGCCGGGTATGATTGGATTTGCCATAGCTCGGAATAATTTATTCCAAATATACCTTTTTGGAATGAAAAAAGCAAGGGGAAGTCAGGAAATATCAGAAGCGTACCATCAATTCCAATACCACCTTGTCTTGTTCCGACTCTTTCGCTATGCTGTTTTTGGCATAGAAGTATTTCTCGTAGTTCAGCCGGAGGTCTGTGCGGAATGCCTTGCTGAGGCTGAAGGTGATGCCGCCCGTCAGGCGTTGGCGTTTGTAGTCGGTCACTGTCAATCTGCCGGTTTCCTCATCGGCGGTTTTGGCGTCGCTCTGGTCGGTCATCATGTCGTAGCGTAGCAGGAAAGACATCTTGTTGAATACTTTTCGTAGAGGCAGGTCGTAGTTGATGAAGGTGTTGACGGCGTGTACATCTTTGAAAGCGTTGTCGGAATATTGCTTGTACAAGTATTCGCCTTCGATATGGAAACGGTCGGTTTCGTAGTAAGCGCCGATGTCATAGGACTGCATGCGTACTTCTTCCGGTTGGATACTCTGCACGCTTAGTGTCAGGTTCAGTCCTTTGGTGAAGAGAAACTGGGCTTTGGCGGAGTAGTTCACTTCCTTGTGCCATTCTTTCTGGTTGGTCAGTCCGGAACCGTTGAAAAGTCCTCCTTCCACGGTGATAGGTACATCGGTAGGCAGGGTATATCCTACTGTGAATCCCACGTCCCGTACATTGCCCACTTGCTTGGCGATGAACGACCGGTTGGGGAAGTATTGCTGGTGCGGTGAGCGGTGGGCGTCGATGGTGAAGGGGACGCGCATTTGTCCAGTGGTGACTGTCAGTCCTTTTGTCGGGAAAAGCCGGGCGTAGGCATCCAGCATCTTGATTTGGCCTTCGTCGGAGAGGTCTATCTCGGCTTTGTAGGCTACGCTGGGCAATACGTTACCCGTCACGCTGACGCGGGCATTGCGTACTTCGAAACGTCCTGCACCCATGGTGGTCTGATATTCGTATTTGGCGCGGATGGTTCCGTGGACTTCCGGCAGGTAGTCTTTGGTTTCCATTTTTTCCTTTTCAATCTTTTTTCCGTCCTCATTGATGGAGGGCGTTTGGGCAATTGCGGCCAACGGCAGCAGGGCAATCAGTACTGTCAATGCACTTTTTTTCATAATCTGTTGTTGTCGAATGATTTGTCGGCGACAAAGTTCGGACATACGTGTTGTGTTTTTGTGTCATATATGTTGCATTGTTGTTACAAAAAACTGTTGGAGGGAAGAACTGCGATGGGTGCCGTTTTAATCTTTTTATGGCTTGATTTAGTTTCTTGTTTTTATTAAAACGTTGGTTGTTAGGATTGTATGTGCACTGCCACAAATGTTTCAGTCTGAAATATCAATGAAATATTCTTATCTTTGAAGGAAATATCAAGAACGTTTGTTTTAGAACCCTGATGCTTATGAAAAGACAGTTGTTTTTAGCAGGAATAAGTTTGATACTGGGCGGCATGCCGATGCTTGCTCAAGATATATCTCCGGTGAATTCCGTTTCTTACGAATGGAAGAGCGTACCGATAGTGGGAGGAGACTTTGTGGACGGTATTGTTTTTCACCCAGAAACTCCCGGTATCCGTTATTGCTGCACCGATATGGAAGGAGCCTATCGGTGGGATGCTGTTTCCTGCCAGTGGATGCCCTTGTTGGACTGGATAAGTCTGGATGAAAGCAATCTGCAGGGGGTGGAGAGCATTGCTATTGACCCGCAGAATCCATAGAACGTGTATATTGCCTGCGGTACGTATACCAGTAGCTCTAATGGGGCCATACTCTGTTCTTATGATGGTGGCAGAACCTTTGCTCGTGTTGATGTGCCTTTTACGATGGGTGGCAACGAGAATGGGCGTGGTAATGGGGAACGGATGATGGTAGACCCGCAGAATGTGAATATCATTTATATGGGAACCCGTTTGCATGGCTTGTGGCGCAGTACGGATAAGGGGAGGAGTTGGGTACGGGCAGCGTCTTTCCCGGATGTTTCCGAGAAGTTCAATCTTGCCGACCGTGCCGCATGGGTGAATCGCGGCAGTGGCATTGTTTGCATTGCTTACGATGTACAAGATACTAAGGATGAGCGTGATACCCGTAATATTTATGTGGCAGTGTCATTGAGGGTAAGGAAAATCTGTTCGTTAGCCACGACTATGGTGAAAGTTGGCAGCCGGTTGGGGGACAGCCAGTGCAGTACCGCCCCACGTATATGGTCTTGATAAGTAACGGGCAATTGATTCTGACATATGGGGATACTCCCGGTCCAAGTCAGATGGGGGGATGGAGGTGTGTGGAAATACGATATCCGTAAAGGCAAATGGACAGACATTTCTCCCGTCAGACTGCCTGGTGGCGAAAAGGCGGGATTTGGCTATGCGGTTGTATCAGTGGATGCTTGTAATCCGAAATATATGATTGCCAGTATGCACAGTTGGGGCAAACACGGTTATAAGAGTGATGAGATGTTCCGTACAGTCGACGGTAGCAAGAACTGGAAACCAATTTTCAAGACAAGATATGCGTATGATTATTCTAAGGCTTCCTATACAAAAGTCCCCCTCCTGCATTGGATGTTCGATATTGAGATAGATCCTGTCGACGCTGAAGATGCCATGTTTACCACCGGTTTCGGTGGTTGGGAAACCTTCAACCTCTCTGCCGTAGAACGGGGGAAACCGGTGAAATGGAGTATCATGTCTGCCGGTATCGAAGAAACCGTGTCTCTCGAATTTTATGCTCCCCAAAAAGGGGCGCGCCTGATTTCCGGTATCGGTGACTATGGTGGCTTTACGCATTTCGACCTCAATCGGCCCGATTCGTTGGGCAGCCATGCCAATCCTCATTTCGGAAATACGAATGGAGTGACGGGTGCCTGGCTGAAGCAGGATTTGATAGTCAGGGTTGGTACACTGTTCGGCCATCAGCCGGGTGCAAAGACCATTTCATATTCAGAAGATGGGGGCAGGCACTGGACTATGTGTGCCACCGTTCCGACGGAAAAGTCTCGTAATGGGCATATCGCCGTGGCAGCAGACGGCTCTTCTTGGATTTGGACACCCGACCGCTCGGAGGCTTATCTGACCCGTGATAAGGGGGCTTCTTGGCAATCTTGCCGTGGTTTGCCTAAGAATATCCGCATCATTGCAGACAAGGTGAACCCCCAACGTTTTTATGCTGTAGATGCTGTGGCCGAAATATTGTATAGCAGCGAGGATGGTGGGGCGACTTTTCATGCCGACACATTGAATTTAACTGTTAAACGGTTCCAACGGGGTAATGCCGGTGCCGCCGTACGAAGAGGAGATCCGCGTGGAGGACAAGACCGTATCTACGCTACTCCCGGTCATGAAAAAGATTTGTGGATTGCAGCTTATGATGGTTTGTACCGCTCTGCTGCTTCAGAAAAATTTGATTTCCGTGCTTTGGATAAGGTACGTACCATCTATGCTTTTGGTTTCGGCAAGGCAAAGCCAGGCAATGATTATCCTGCCATCTATCTGATAGGCGTAGTCAACGGGCAATACGGTTTCTTCCGTTCTGACGATGCGGCGAACTCTTGGGTACGTATCAACGATGATGCCCATCAATATGGCCTGGTATTGCATATTTGCGGTGATATGCAGGAATATGGCCGAGGAATTGTGATGGGAGTACCTGCATCATAGCTTTTCTTCATGCAGTTCATGTAATCTCCTTTGTGTCTGCTTTTCATCAAGCCCGTACATCTGCTGCTTTTATGGGCACTGAGATGATACGGACTTTTAGTTTCTTATATTGTCATTATGTACTGTAGGTTACTGCCGTCATTTCGGCATTTGCAGTCATTACCTCCATAATCTTTTCTCTTACGAATATTGTCTTTTCATTTAGTATAAATTTATTCAACATCCGTTTGGAAAGTCTTGTGACTGTATGATATATTACTTTTTCAAAGAAAATATTTTTCGTTCGTTTATATTTTAATATATTTGCATTCCAATCTTCCCATCATTTGTTAATAAATGTTGGCTGGTGTTTGATGATGGTATTGCATAACCTTAAATGAAACCTAATGGTACACTTGTATAGATATATCATTTTTATAATTGGCCTTTGCACTACCCAACTGGTTTCCGCATACGGATTAAGATTTCGTGGCGCAGCCAGTCCTATCGATCAAAGAACATCCTATGATGTGTTTGCTCATAGTTATCCTTCTTTCAGAGACTATTTTGACTTGGAGTTCAATATAGCTTTGTATTCTACCGAGAGCGTCGGTTATGTCTTGCGTGTTAAGGGGAAGGATGAAGGACAGATTTTCAATCTTTTTTTTGATTTTCGTGGCAATGATATCTTGTTCCGTTTGAATCAAGAGGGGAAGTGTGTGTTGATAGCCTTGCCTGTCAATAAGGCTGGAGCAATGAAATCCCATTGGTTCAGGGTGAAGATAGCCTTTAACTTGAAGCAGGATGAGATTACTCTCAAGATTCATGATCAGGAAAAAGTATGCAAGGGTGTGGCACTTGCCGATGAGTTCAGCCCGAAAATAGTGTTCGGTAAGAGCGACCACATTATTGACGTTCCAGAGATAGCTATTGATAAGTTGGTTGTGCATGCTGACCACACTTACACGTTTCCCTTAGATGAGGCGGAAGGAGAATCGGTTTGTGACCGGGAAGGGATTCTTTACGGTAAAGTGGAAAATCCGGTGTGGCTGATTAATGAGGCCTTTCACTGGAAGCGGGAGGGCGGTTTTGCGTCGGCTTCAGAAGCAGGTTCTTGTTATAATATTGGTAGAAATGAGATTTATTATTTCAATCGTGATTCGTTGTTTGTTTACAATGTGGAGACGGGAAATATTTCTGCCAAGGCTTTTACCGAACGGTGTCCTGTGAAGTTGTTTCTTGCCGGTAGTTTCTTTGACAGTGCCAGTGAAAGGTTATATGTCTACGAGGTATATACAGAGAATGGGGATGCGGAGCCCATGATAGCAAGTCTGGACCTGAATACGTTGGGCTGGAGAGTAGAGAGCTACAGCCGGCTCAGCATGCAGTTGCATCATCATTGTTCCTATTATGATGCAGTCCGCAAGCGTTACACCATCTTCGGTGGTTTCGGCAATATGTATTACAGTAATAAATTCTATATATTCGATCCGGAAGAAGCGCGTTGGGATACACTTGGCTCTCTATCCGGTGATTTTCTTTGTCCCCGTTATTTCTCTTCGGCCGGTTATTTGGACAGTAACCATTCTGTCTATATTTTTGGCGGTATGGGTAATGAGTCGGGTGACCAGGTAATAGGCCGCCGTTATTTTCACGATCTTTATAAGGTGGATTTGCAAGAGATGGATGTGCAGAAACTTTGGGATATTTCGGAAGGGCAGCCCAATGTGGTGCCGGTGCAGGATATGCTGATACAGAATGATTCTTGTTTTTATGTCTTGCGTTATCCCGAGAGTGTGTCTAACTCGTTTTTGCGTCTCTATCGTTTTCTTGTAAAAGATGGCAGCTGTCAGATATTGGGTG
>ERZ835080.1726-NODE-1726-length-14438-cov-2.789126_pt1 | contig 14438 bp, 16 predicted proteins | sample MGYA00519688_ERZ835080 | MGnify/ENA primary metagenome ERZ835080 (study PRJEB31850, sample SAMEA3708770) | human gut metagenome | biome: human gut; feature: human-associated habitat; material: faeces | place: China | collected 2014 ... | reverse complement strand
CCAGCCCGGATGGCCGCGTCTTCGGTAAGATGGGCCATGTGGAGCGTCGCGGCGACGGCCTGTACAAGAACGTCCCCGGCGACAAATTCATGCCGTTGTTCGAGAGTGGCGTTGCCTACTTCGCGTAAGATCGCCCGCGCGTGAAGCACTCGGCTTAGCGCCAATCGAGCAATAAAGGACGCCTCTGGTCAAAACCGACCAGAGGCGTCCTTCTTATAGCTCATTCCCGTGCTCGTACGCCCTATGCCAGCGTATCCACCCATGCTGCCAGATCACGCGCGCTCGCACCGCCTGAGAACCTACGAGCGTCGAGCCACCGGGCCTGGGGAGCGCTGGGCTCAAGGTCGCTCATAGTCTTGCCCATGCCGCTTCCGCCCGATGTAGCGAACAAGGCGATTCGCGCGGACGAGAAGTCCCCCGCCTCCAAGAACGTCTTGATGATGTTTGGAGCGGTATACCACCAGATGGGGAAGCCTATGAGCACGGTCTCGTATTCCTCCACCCCTTCCGGCATCGACTTCAAGGCGGGCCTGCACGCAGGGTCCCTGCACTCGCGAGTGCTCCTGCTTGAGGAGTCGGTCCAATCAAGGTCGGCAGCGGTATACGCCTCTCTGGGCGCAATCTCGAATACGTCTGCCCCAATCGCATCGGCAAGCCGGCGCGCCACGCGCTCGGTCTCGCCACTTGCGGAAAAATACGCTACCAGTGTTTTTCCAGACATTGCTCTCTCCCTTACGTATCGAAACGCCGTTCGCACAAAGAGAGCGTACGCCTTGGAGCGCACTCAAACACAAGAGCCAGTTTTAGGTTTCCGCCATTTTCGGACCCTCGCCCTTCGCACGGTTTTGCGCCGCGGGCAAGAGGACCGTTTTGCAGGCAGCTACCTCAAATCGTACCGACCCTCTCGCATATTAGTGAACACACAGGCAGCAATAGCCGCCATCACAATAGCCGCGATAAACGCCAGTTCCCCGCCCACCGGCAGCCAACCTGTTGAGAAGGGGTTGGCGCTCCCCGGCACCGCGCGCTCGCACAGCGCATGATCGAACAGCATTGGCGCAAGCAGCCACCCAAGACCCGCGCACACGGGCACAACGCGCAAGAGCATTCCAACATAGCCCGAACTCATCCGAGCCAGGACAAAAGAGAGGAGCCCTGCAGCGAGACCCAAGCCCGCCATCAACGCGATGCGCGCGGCCATATAGGCCCCCAGCGTCATATCACAGCCGCAGGCATAACCGCTCAGAGGCCCGGAGATAGCACAACCCAACAGGGCGTCGATCCCAGCTCCGGCAAGAGGAACCGCCCAAGCCAGCACGCTTACGATGAGGACAAGCGCCGCCGACAGCATCGCGGTGGCCATCTGCGTGCCGAACACCTTGCGTCCGACGCGCGAGGACCATTGGGCTGCCCGCATGTGATGCAGCCGATCGCTCGCCGCGGCAGGAGCCATCACAAAGACGGGCGCGACCACAAGCCACGTTGATAGACGGTTAAGGTATGTCTCGATATCCTGCAACCACATATGCGACAGGTATCCGCGGGCACCCTCTTCCCCCTCCAAGGCCTGAAGAAAAAGATCCGTCTCATACACCCGTTCACAAGAAGGCAGGGCAAATATCTGCTCATGCAACGCGATATCCTCCTTAAGCGCATCATCGGGCTCGCCCCCTGCCTGCTGCACCTCTAGCTCGCGATCGAGCACCTCGTTTGAAAATGTGTCAAAGTCCGCACGTGTACGGATACCGCGCCCAGCAGTCCCCTCAAACGTCGCCAAATCAGACTCGAGCGTCTCTTCTGCCAAACGCACGTCCTCGCGAATCTCACGTAGACCATCGTCATCGATTGCGCCCCCAAACCTATTCACCCACTCCTGAGCAAGCTCGAAGTGGAAGGTCGCCTGGCTCCCGTTGGGAAATGCAGCTATCCCCGGTCCCCGTCCTACAAGAAACCAGAAAGCGATTCCAGATACCAACAGCGCCACAAAAATGCCGGGGCGCCATATCTTCTTCAACTCCTGTGCAAACAAGCTCATCTATGCCACATCCTCATCGAACCACATGCGACTCAGCACCGGGTGCATGCACAACAGGACAGCGATGCCGCAGATCACAGCTGCAGCTTCCTGCCATGGAATGAGCGAGCGAAGCCCCAGGTCGGTAAACCACTGGCCGCTCACGACAAGCAGGGGCGCTGGAAAGAGGTGCATGAGCGCACGGGCGGTATGCCACCCGTTGAGCGCGCAGGCCGCTTGTATCCCCAGCGGCGCCATCAAGAGCGCGCAAGCCGTCACGGCGGCGCGGACCGCACTTCAACAGGTTGCCAACAGGACCACTTGGACCGCAAGGCAAAGCAGCACCATGAAACCCAATCCCAGAAGCAAAGACCATATAAGGTATGTGCCTACCGAGCAGTCACTCCATGTCACGAACGGCCGCGCAGCGCTTCCGTCCACCGCAACGTTGAACAAGCTCGAGACACTGCTTTCCCAGGCGATGCTGGTCCCCCATCCGGATAGCGCGGCGGCTGCCCCGAAGGTCAGAGCCGCTAGCACGGCGTACATCGCCAGCGCCCACATCAAGGATGCGGCAAGCCTTGTTGTGACGACGCCTCGCCCGACAGGACTCGACAATACGATAGACCGCGCCCCCGTCCGCTCGTCCAACTCACTCATAACAAGCAGCACCGCTATCCCTAAAGAAGAAGCCTCCAGAATCACCGCGGGCACGAGCGTGCCGAATAAGAATTGGTGCACTTCGAACGTATAGGTAGCACCGTATACATCCCACTCCTGCCCCGGTGCCCTCACAGCATCGACTCGACTTTCCCAGGCCGCATATTTCGAAGCCATCAAGCGCGATGCCAGCGATGTATCCATATCGCTCGCCGCGGCAGCAGCAGCCTCGCCGGCATCAAAAGCCGCGACGACACCCCGGGCGTGAGATACGGAAAATGCAAGCTGATCGCGAGCGCCGCTCGGTGGACGCACCGCCACCGCATCCAAGAATTCCTGGTCCACACGAACGCCCACCTGCTGCGCAACCGAAGCGATTTCCGCCATATGTGGAAACAGCCACGAGTTGCCAAAGATGAGCGCACCGTTCAAGACGAGGAAGGCGAACGGTAACGCGACAAGCAGGGGCATGCGAACGATCCGGCGCAGCCCCTCCGCAAGCAGCGGCAACCCGAGCGAGCGCGATACCGCCGCGCTCAGCGCCGTCATTTTCCTCACCGCCCCTCGCGATACCGCACCAGAAACGCATCCTCCAAGGTGGGGGAAACAGCGCACGCGCCCTCGGGCTTCTGTTTGGCATACACGCGAAGCACCGTACGCCCATCCCTCTCCCGCTCTCCCAGCACCTGACAAGCGCTTGGAAGCCCCACATGAACCGGCATCTCGAATATCATTCCAGCGAGCTCGGCGCAGAGCTCGGCGCTACCCGGATACGCCCGAACACGGCCGCCTTGGATTAATACGATCTGGCCGGCGATAGCCTCGATGTCCGACACGATATGCGTCGACAGAACCACCGTGCGCTCTTGCGCAAGCCCATGGATGATGTTGCGGAAGCGCACGCGTTCGCGTGGATCGAGTCCTGCAGTGGGCTCATCAAGAATGAGGACCTGGGGATCGGCAAGGAGCGCAGTCGCGATGCCGATGCGCTGAATCATGCCGCCAGAGAACTCGCGCATGCGACGGTCTGCCGCATCGTCCAACCCTACCAGCTCAAGCAACTCATCGGTTCTGCGTGCGATGTCGCGCTTGTCCATTCGCTGCAGGGCGCCAACGTAGCGAAGGAACGCCCGAGGCGTATAGCTTGGGTAGTATCCAAACTGCTGGGGCAGGTAACCAAGAGCAGCGCGGTATCGCTCCCCCATTGCATGGATATCCTCGCCGTTCCAGCAGATTCTCCCCTCGGTTGGAAAGGTGAGCGTGGCAAGTATCTTGAGAAGCGTCGATTTGCCGGCTCCGTTTGGTGCTATCAGACCGGTTACGCCCTTGGAAAACGCAAGCGTCGCGTCCTCGATCACAACGTTACTTATGAATCGCTTGGTCACGTGCTCGACGGTAAGCATGGCGCATCTCCTTTACGCGTATTCAGCGGAGGACATCGTGCAGATCTCTGTGACAAGGTGGACGAATAAAACCGTCGCAACCACAGCAACCGCAAAGTACACCACTGCAGGAACAGCGAGCAACACCGCGGCGGATGCGGGAAGTACCGCCAACAACATGCCTAAAAACATCCAGGTGATAATCGGCACCAGCACGGCGACAAGCCCTGGAGCCGCCCCGTGTGCTCGCCCTGCCGCGCTAAGCCGAAAAAGCAGAAGGGAGAGGGCCCCAAAAATCGCGAGGCTCGCCGCAGCAAGGGACAGCATCCACCAAAACGAGACCATGTACGCGCTCGCAATCCAGGCGGCAGCGGCCAGCGGTACGGTGAATAGGATCGCCATCGCCCCAAACACCAGCATGCGGACCGCATGGAGCTCGAGGACCGTCATGCGACATACCGCACGCCAGGCGATTGTTCCGCTTTCTCGGTCCTTCCATGCAACAAGGCCCTGAAGCGTCGCGAAGAACAAGGGGGCCAGCATAAAGACCGCAAGCGCCGAATGCTCGTGTTCTGTCATGAACGCCATAGGGACCGCGCCAGCAAGGGCGACGATCACTGCCAGAATCGCGCAGTCCTCAATTCCAAAGAACAGGGCGCGCAAAGATAAAGCGGCGAGATTCTCCCGCATACGCCCACGAGACGTTTCGCATGCGGGCAGCGCCACATCGAGAATGGATTCAATGGCGCGATCGCGCTCCTCGCAACTCAGTCCTTCGCGCCATTCCGCTTTGCTCATGATCGCTCCTCCCGTACAATTTATGCCCTAATCGTCTTGACCGCCCGGTAGTATTGGGCCTTGGCAGCCGCCTCGCCTTGCTGGGTCGCCTGCGCGATCTCTGCGAAGCTGCTACCGGCAAACACCCGCAAGCGCACCACCGCCTGCACCCTGGGTTCAAGTTCCAGCAGAAGCTCTATCGCCCGTCGCGCCCTATCCTCGCTCCAAGAACGATCGACCAGGTCCTCGTACTCATCTCGCACGTCCGCAGGATCGATTTCCACCTCATCTATGGAAAGCGAGGCCGAACGTGCACGGAAGCGATACCAATCGATGACCTTATTGGCGGCGATACGGAAGAGCCACGTTCGAAACGAAGCGCGCCGCACGTCGAAGGACGGAAGCGCGCGAATCGCCGCCACAAAGACGTCCTGCGTCACATCGAGGGCATCGTCCTTGTCCCGCATCTAGTGGGCGACAAATCAATAGATGTCGTCATAGTGTCTGCGAATCAACTTGTCCGCACTTCGGCGCGATCCGGTAAGGACAATCTTGCGCACCAACGCAGCGTCCCCGCTCGCCATTCGATCACCCCCTCGTGCGGCATTCGCTTTTCCACTGCTATGAGACTATACGTGCACGCCCTCTATTCGTTGCAAAATACCTTTCAGCTTTCCCGTGCGGCCCCGTCGCAAAGGCGGGCTCTAAACTGGAGGAGCCACAAAACAGCACCGAATCCAAGCTACCTCACGCTCAACAAGAAAGGACCCATCATGCACCAGCCCATGAAACAGCTGCCCGAACGCGCGATCTCCGAGGAAGAGGCGCGCGAGATCCTACATGACGCCGAGTACTGCGTAGTCGCCACCGTCGATGAGGACGGACACCCTTACGCCACGCCCCTCTCATATGCGCTGGACAAAGATACGCTCCTCATCCACACGGGGGCCGCCGGCGGCCAGAAGACCGAGGATTGGGAGCGCGATCCACGCGTATGCGTCACCGCCGCCATGGATATGGAACCTGTCTTTGTGGAGGAAAACGGCGAGCCGGGATTTTTCACCACGCGCTTCGCGAGCGTTATCGCAACGGGTACCGTGCGACGCGTCACCGAAATGGCGGAGATTCGCCGAGCGCTCGCCCTGCTCTGCCTGAAATACGCTCCCGAATACAAGGACGAGATCGGGGGCGCCATCGACCGCGAGCTATCCGTTACCGCCGTATGGGCCATCGACCTCAACCATATCTCCGGCAAGGCGGGGCGTCGCGTACCCAACGGCAAGGGAGCGGTCTCGCATCGCTAGCTTGGCGCCGCCCCGCCTGCGCGCGCTCGCGGCTCGGGGCGGCTACACTTGATTGCGGCGTAAGAAGCAGCGCCACGCCACCGTGACTGCCGCCAACTCGACCGCGGTCGCCGTCGCGATGACCCAAGCCGGCAGAACGTCGAACAGCGCCCCATAGACAGCTTGGCCAAACGGCGTGGCGCAGTTCACCAGCGTCATAAAAAGCGCGATCAACTTACCTACCAACTCCACGGGCACACCGGACTGCAGCTCCGCCAACATGCAGGAACCCATGAGGCCGCCGCTCATCGTCGCGAACGAGTAGCTCGCAACAAGGATCAAGAACACCGTCACGGGTCCCGTCGACCCCATAGAACAGAGCGCCAGGGCGGCAACCGTCATAGCGGCAGCCACGCCGCCCACATAAGCGGACGACTTTCTCAACGAGAACAGGCGCGGTCCCACCACAAGCAAGCTGTGGCCCACAAGGCTGCCCGCGCCCATCGCCATTTGGGCAAAAGAGGCATACGCCGCACCAAGCCCAAGCGTGATGGTCACAACGTACACGGTCCCCACGTTGATAAGCGCGCCAGCAGAGACGTTCACAAACGTCGCCGTCGCCATGCCACCTAGAAGAAGGGGCTTGCCGTGGAGAAATCGAAAAGCCTCCGCAAGGTCATCGCGCACCATGGCGAGCGCGCCGCCGTCCCACGGCGAAGGCTCGCAGGAAAACCTCACCGCAAGTGCCACCACCGCGCCGGAAAGCGCAAACGCTGCAAGCGAAATCCAAACCACCGGCACCAAGCCCGCGACGCCGTAGACCGCCGCGCCCACCACCGGGCCGCCCAACGTGGTAAGGCTTCCAATCTGGCTCACCAGCGCGACCCCGCGGGGCACGTCCGCAGGCGCAAGCACAAAGGGAACCGTGGACTGGATAGACGGCTGGTAGAGCGCCTGCGCCACAAACGACGCCATAGTCGCGAACACTACCAGCACAAACGGGTCGCCGACACCTTTGAGGGCAAGGAACGCCAGCAACACGGCGACCAGCGCCGCGTTCACGCCCACCATGATGCCGCGCTTGCGCGTGCGGTCCGCCAGCACCCCTCCCACGGGCGACAGCAGCGTGTAGGGCACAAAGCCGCATGCAATCGCCAGTCCAAAGCGCGCGCCCGACCCCGTCACATCCAACAGATAGAGCGGCAGGACAAACTGCAGCACCTCCTGCCCCAGCAGCGAGCAGAACTGCGCCGCCAAGATGCACGCGAACGTGCGCCTATCCGACCGCTCAACCATCTCTTTCATATGCAGCCTTCCCTTCATCCCCCATTACATACCAGCAGTATGTAATTTTGGAACGAGAAAAACCGCCGAAGCGGTTTCCCGTCCATACATGCATGCGCCCAAAGTTAGCGTCGCGCACGCGCATCCGCCCGCGCATCCTCCTGGGCGGTCTCCCCGCACCGGCGCCGCCATGTTTCCAAGCTAACCCGCGGGTCCAGGACTACCTCCAACCCCATGGCGGACAGAAAGTCGTTCATGAAGTCAACGCGACGCCTTTGCTCTTCCTCGTCGCGCGCGGGGAAAAACGCCGGCACGCACCATAAATTGCTGAGCAGGGCGATTGTCTCGGCGAGCTCGCGGGGATAGTCGGTTTGGATGCTTCCATCCTCAACGCCTTGCTCGATCGCCGGCAACATGAGTTCATGGGCGCTCACATCGAACAGGTCGCGATACTCGGCAGCAAGCATGCGCGGGTTCTTCATAGGATCAAGCTCGGGATCGGCCTGCGAGAAGAACGCCGAGTCCACGCCGCGGGCTCCGTTTTCAAACATCGCCTGGATCTTCTCGCGGCCGGTCATGCCCTCCGCATCGCGAATCTTGCGCAGGCGCTCTGCACCGGGCGCCATCACGCGGTCCATCGCGGCGAGGAAGATCTCCTCCTTGCTCGAGAAATGGTGGTAGACCGCGCCCTTGGTAAGCCCACCCAGTCCATCAATGATGTTCTGCATGCTGGTCTGTTCGTAGCCGCGCTCGACAAACAAGCGCATCGCGACGTCGAGGATCTTTACGACCGTCTCTTCGGGATGTTTGTTTCTCGCCATAGCGTCGGACGCCTCCTTATACATACTGATGGTATGTATAGTAGCCCCGCACAGCGCCTAGGGCAAGTTATTGTATGCGCGGACGATTCTCCGCCACCACGCCCACCACCGCGTGCGGCACGTAAGGCGACTCAATCGCCTCTATCTCATCTTGGGTGAGCTCGATATCGCATGCCGCGACGGCGCCGTCCAGATGATGCGGCTTGGTAGCGCCTGCAATAGGCGCCGTGACCTTGGTGAGAAGCCACGCCAAGGCGACGCTTGCCATGGAGACGCCGCGGCTCCGAGCGATGTCGGCGACTGCTTGGATGACAGGCTCGTCGACATCGGCGGTGGCATCATACTTACCGTGGGCGTACACGTCCTCGCGAAGGCGCCGACTGGTCTCCCCGGGCAGCCGGGAGAGGCGACCGCCCGCCAGCGCGGAATACGGCGTCAACGCGATGCCGTGGGTCGCGGCAAGGGGAACCATCTCGCGCTCGTCCTCGCGGGCGATAGCGTTGTAGTGCCCCTGGTAGCTTGAGAATTCGGCCCAGCCGTTCGCGCGAGCGATGGCGTTCGCCTCCGCAAGCTGCCATGCATAGCAGTTGGAGATTCCCAACGCGCGGATTTTGCCGGCGCGAACCTGACGGTCGAGTGCCGACAGCAGTTCCTCGATGGGCGTGCCCCAATCCCACATGTGGTAGATATAGAGGTCGACGTAATCCATACCCAGGCGCTCCAAGCTGGCATCCAGCAGCCGCTCGACCTTTTTGTCAACCGTCTCAGCACCGCCATGCCCGCCCTGCTCCATAGCGGGGGCGTGCAGCGAGCCTAGGACGAATTTGGTTGCCACCGCCACGTCCTCGCGGCGCGCCAACTCGTCCAGCGCTCGTCCAAGAAATTGCTCGCTGGTTCCATTTTGGTAACCCATGGCGGTATCGAAAAACGTTACGCCCGCATCGAGGGCGCAAGCGATAATCGCCCTGGAATCATCGTAGCCCAGCGTCCAGGAATGCTGGCCCGACGCAGGGTCTCCAAACCCCATGCAGCCCAGGCAGATGCGAGATACTTCGATGTCTGTTGTGCCAAGCTTGGCGTATCGCATGGTTCCTCCAGCAGGCTACGGAATGAACAAGACGCCGACGGCGCGTCCGTGATGCGGCGCCGGGGAAGTAGGGAGCCCCTTGCGTCTTACCCTCAAGCCTAACAATCGAGCGCTCATCGGCCACTCAAGCGTAACGCGAAGTGCTTCATATAACAAAGACCTATACTGCATAGCTATATATGCATGTACGTTATAGCAGGGAGGTCACATGGACATCAGGGAGCTTCGAACCTTTATCGCCAGCGCCCAAGCGGGAAACATCACCCGCGCGGCAGAGGAGCTGCACATAAGCCAGCCGGCGCTTTCCCGTCAAATCATCAAGATGGAAAACGAGCTTGGCTGCAAGCTGCTAGAACGCGGCGGCCATGGTATCTCCCTCACCAACGCGGGGCATCTGCTCCTTAACCGTGCGCGCGAACTCTCGGACCTGCTCGACAAGACGGAGGCGGAACTCAAGGCGCCCGATGTCGCCAGCGGAGAGGTAAGCATAGCTTGCAGCGAGACGCGCGCCACGCTGGCGATAGCGCACGTAGCCAAGCGGCTCGAGCTCACGCACCCCGGCATCCGTTTTAAGTTTCGCAGCGAAAGTTCGGACGATGTGACGGAGCATCTATCGCGCGGCATCGTCGACTTCGGCATCGCGGTGGGCCCCGCCCGCACGGACGACTACCATGCACTCAAGCTGCCGGATACCGATCGATGGGGCGCTCTGGTACCGGCAGACGACGACCTTGCCGCAGCCGCGTCGCTTGGCCCCCAAGACCTTATCGACCGCCCCCTGATCATGCCCGAGAAGATACTCGCCCAGCAGCGCATCTGCGATTGGATGGGCTGCGACCTTACAAGGCTCGACGTGCGCGCCACGTACAACCTGCTCTACACGGCCTCTCTTCTGGTGCGCGCGCACGTTGGCGCGGCGCTCTGCCTGGACGGCATCGTTGCCCCCTCGCCGGAAAACGGCCTCGCCTTCATACCGCTCGCCCCCTCGCTCACATCGCATGTAGAGCTCATCTGGAGCCGCAGCCACCGACTCTCGCCCGCGGGGCAGGCGTTTTTAGACGCCGCCGCAGCGTATCTGGACGAAGATCGGGAGCAAGCGCTACAATGACCGCGACATACACGCCCCCTTCTCCGGATGGGGGCAGCGCGCGAGCGCTCACGTGCCGGCACCGTAGGACGCAAGAAGGGGGCCGGCGTGTGGGCGCTCGTTTAGTTTTCAGCCCCTCGTAAAGCGAAAGGTTTTGGGGCGGATGAATAGGAAGGGAGCCTGCAGATGAAGAAGTTCGTCACCGAGGATTCGTTTTGGAACCTGTTTCCCGGAGCGTCACTGGGCGTGGTGGTGGCAAAGGGGATGAAGTCCGCAGACCAGGTCCCGCCCGAGGACGCAACGGAGATCGAGCAGCTGCTCGCCCGCGCGAACGCCGCGGCGGAGCGCCACCTGGAATCGCCCACGCTCTCCGAGAACGCACCGGTGCGCGTATGGCGCCAGGCCTACCAGCAGTTCAAGACCAAGCGCGGTGCCCGCTGCTCTATCGAGAACCTGCTCAAGCGCGTGCTCAAGGGCAATCCCGTGGGAAGCATCTCCCCCGCCGTGGACATCTACAACGCCGTATCGCTCACATACGCGCTGCCCCTGGGCGGAGAGGACATCGACGCCTTCCAAGGCGACCTGCGCCTGCTTATCACCCAAGGCGGGGACGAGTTCACGCCGCTGGGTGAGAACGCGGACAACGACCCCACGCTACCCGGCGAGCTGTGCTATGTGGACGATGCTGGCGCGGTCTGCCGTTGCTGGAACTGGCGAGACGGCGTGCGCACGGCGCTAACCGACACCACCTCAAACGCCTTCCTTATTGTGGAGTGCGTCGACCCCGAGCGCATCGAGGACTGCCGCGCCGCCATGGACGAACTCGCGAGCCTGGTGGAGCGCTACCTTGGCGCCGAGATCGCCGTCAAGGCGCTTGTCACCCGCGAAGATCGCGAAGTGGTTATCGAGGCGTAAAAGAACGGCAGGGCCCCGGGCGCAACACGCGACGCCCGGGGCCCAAATACAGCTAGCGCAACCACCTGAGCATGATGGCGCAAACTATCTGCTTACGCTGTTGGCAGAAACTCCGCCTGCCAAGCCTCGTTTTGCCCATCCGTATGACACAAGTCGCCAGAAGCATTCACGCCTGCAATTATCTCCGGCACCAACAACTGAGTTGGACGGTAAACGGTCTCCAGATTGACCCCGTCCTCGCCGCGCAGGCACGAGCCAAAGATGTTGTAGGCTCGAGCATCATCGTCCGTGATCACCAGACTCGTGCCGTCTTCCATAGTTACTGACAGGTTATGGATGATCAACAGATCGACTCCGTATAGATTGTCATGGGCCTCCATCACGCTCTCGCCATCGATAACCAGCGCAATCGGACTCACCATCGCCCTCACACCGTCAGCCGTTTTGAATTCACGGCTCTTGATGGTCTTCGCGGGCACAAAGACGTCAGTTGTAACATCCTCATCATTAAAATTAAGAACCCACTTGATACCAGATGCCACGGAATCCGCGCCGTTCCACGCGTTGAAGTAGATGGTGCCCCGCACCTCCGTATCGGTAGAAGCCTCGGCGTCATACACTACATAGTCACTCGCAAACGTGCCATCGCCAAATTCAGTCGTCAAAAGACGCAGGTCAGAAGTGTCATCAAACACCGCATCGCCGGGCATGCCGTACGCCGGGTTGATCTTGATGCCATCGGGGTTGCTCAGGGTAAAGGTCGCGGCGCCGCAGCCAAGATCGTCCACAAGAACGCTCTCCACAAGCAGCGTGTAGCCATGGGCTTCAACCGCGCGGCCCGCATACTCGGCCGACGCCTTCAACTCGTCGGTGAGTTCCCCTTCGTCAACCGTTCCAAACGTGCGGCTGTATACGCCGTCGCCGTCCACCGTCCACGTGTTCACCTGACCATGCCCGTGGTCGCCCCATCCGCGGAAGAAGAAGTCCCCGCCAAGGACCGCGCACGCCGTGCCGCCCGCCGCCAGCACAGCCGCTAGCGCAACCGTCGCCACCACGGCGATCTTGGGCGCGCCACCGCGTTTGCGGCCGCGATGCGACGCGCGCGCCATCACCTTCTCGTACATATCCTCAGAGGCATGCATGCCTTCAAAGGCTCCCTGCATATCCGCACGCGAACGTTTTCCGGGCATCGTGTTCATCGTCATCGCTTCTCACCCTCCAACATGCTCTTAAGACGGGCGCGGCCGCGCGCGAGTCGCGTGCGCACGGTCGCCGCGGGAACCTTTATCGCCCGCGCCACCTCGTCCGTCGAAAGGCCTATGTAGTAATGCAGCACCATGGGCACACGGTATTTCTCGGGCAGTCTCATCACGCGAACCAGCAAATCACGATGCTGCTCGCTTGGAGCCTGCAGCGTCTCCGCGTACGCCTCGATATCCTCGACGCGACGCCAGGGTTTTCTAAACAGCGACTTGCATTCATTGATGGTGACCCGCACCAGCCAATACCTCAGATGCTCATCGCCCTCAAACCGCTTGCCGCTGCGGAGCACAGCTTCACAAACACGTCTTGCGTCACATCGTCGGCATCGGCCGGATCGCGCAGGTACGTGTAGGCAAGGCGGAACACCATATCGCGATGGCGCTCGACCGCCCCCCCTAAACCACTTCTCCGCATCCATACCGTCTCCCGTCTGTTGCCGTGCTTCATTCAAGGGCCCTTCACCCTGAATACGCTCTCGTGCGACAGGATGTTTCAAACTCTTCTATTGTTTTTGGATAAGGACGAGGGCGAGGCGGAAGCCCGCACCTAATCGGACCCCTCGCCCCTGTTCTTAAAGGTGGTGACCGCCAAAGCAACGCTAGGGCGCGCTTTCTTGATGGTTCCAGCGATGCCGCTCGCAGCGCCCGCCGCCTTCTCAACCGTCGCCGTCCTGGCAAAGGAGCGAAGCACGTCCCTAATAAACTGCTGCAGGTCCGGGTCAAGCCCCTCGACCGCCTCCAACATAAGGGGAACGTTGGTCTTGCGATCGGCCATGATGTCGGAGAAGCGCTTGGCACCCGTCACGCGTATCACGTCGAACAGGGCGTCGACAAAGCGGGCGCGCTCTGCCAGCGAGTACTTGTCCATCCAGGCATCGAGCGTCGAGTCGAAATAGCGAGACGACGCCGTGAAGCCGTCGGCCTCCACAAACGCCGCGTTCTCGACGTCGACCTCCCACAGAAACGGATTGTGCTGGAACAGCGAGAAGCCGCCGCTCTCCACGATGATGGGATGGCAGTCGGGACCTTCGGAGAGCACCGCGCCTATCATGCTCGATTTGGGAACGGTCTTCACCATGATGGGAAGGATGTTGCGGTAGGCGTCCGATGCGCAGAACTCGCGATGGAATCCCGGGCCGTCATGCGAAAACACCCTGACAACGCGCTCGCGGCACGACTTATTGCAGGTAGCCACCGCGTAGACAGCGAGGTTGCCGCCCTTGGAGTGGCCTCCCACATACAGCGGACCGGCCGTGACGGACGCCACGTATTCAAGGTAGGCGCGCGCCTCCTCCTGGGCGGGAACGGGGTTGAGGAAGGTCATGTTGAAGTCTTCCTTCCAGCCCACAATGGTGGAATCGGTACCGCGAAACGCCACGTAGGAGCTGCCATCGGGCAGAATGAACGTCATGGCCGCGAACTGCTCCTCGGCGGAGCAGGCGGTCTTGAAGCGAAACTCCGTAAGGCGCGCATCGCGAAAACGCGGACTGGCGCAAACGGCGAACAAGAGGTCCCGGCTACCCTCCGGGTCCCAGGTGGATCCGAACATGTTGTCGAATTCCTCCGCACGCAGCATCTCATGCAGGGCGATGCCCTCCGGCAAGCAGGCATTTACCTGGTCCTCTCCCAAATGCGCGTAGGCAAGCCATGAGAAGACCAGGCTGTCGATCGCGCACAGCGGGCGGTCGAGAAAGGTGTCCATCCGCTCGCGAACATAGGTGAGAAACGTAGCGGCGCTTTTAGACCGGCGCGGCAGCGAGGATTTCTCGTCCATCACAGCGCATCGCCCCTCTTCTGCTCCCTATGGCGAAGGTAGGCGACCGCCGCCGCATCAAGGCCTTTGCCGGCGAGCCTGCCGCCCGCCTT
>ERZ835080.1725-NODE-1725-length-14439-cov-6.712041_pt1 | contig 14439 bp, 14 predicted proteins | sample MGYA00519688_ERZ835080 | MGnify/ENA primary metagenome ERZ835080 (study PRJEB31850, sample SAMEA3708770) | human gut metagenome | biome: human gut; feature: human-associated habitat; material: faeces | place: China | collected 2014 ... | reverse complement strand
AAATGGCTTTGTACTGCGGTTTGCAGGAAAAAACAGCTTTTTGCAGGTTCGTTCGTCTCACGTTCTCATTCTTTCTGCTCTTTTACAGCCATTTTTATAAAAATCCTGTCTTTCCTATTGACAGCGTGTGTATACAGGTATATATTGTATATACAGTATATATACAATATTTCCGAGGTGCCTCATGGATATCATCATCAGCAATGCCAGTGGTAAGCCCATTTACGAGCAGATCACAGTGCAGATCAAAAGCCAGATCCTTTCCGGCGCGCTCACGGCGGGGGACGCCCTGCCCAGTATGCGCACGCTGGCCAAGGAACTGCGCATCAGTGTGATCACCACGAAACGCGCCTACGAAGACCTGGAGCGCGACGGCTTTATCGAAACCGTTGCGGGAAAGGGGAGCTTCGTGGCCTCAAAGAACGCAGAATTCCTGCGCGAAGAAGCGCTGCGGCGGGTGGAGGCTGCCTTACAGCAGGCTGTGGACACCGCGTCGCGCAGCGGCGTATCGCCGCAGGAGCTGCGCCAGATGCTGGAACTTTTATTGGAGGGAAATTAGAATATGAACAGCGCGATCGAAGTGCGCGGGCTTTGCAAGCATTACAGGGATTTCTCCCTGCGGGACGTCTCGTTTACCGTACCGGGCGGCTCTATCATGGGCTTTATCGGCGAGAACGGCGCGGGCAAAACCACTACAATCAAATCCATTCTGGGCCTGCTGCACACGGATGGAGGCTCCATCTCGGTACTGGGGCGCGACCCTGTCACGGACCGCCGCGCCATCGGGCAGGATATCGGCGTTGTGCTGGACGGCAGCTTTTTCTATGAGGGCATGCGCGCGAAGGATATCTCGGCCGTGATGAGCCGCCTGCACAGCCGATGGGACAAAGAGTCGTTCGCGTCGTACTGCAAGCGGTTCGCTCTGCCCATGGAAAAACCGTTTAAGGAATTCTCAAAGGGCATGCGCGCCAAGCTGGCGCTCACCACGGCGCTGGCGCACCATCCCAAACTGCTGGTGCTGGACGAGGCCACCAGCGGGCTGGATCCCGTAGTGCGCAGCGAAATGCTGGATCTGTTCCTGGAATTCATTCAGGATGAGGAGCACAGCATCCTGCTCTCCAGCCACATCACCAGCGACCTGGAAAAAGTGGCGGACTATATCACGTTCATCCACGCGGGAAAGATCGTGTTCAGCAAAACAAAGGACGATATCCTGGAGCAGTACGGCGTGGTGAAATGCGAAAAAGCGCGCGCCGCGGCCCTGGACGGCGCGCATATATTGGGCCGGCGCGACAGCAAATTCGACGCCGAGCTGCTGGTGGACAACCGGCCCGAAGTGGCCCGCCTGTACCCCGGCATACTGACGGAGCAGGCCACCATTGACGATATCATGACTTTTTTTGCCAAAGGAGCGTACGACGCATGACCGGACTGATGCTGAAAGATATGTATTCTCTTCGCACTTATTTTCTCAAGCAGCTCGCGCTGATGACTGTGCTGTATTTGGCCATCTCCGTGGGCCTGATGAAAAACTTCTCTTTTCTTTCCCCGATGCTGACGATGAGCGTGGTGATGATGCTCATTTCCAGCTTCAGCGTGGACGAAGCATCCAGGTGGGATTCCTACGCGCTGACACTGCCCGTCACGCCCCGGGCCATCGTGGGCGCGAAATATCTGCTTTTTTACGGCGCTCTGCTGGGTACGGGCGTTATCGCATCTGTCCTGTGCGGCGTGCTGGACAGTTTTACCTACCGCAACGGCTTTCTTGAGATCGCGGCCAGCACCGGCGGCGTCATCGTCGTATACATGCTTGTCACCGTGTTCATGCTGCCGTTGTTTTTTAAGCTGGGTGCAGAAAAGGCCCGCGTTGCCATGACACTGTGCTTTATCCTCCCCTTTCTGCTCATCGTCTGGGGCTTCAGCTGGCTCGGTGACGGAGCCGCAGCTTTTGTTGAGAGCCTTCCCTGGCCGATGATCGCCACGGTGGGCGGCCTTATTCTGGTGCTGCTGTGCGCCGCCTCCTTTTTCGTGTCTGTGAAATTTTACGAGAGCAAGGAGTATTGAGATGAAAAACAGCCGTCGCTGCTCCAAATGCGGCGGTTCGGACATCGTCCGTATACCGGACCGCCGCGGCCGCTGCGCCAGCGGGAACAATATTTATACTTCCAACTTTGAAAACTTCGGCAAGATACCGGTCATCCGCTATGTGTGCTGCAGCTGCGGCTATGTGGAAAACTGGGTGGAAGATCCTGCCTCCCTGCAGGCCATCCGCACGCGCTTCGGTTGACTTGCAAATGGAAAACCGCTCCCGCCGCACGCCCATTGAATGGGCTGCAGGGAGCGGTTTTGTTTTTCTTTTATGGTTCAGCGGCGGCGCTCTGCGCGGGCCGTGCGGCTCTATCCGCGGGCCTGCCCGTAATATGCGCCCGGGCCGTGCTTCCGCAGGAAGTGCTTGTCCTGCACATATTGGGGCGCAGGAGCCGCGCCCGGGTCGATCTGAACCGTCAGAAGCGCCATTTTCGCCACTTCCTCCAGCACCGCGGCATGATATACAGCCTGAGCCGCGTCTTTGCCCCATGCGAAAGGCCCATGGCTGCGGCAGATGACACCGGGCACATGGACCGGATCAATGTCCCTCGCACGGAATGTCTCAACGATGACCGTTCCGGTATTTTTCTCGTAATCTTCTTCCACCTCCGCGCCCGTGAGCGCGCGCGCGCAGGGCACCGGCCCGTAGAAATAGTCCGCATGTGTTGTGCCGTAGCACGGGATATCCCGTCCGGCCTGTGCCCAGGCCACCGCATGGACGCTGTGAGTATGCACCACGCCTCCGATCTCAGGGAATGCCCGATACAGCTCCAGATGCGTTTTTGCGTCCGATGACGGATGGAGCGCCCCTTCCACGCTGTTTCCATTCATATCCAGCACCACGAGGTCTTCCGGGCGCAGCGCAGAATATTCCACCCCCGACGGCTTGATGACCATCAGGCCCTTGCTCCGGTCAATACCAGACACATTCCCCCATGTGTATGTGACAAGGCCCCGGCGAGGCAGCTCCAGATTGGCCTCATATACCACTTTGCGCAGTTCTTCCAGCATATGGCCTCCCCTCCCTTAGCGCAGCGCGGCCGCGGCGGCTTTTTCCACCGCCAGCCCGCTTTTGTAATCCGTCAGAAAGCGCGCGAAACCCGCCGTATCGGCAGCGTCCGGCTGCTGCACGCTGCCCTGCGCTCCCCGGAACACCGTGTCAGCCAGATATTCTTCCAGCGTTTGGCCTTCGGCCCGGCGCACGCAGTAAGCCGCCAGAAGCGCCATCCCCCAAGGGCCGCCCTCTCCCGCTGTTTCCATCACGGCCACAGGCACGCCCAGCGCGCCCGCCAGCAGCTTCTGCCCCGCCACCGGAGTCTTGAACAGCCCGCCGTGGCCCAGCAGCGTGTCCAGCCGCACACCTTCCTCCACCAACAGGATATCCATGCCCAGCTTCAGCGTTGCCATTGCCGCGTAAAGCTGCACACGGGCAAAATTGGCCAGTGTGAAGCGTGCATCCGGACGGCGCATAAACAGCGGCCGTCCGCTCTCCACACCTGTCACCGGTTCGCCGGAGTAATAGTTGTAGCTCACAAGGCCGCCGCAATCCGCTTCGCCTTCCAGCGCCTTTTGATAGAACAGGTCGTAAAGACGCGGCTTTTCCAGCTTCGCACCGGCGGCTCCGGCCATTTCGCCCAGCACGCGCACCCATGCGTCCAAATCAGATGTGCAGGTGTTGCAGTGTACCATCGCCACCGGCCGCCCCGTGGGGGTGGTGACCATATCGATCTCCGGATACACCCTGGCGAGCGGGCGTTCCAGCACCGCCATGGCAAACACGCTGGTGCCCGCCGAAACATTGCCCGTGCGCACGCCCACGCTGTTGGTGGCGGCCATGCCCGTGCCCGCGTCCCCCTCCGGAGGGCACAGCGGCACACCGGGGCGCAGCACGCCGGTAGGATCCAGCAGACACGCGCCCTCCGCCGTCAGCGTGCCCGCGGCCGCGCCGGCGCAAAGCACCCGGGGCAGAATATCTGCAAGGCGGTAAGGCATACCTTCCTGCGCCAGAAGCGCGTCAAATGTTTTTTCCATTCCCGCGTCGTAACCGCATGCCACGCTGTCAATGGGGAACATGCCCGACGCTTCGCCCACGCCCAGCACCCTTTCCCCCGTCAGCCGCCAGTGCACATAGCCCGCCAGCGTGGTCAAGTATGCAATGTCCCGCACATGGGGCTCGCCGTCCAATATAGCTTGGTACAGATGCGCAACGCTCCACCGTTGTGGAACGTTGAACGCAAACCGCTCCGTCAGCAGCGCCGCGGCGCGTTCTGTTGTCGTGTTGCGCCAGGTGCGGAAGGCTGCAAGCTGCGCGCCGTCCCGCGCAAAGGGCAGGTATCCGTGCATCATACCGGAAACACCCATTGCGCCCACGGTATGCAGCGGCGTGCCGTACCGCTCCTGAACCTGCCGGGCCAGCCGGGCAAATGCATCCTGCACGCCCGCCCATACGTCATCCAGGGCATAGGTCCAGTATCCGTGCTCCAGACGGTTTTCCCAATCGTGCGCACCGCTGGCCAGCACAGCATGCTCCGGCCCAATGAGCACCGCTTTGATGCGCGTAGAGCCAAGCTCCAGCCCCAGCGCTGTTTTTTCAAGCTGTATTTCCGCCATGAATCTACTTCCTCTCATCTCCGACAATTCCAATCGAACGGCCGGGATGCGCGATGGCGCAACCCGGCCGTAGTTTTCCTTTACCGGCATCCGGGCAGTCCAGCCGCAAAACAAACCCGCAAATATTATACAAACGGATTCTCGCCGGGGTACGGCAGGCTCCTGGGCTGATTGTAGGCAATGTCCGTCACGCCCAGATACTTGAACACCTCAAACAGCGCCTTGCCCCAGTGCCCGAACGCCACCGCGCCGTGGTGTGGGTAACGCTTTGCAATCAGTACATGGCGGTAGAAGCGGTCCATCTCCGGAATGGCAAACGCTCCGATGGAGCCGAAGCTCTCGCAGTCCACGTCCAGCACCTGCCCCTGCGCGACGTATGCCTTCAGCTGTGTGTCCGCGGTGGACTGCAGACGGAAGAACGTGATATCGCCGGGCTTGATGTTGCCTTCCATGGTGCCGCGTGTGATGTCCGGCTCCGGCAGCTCCGGCTCCAGATCGCGTTTCATGATGAGCTGATAGCCCATGTGCGGGTCTTTCAGCATCGCACAGCTGGTGTTGCCGCAATGGAAGCCCATGAAGGTCTCGGGCAGGCGCACATCGTATCTGCCCCTGATGGCCTTGTCGTAAATGGATGCGGGCACGGTGTTGTTGATGTCCAGCAGCGTGGTGGGCGCGCCGGAAACGCACACGCCGATGTACTCGGACAGCGCGCCGTAAATATCCACCTCGCAGGAAACGGGAATTCCCATGGCCGCAAGGCGGCTGTTTACATAACAGGGCACAAATTTGAACTCCGTCTGGAACGCGGGCCAGCACTTGTTGGCAAACGCCACATACTGCCGCGCGCCTTTGTGGGCCTCGGCCCAGTCCAGCAGCGTCAGCTCGTACTGGGCCAGACGGGGCAGAACACCCGCATACTTGTTGTTTCCGCCCAGCTCCGCCTGCATCTCGGCCATTTTGGCCGGAATGCGCGGGTCGTCCGCATGCTTGTTGTAGGCGACCAGTAAATCCAGCTCGCTGTTTTCTTCCACCGCCACGCCCAGGTCGTACAGCGCTTTGATCGGCCCGTTGCACGCCAGAAAATCATCGGGACGCGGGCCGAAGGTAATCAGCTTCAGCCCTCTCAGGCCCAGGATGGCCCGGGCGATTGGCACAAATTCCGCCACCTTTTCAGCCAGCTCCGGCGCCGTACCCACGGGATATTCGGGAATATACGCCGTTTTTCCCCGCAGGCCCAGATTGTAAGAGCAGTTGAGCATACCGCAGTAGGCGTCGCCGCGCCCGTCGTGCAGGTCTCCGTCGCCCTCGGCCGCGGCCGCATACATAATAGGCCCGCTGAACCATTCGGCAATCAGCGTTTCCGGCGTTTCCGGGCCGAAATTCCCCAGGAACACGACCAGCGCATTCACGCCCGCAGCCTGCACATCCTCCACGGCCCGTCTGGCGTCCAATTCATTTTCCACTGTGACGGGGCACTCGTACAGGCCCTCGCCATAGGCAGCCTTTATCGCTGCGCGGCGCCGCTCGGACAGCGCCATAGGGAAGCACCCGCGGCTCACCGCAATGATGCCCAGCTTTACTTCGGGAATATTTGCAAACATCTCCATCTCTCCTTTTCTGTTGTCCGGCCAGCTTACAGGCTGTCCGAAATATCGATATTTTCTCCTGCAAGGCCCACATAAGCGCCCTGCGCGGCTTCGTCCGACGCAGCGTGTGCCAGCAGCCATTTATTGCGCGCCCACAGCAAAGCATCCTCCCCGCCGCGCTGTACAACGGACGGCTTTTCGGTATTGGTGCCGCGCGGCAGCACAACGGCCGTGCAGAAGCCTTCCGCCGCATTTGTATGGCAGGGCGCATAGTGCAGCGTGGTGGCGTACACCTCCACGGCCATACCCGCCGGCACGCGGAACGCCTTTACTTTTCCGGTGTCCAGCACCCCGTTTTCGATCTCGTCCTGCTTTCCCAGCAGCAGGATAAAATCCCGCGCGCCCACATTCACCTCGCTGTCCCGGTGGTATTCCAGGCAGTTCAGCCTTGTGTTGTAGCCCCAGCACAGGCCCAGCTGTATGGGCATCCCTCCATAGGCGTTATTTTGCAGCGCGCCGTACAGCGCACATTCCTCCAGTACGGGGATGGAAGGTTCGTAGGCCGTGCCCTGCTCCGGCATGGGGATGGACCGCATGGCCGCACACAGAGGCGCGGTGTCGTAACCCTCCAGTATTTTGCCGTACGGGTGGAACGCCGCGTCTGTAACAGAATAAATTTTCATCGCACTTCTCTCCTTCGTCTTTGTAAACGCATACCGGGCCGCCGTTTACAGCAGCTTTGGAAACAACGCCCGGCATACCGGATAGATCTGTCGGAACTGTCGGTAGCGTTCCTCGTACAGCGCCGTCAGGGAAGCGTCCGGCTCCACGGTATCCACTGTGCGCACCAGCGCGGAACATGCCTGCGCCACGGTCTCATATTCTCCGCAGGCAACCATCGCCAGCAATGCCGCTCCGTAGCCCGGGCCTTCGGAGGTTTTCACCACATCCAGCGGAATTCCCAGCACATTGGCCAAAATGCGTTTCCATAGCATGGAGCGCGAACCGCCTCCGCAGATATTGGAGCGCGGAACGGAAAGCCCCAGCCCTTTCGCTACTTCAAAAGAATCCCGTATGGCGAACGCCACGCCCTCCAGCATGGCCTGCGTCATATCCGCACGGGCGGTGTCCATCGTCATTCCCACAAACATTGCGCGGGCGTTGGTGTCGTTGATAGGGCTGCGCTCGCCCATCAGGTATGGCAGGAAATACACATGATTCCTGCCCAGCATTTCGGGTGCGATCTTTGCTTCTTCGCCCTTGTAGTCATTCGTGCCGATGATCGCATCCTGCCACCATTTGTTGCAGCTAGCTGCGCTGAGCATACAGCCCATCAGATGCCAGCCGCCGTCCGCATGGGCAAAAGCGTGCAGGCCGTTGGTGGCGTCCACGCCAAACTTTTCCGAGGAAATAAAAATGGTGCCTGAAGTGCCCAAAGAGATATTGCACCTGCTGTCCGCATGGGCCGCTCCTGTGCTCACCGTCCCGGTGCCCACGGCCGCCGCCGCGTTGTCCCCCGCACCCGCGCATACCGTCACGCCCTGCGGCAGGCCCAATGCCGCAGCGGTCTCCGGAAGCAGCGTGCCCACGGGTGCAAAGCTTTCGTACAGGCGCGGCATCTGGCTTTCCGAAATGCCGCACAAAGCCAGCATGTCGCGGCTCCAGCACTTGTGCTCTACATCCAGCAGCAGCATACCGGATGCGTCGGAGTAATCCGTAGCATGCACACCAGTCAGGCAGTAGACAAGATAGTCCTTAGGCAGCATGATTTTCCGAATACGCGCGAACAGCTCCGGCTCATGCTTTTTCATCCAGAGCAGCTTGGGCGCTGTAAAGCCGGCAAACGCGATGTTTCCCGTGCGCGCGCTGAGCACCGGGCGCCCCACCGTATCGTTCAGCCAGGCTGTTTCTTCGGCGGTACGGCCGTCGTTCCACAAAATGGCCGGGCGCAGCACCGCGTCCGTTTCATCCAGCGCAACAAGGCCGTGCATCTGGCCGCCCACGCCCATGCCGCGCACCTCCCGCGCGTCAAAGCCGGCCAACAGCTCCGGCATGCCCTCCCGGCACGCCGTCCACCAATCCCCGGGGTCTTGCTCGCTCCAGCCCGGATGTGGGAAGCAGAGCGGATATTCTTTGGAAACGGTATTCCGCACACAGCCTTTTTCATCTACCAGAAGAAGCTTGCAGGCCGAAGTGCCAAGGTCGATACCAATATACAGCATAGACACACCTCCTGTTGTCTCTTTCAGTATACCGCTGCGGCGCCCTGCTCTCTTTGACGATTCCGCATTTTAAATTAGACAAATTAGCTGTTTTTGAACTTTTGCCATTCTGTCCAGACGGAAAGGTGTTTCTTTATTCAAAACAGCAAAACCCGCCGGAGGCAAACGCCCCGGCGGGTATCCGTTTCCGGCCTGATATCTGCCCGCATGCCTTCCTCACCGGTTTGCGCATCGTGCGGCTTATACGCCGGGAGCGTATTTCGCCTCGAAACGTTCCAGCAGTTCCAGGCTTTTTTCACGGGAATAAAACCGTTCCAGCGAATGGAGGCTGTGGTGTACCTGCATTTCATCCAGCACCGGGCTCTGGGGCTGGCGGCTGTACTCCTCCGGCGTCATACCCAGCCGCTTTTGAAACGCCGCTGAAAAATACCTGTAATCGGAAAAACCGGACGCTACGCATACATCCAGCATTCGCCGCTGTCCCGCGGCGATGAGCTTGCACGCGCAGTGAAAGCGTACCGTATTCACATACTCCTGAAAGCTCTGTCCCAGCGCCTCTTTTACAAAATGCGAAAGATAGCTCATGGAACGGCGCTCAGCCCGGGCAAAATCCGACAGGCGTATCTTGTGCATATAGTTCTGGTCCACAAAACGGATGAGCCGCAGCAGGCGCGCGTTCCGCCGCTCGCGTTCGGCATTTTCCTCTGCCGTGAGCAGAACATGCGGCGCCGCAGCCAGCAGGCGGTACATCAGCAGGTGCACGTGTCCGGCACAGCACAGCTCGTAACACGCGGGGCGCTCCAGATATGCGCGCATCACGTTCAGCAGGCCGCGCTGCACCTGCGCAAAAACGTCAGGAGACAAATATATGCCGGGGCACACGCCGCCTGTACGGATGTTCCGTATGGCGGGAAAGCATCCCGCAAGCATCGTGGGAGCAACCTGCAGGCATAAAAAGGTGCAGCTCTCCTCCACCTTATGGAATTCATGAGTCTGCTGCGGGTCGAACAGCACCATCTCACCGGACTGTGCCACATGCCGGAAGGGTCCCGCCTGCACGGAGAGTCTTCCCTCCATCAACCAGATCAGTTCGAATTCCTCATGAACATGCGGCGTGCGGTAATCCACTGTGTCAAAAAAAATCCGCAGCCCGTCGATCTGCGGGTGTTGAATAATCTCGGTTTCGTTCATGCGCTTCCCCTTCTTTCCACTTTTCGGGCCGCCGCACGCCGGCATTTGAAACAAGCCCGAAGAACAGCGGTCTCTGTCCTTCGGGCTTGTTTTGATTTTCCCATGTGCTTGCTTCATTGCTTCCGGTAAAAAAACTGCTGCCCTATACAGCCTTAAAACCGAAGCAGATTCAGCCCGATCTGTTCGTCGTAGTACCGGTCCACGGTTCCCTCCAGGATATTGACCACCATTTCACAGGTGGCGCTCACCACCGCTCTGTTCAGGTGTCCGCCAAAGACCTCTCCCTTATCATTGCCCGCGCTCATGTGCAAATGGCAATAAAACGCTCCATCCATGGTATTGATCGTTCCGGTCAGAGAAACGATTTCAAAGCTGCCGCTGAAATCATTTGCAAGATACTTCTTATCATCTGTTTTGAACACACCCACAGTAAAACGGTCGACTGCACCAAGCGCCTGAACGCTGGCCAGCTTTATCCGTTCCTTCAAGGCAAGCTCTTTTACCTGCTCCAGTATCTCCTCGCCCTTATCCAGCCGCACTATGATGGTTTTGTCAAATCTTCTGTATTCCAATATCTTCACTCCCACTCGTTGCTGAGTATCATATTCTAACGAATTTTGCTTTGGAAATAATTATTTGATATATCCATATCATCCAGCCTATAGTTATCAATTTGTTATCAGGTGTGATAACGGTAGACAGCGCACATCACCTTTTCTCTGGTAGTTTGCGACTCTATTATACCATGACGCCGCAAAGCGGCCCCAACAAAACCGCACCTGCTGCGGTTTTGCATGGTTCAATGTTCTCAAGCCCGTGCGCGAAAGCGCATCAGCGCACGAAGTGCGCGCGGCCGCGCAAGCGGCGGGCTTGAGGTTATTATACCATGGCGCCCAAAGCCGGGTACACGGCAAATCTTGCGCAAGGGGATTTTATTTCGTGTGGATTTTCTTAAAAAAAGGTGTTGACATCGGGCGAATTTCTTCGTATAATAATAAAGCACTTCGGCGATACGCCGTAAATGCAATGCGGAATTGTGTAATGGTAGCACCTGCGACTCTGACTCGCATTGTGAGGGTTCGAATCCTTCTTCCGCAACCAAACGGCAGCATCTGCTGCCGTTTTCTTTCGGGGTATAGCGCAGTTGGTAGCGCGCTGCGTTCGGGACGCAGAGGCCTTGAGTTCAAATCTCAATACTCCGACCATTCGGAAAACCGCACCAGACAGCCAAAAACGGCTTAGTGGTGCGGTTTTTTCGCATCCTATGCGTTGTTCCTTCTCCGTCTTTCCTGCCGTTTACACTTTATTGAGGCTCCCTTGCAGGCCGGATACAGACGATCCCTCTTCCATTTCCCTTACAATAAAAAGACCGCCGCGGAGCAGCTCCGCGGCGGTCTTTCATTTTCAGTGAGTTTTTTGTGGTTTCATTGGGCGAATGAGCCACAGGGCATGAATCACTTGCTGCTCTGTGCCGTCTCCTCAACAGGCTGCTTCACAGCTTCGCCGTTCTTGCCCTCGAAGTCGCGGCCCCAACCCGTGGCTACCGCCACCACCATAACGGCGAACAGCGTGAAGCCGTAAAGCGTGCCGCCGGCCACAGCCACAGGCGACAGGCCCGTGAGAGCGGAGCCAATGAACACGAACACGGAAAGGAACGGCACGATGGCCGGCAGGCTGTTGGCAACTGCATCCAGCAGATTCGCGCGGCGGTAGGGGTGGATGCCCTTCGCCTTGCCCACCTCGTTCAGCACCGGGCCAAACGTGAGGATGGATGCGCTGGTCACGCCGCCGAAGATGAGCGTGGTGAGCGAGATGCCAATAACGCTCGCCACCTCGGCGCCGCGCGGCGTGCGGGCCAGCTTGCTGCCCAGGATCTTCTCAACAAGATAGCCCAGCATGCCCGCATCTGTAAGGACGCCCATGATGCCGAACACCGAGATCACGAGGCCAACCGTGCCCAGCATGCCGGCAACGCCCGTTACAAGGAAGCCTGTGGCGGCGCTGTTCTCCGGGTCGTTTGCAAAGACGGCGGAGGGCGGGAAAAGCCCGCAGGCAAGGCCCGTCACAAGGCCCAGCGAGAGGCCCACCAGAATGCCAAGGAAGATGTTGCGCGATTTCGTGGCCACAACGAGCATCACGACGACCGGGATGAGCATAACGAGGCTGACGGGGTTTGAAAGCGCCTCAATCGCGCCGCCCTCGTATGTGCCGCCGATGCCGCCCAGGATGGCAAAGAGCACCAGCGCGATGCTGCCCGCCACGATGGAATACTTAAAGCGCGTTTTCACACAACCGCCCACATCGGCTGGACGCCCGTCGCGGAACTGCTGCGTAGAGGCGCTGGCGATGGTCGTGTCCGAGATGGGGGCGAGGTTGTCACCGAAAATGGCGCCCGAGACGATGGCGCCCGCCAGGAACATGGGGCTGCCGCCCAGGATGATGCCCGCGGGATAGAAGATGGGGAATGCTGTGAACATGGTGCCGATGGACGAGCCGGTTGCCGTGGACATGACGCATGTGGCAAAAAACACAAACGCCACGAACAGGCCGCCCTGGATGCCCACGGAGTTCGCCAGCCATACGAACCCACCGGACAGGCCGCTCTCCTTCATCAGCGCGGAGAACATGCCGATGACGAAAAAGATAACGATAACGGAAACCGAGGAGATGGAGGAGATGCCGCGGATGGCAGAATCCCAGAATTTCGTGTAGCTCTTGCAGAATATGCCGCCGATGAGGAGCGCCACGAAGCCGCCCATGGCCAGCGCCTCCATGTTGAACGCCTTGAATACCACGAACAGGATGATGCAGAAGGCGAAGAAGATCGCCACCGGCACCAGCGACATAAACATGCCGCCTCTGAATTCAAGCTTGTTGTTTTCGTCTTTCAATGGTCTTCCTTCCTTTCCTTACATTTGATACCCTTCCGGCCCTGCGGCCGGCCCTTGCCTATGCAATGCCCTTTTCCTTCGCCAGCCGTGTGAGCGCTGCCTTGATGCGCTCAAAGCGCACGGCCGCATCCTCATCGCTGGCGAAGCAGGCCGTCACGATGCGCAGCCAGCCCTCGCCCTGCGCGCCGTAGGGCGTGCCCTGGTTCACCATGATTTTCGCATGCTCCATGATGTAATCGGCCACCTCGGCGCTCGTGCCCAGCCGGCTGATATTGAGCCAGGACAGGATGCCGCTCTCGCTCATCTTCATCTCCACGCCGGGTGCTGTGGAGAGGATGTCGTATGCCAGACGGCGGCGGCGCTCGAGGCGCTCATAATTGCTTCGCATATGCTCCTTGTCCTTGATGGCCGCGATGGCGCCCAGCGAGCTGAGGGTGCACGCTGCGCCCAGCACGTTCACCGCGCCGCCGTACAGCACATCCATGATCTTGTCGCACGCATAGATATAGCCGATGCGGAAGCCGGACAGCCCGATGCCCTTGGAAATGGAGCATACTGTGAGCGTGCGCTCCCACATGCCGGGCAGCGTGCACGGCGCCACGAATTCGATGCCGTCGTAGATGTGGTCTTCAAACGCCTGGTCGCACACCAGCACCAGATCGTTGTCGATGATGAAGCGGCACAGCGCCTCGATGCTCTCGCGCCGGTACACCGTAGTGGTGGGATTGTTGGGGTGCGTGAGCAGCACCATCTTCGTGCGCGGCGTGAGGCGTTTTTCAAATTCCTCGATGCGCACCTGGTAATTGTCCTCGGGGTACAGCGGCACGGGCACCGTCTTGCCGCCCAGCAGCTTCGGGTTGAGGAAATTGCTGGGATAGCTGGGGTCCGGCACCATCACCTCGTCCCCCTCCGAGATGAACGGCATCATGGCGTACAAAAGCCCGCTGTCCGAGCCCGGCGTCACGATGACATTGCGGCTGGGGTCGATGGAAAGGCCCGTCCGCTCCGAGATATGCTCCGCCAGCGCCTCGCGCAGCTCGTAGATGCCGATGGGCATGCCGTAATGGGCCGGGAACCCCCCGTCGATCGCCTCGTGCATCGCCTTTTTCACAGACTCCGGGATGGCCGGGTCCGGGAAGAAGGGGTCCGCCCAGGCCATGATGTCGCCGCCTGCCTTCATAAAGTTGCCGGCGCCCTCGCCCACGTCTGCCTTCGTCACTTCCAGGAACAGGCCGCCCTGCAGGTCGCGGAAGCGCCCGTTCATTTTTGCCTTGATATCCATCGCTTGCCTCTCCTTTCGCTCTTATATAGATCGTTTTGTCTTTCAGCGCACCGCCGCAATGGCCTCCACTTCTACGAGCACACCTTTGGGCAGCTGTTTCACCGCCACGCAGGAGCGTGCCGGGCAGCCTGTGAAATAGGCCGCATACAGCTCGTTGAAGGGCGCGAAGTCCGCCATATCCGCCAGAAAGCATGTCGTCTTGAGCACTGTATCCAGCGCCGCACCGGATGCTTCCAGCACGGCCTTGAGGTTTTCAAGCACCTGCTTTGCCTGCGCTGTGATATCTTCCCCCACGACGGCGCCCGTCGCCGGGTCCAGCGGGATCTGGCCGGAGGTGAACACCAGCCCCCCCTGCTTCATCGCCTGCGAATAAGGGCCGATTGCGGCCGGGGCCTTTTCCGTGTGAATTTTTTCCATATGCTTTTCTTCCTTTCTTCGCTTTTGGCCGCGCGCCCGAAGCCCGCAGCATTTTTCTGCTTCCATGTTAGCACTAAAATATTTTTTATTCAATTGAACGATTAACTAAATTTTATTTCATTTTATCGGTAATACCGCCCAATAAAAAACGG
>ERZ835080.1713-NODE-1713-length-14574-cov-2.678353_pt1 | contig 14574 bp, 10 predicted proteins | sample MGYA00519688_ERZ835080 | MGnify/ENA primary metagenome ERZ835080 (study PRJEB31850, sample SAMEA3708770) | human gut metagenome | biome: human gut; feature: human-associated habitat; material: faeces | place: China | collected 2014 ... | reverse complement strand
ATTGTTTGGCCCTAGGGTGTCGCCTCCTTGCTGTCTGAGACGCCGGTCATCTTGAGGGCGACGTTGGCGGCGGGGTCCTGTGCCTGCTGCGATCCGTCATCGTCCGCGGAGTTCATGATGGTGAAATCGCAGGCGCTGACATTGGGGTACTTGGAAACCTTGGTGACCAGCAGCTTTACGTAGCGGCCCGTGACGGGCTTTTCGAGCTTGATGGTCGAGACGGCGTCTTTGTTGCCGGTGACGGTCTTCTTCGCTTCGCCCCAGCCGTCTTCCTTGTTGGAATCTGATACAAAGATTTGGAAGTCGACCGCGTGCTCGGTGGCGCTTTCCCAGGTGATCTCGAACGTGTCGAAGGTCTTTGACTCTTCGAGGTCTATGATCGCCCACTGGGGGACGTTTTGCTCTGCGGACCAACGCGAACCCTTGGTCTTGTCGTCATCGGTAAGCTTGGTGGTGGTGTTCTTGCCGCTTGCGTCTCTGCTTACGGTGACCGGCTTGCCTTGCGCCAGGTTCGCCGGCGTGGCGAGGACGACTGCGGGTGCGGTGAGGGACGCGGCGAGCGCCCAGGTACATGCGCCGATTGCGACGGCCGACCCCTTCACGTAGCGATGGTTCATAGTGCTCCTCTCGATGCGTTGTTTCACGCGGGATTCTCGAATGTGCGAGATTTCCCTATTTTCGGGAGCGCGTTTTTTGCCATGGGCGGCGAGTCGGCGTGCGGTTTGGGACGGTGTATGGTTACTCATGTTCGTTCGAACAGGTTCTGAGAACGTGTACACATGTCGTATAAACAATATCTGCAGCTAGAGGCAAGGCGCCTTGTTCGTTTTTCTGGACGATCTGCAATTATGAGAATAATCCCAGGGGCTTTCTTGCCAATCGGTGAACGGTATTGAATATAATTGCTGGTAAATGCTGGTTTTTACTAAAAAATACCAACTGGTTTCTACAAAAAGTAACAAGTGTCTCCAACTGTTGAACACCGGTTGCGCTTCTTTGCCTATGGGCATACCCGTAGCCAAACCCCTTGCCCGCGCGTATCCTAAATTGTGCGAGGGGAGCTGTTTATGGAACTTGTGACTCTAGGGATATTCTGCGCAGCCTTGGTGGGCGCGATCTTTACCGGAGTGCCGACCGTGTGCGCGCTGCTTGTTGGATTGGCGGCGTTTTGCATCTATGCGTGGCGACGGAGCGGTTCGGTGCGACGTGTTGCCCGCATGTGTTGGGAGGGAATCGCCCCCATCGCCAAGATCCTGGGCATGCTGGCGCTGATAGGCGTGCTCACGGGGCTATGGCGCGCCGCCGGCGTGATTCCCGCCATCGTGTACTACGCCGTGCCGCTCATCAGCCCTGGCGTGTTTTTGTTGGCGACTTTTCTGCTCAACTGCTTTGTTTCCGTTTTGACGGGGACCTCGTTTGGCACGGCCGCGACGGTGGGATCCATCTGCATCTCGATGGCGGGTGCCATGGGCGTACCGCTTTTCGCGGCGGGCGGGGCGGCGCTTTCCGGGGCGTTTTTTGGAGACCGTTGCTCGCCCATCTCTACCAGCGCTCTTTTGGTTGCCGATCTTACCGGCACGGATTTCTACAACAATCTGAAGCGCATGGTCAAGAGCGCGGCGGTTCCCTTTGTATTGACGTGCGCCGCGTACTTCGCGCTGGGGCTGCTTGTCCCCGCGAGTGGCGAGGCGGGCGATATGGCCGCTTCGCTGGCGAGCGCATTTGCCGTGGGGCCTGTGGTTCTGCTGCCGCCGGTGATTGTGTTCGCCCTGGCCTTGATGCGCGTTGATATCCTGGTGGTCATAGGAGCGGGCGTCGCCTCTTCGGTTCCATTGTGCCTGGCGGTTCAGGACATGACCATGGCGGACGTAGTTCGCACGGCAATCTTGGGATACGTGGCTCCGCTGCCGCAGGTGCGAGCGCTTACCGGCGGCGGGCTGGTTTCAATGCTCGATGCGGTGCAGATCGTCTGCATCACATCCGCGTATGCGGGCATTTTTAAGGAGACGCCGCTGTTGGCGGGCATCGACCGCGTGGTGTTGGGGATGTCGCGGCGGCTTTCTCCTTACGGGGTTACGCTAACGACGTCTGTGTTTACGGCGATCATTTCTTGCAATCAGACGTTGGCGATCATGCTGGCGCACCAGCTGTGCGGCGATCTCGACCAGAACGCCAGCGACCATGCCCTTGACCTGGAAGATTCCGTGGTGCTGGTGGCGGGATTGGTGCCGTGGTCCATCGCCGGGGCGGTTCCGCTGGCGTCCATGGGCGCGCCCGTTGCAGCGAGCATGGCGTTGGCGATCTATCTCTACGCCGTTCCCGCCTGGCGGCTGCTGTCGGGATGGTTCGCGGCGCGAGGGCGGGCGCGCTGCGCTGTGCGTTGAGCAGGGGATTGCGATTCAGGTTTGCCTGGAAGGCCTCGGGGAGCATGTTATGCATGAATGAGCCTGAAATGTGGATGTTTATGCAGGTGAAAACGGCGCTAAAAAATCGTACCCATTCGGCGTGGTCAATGAGTGCCACGAGGCGGGTAAGCAGGGGCCACCCATGCCTTTGACAAGGTCGTGCTTGTCCGCTTTGAACGTTAAAGGGTCCTTGCGGAAGTCTATTTGTTCCGCTTTACACGTACTTAATTGGAGACATGTATTAGCTATATTGCGCATACGCTTGATTTGTTTTCAACTGGCTGTGCGTATTCGCGGTGCTTGTTCCCTGTCTGGTTGGTCGCAGGGTGGGATCCGGCGGGTTTTCGCAATGTATAAAGTGAGGCTCGCCCGCCTCGTGGCGTTCATTGACCACGCCGAACGGGGGCGTCATGCGTCGAGCTGATCACATGGCGCCCCCGTTCTCTTTTTGTCGTCTTTTTCAAGCGTTTTTAACCCGCGATGTTCTCGATCACGCCCGCGCGGTAGTTGGCGAATACGATGCCGGCCCCATCCTGCGTCGCGTCCAGGTCTACATCCGCCATGATGCCGAAGTCGCGGTCGCCGTCTGAATCGCTGAACACCTGGTGAACGTGCCAAACGTGGTCGGTTTTCTCGTCCGAGTCGTCAATGGAGAGGAACGCCATGGAGCGGGCGTCCGCATCGGTGAGCAGCTCTTCATGCGCTTCGAAGAACGCGTCGAGCACGCGGCGCCAGCGCAGCTCTCCCATACCCCAATCCTCGTCCAGCGCTCCCAGCTGGTCGGCTCGTCCGCGGGCGGCGAGGCGAACGCGCTGGAACAGCGAGTTGCGCACCAGCACGGTGAGACCGCGGCGGTCGATGACGACGGCGTCCGCGGGACGCGGGGGCGCGGCGTCCAAGGTAGAGCCGGCGTTCTCCCATTCGTCCACCAGGCTGGAGTCGACCGAACGGACCACCAGGCCAAGCCAGGCCACCACGTCGTTGAGCTCTTCGTTGCGCTTGTCGTGCGGGATGGTGCGGTCCAGCGTGCGGTAGGCCTCGGTGAGGTAGCGCAGCAGGATGCCCTCGCAGCGGGCGACGTTGTAGCGGGCGATGTAGCCCTTGAAGTCGCTGCCGCTCTCCAGCATGTCGCGCAGGACGCTCTTGGGCGAGAGCTCGTAGTCGCCGGCCCACGGCACCTTGGAGCAGTACTGTTCAAAGGCCGCGGCGAGCATGTCTTCTAGCGGTTTGGGATAGGTGATGTCCTGCAGCTTCTCCACGCGCTCCTCGAAGTCGATGCCCTCGGCCTTCATCTCGTTCATGGCGCGGTCGCGCGCCAGGCGCTCTTGTGCACGCAGGATCTGCTTGGGGTCTTCAAGCGTGGCTTCCGCCATGGAGATGACGTCCAAGGCGTAGGTCTCGCTTTCCGGGTCGAGCAGTTCCAGCGCGGCGAGCATGAAGGGGGAGAGCGGCTGGTCCAGTGCGAAGTCTTCGGGCAGGTCGACGGTGAGGTAGTAGGAGGCATCGCCGTCCAGGAAGGCGGCGACCTCGGCATCGTTCGCAGCGGTGGGTTCTGGCTCTGCTTCGGTGTCCGCATCGATGTCCGCATCGGAATCCCGCTCGGGCGCGTCGGTGGGTGCGCTGGCCGCTTCCGTTTGATTGGAGGGATTCGAGGCGGCGACGGGCTTGCCGTTCTCGTCCAGCTCCTCGCGAACCACCACGCCGGCATCGATCAACGTCGCGAAAATCTGGGCGGCGCGGGCGCGCAGGCGCTCCTTCTCCTCGTCCGTCTGCAGGGAGTCCTCTATCAAGGTGAGGACGCGGCGCCAGGCGTTGCCGCCCTGCTCCACCTCTGCCAGCACCATGGAGTTGGTGATGCGCATGCGGGGCTTGAGGGTTTCCGGCGCGCTCTCGATCAGACGGTCGAAGGTGCCCTGGTTCCAGGTGACAAAGCCCTCCGGCGGCTTCTTCTTTTTGAGCTTCTTCATCTTTTTGGGGTCGCCCATGGCCTTGAGCTCGGCCTTGTGGTTCTCGATCTCGTACTCAGGCGCCTCGGCGATGACCACGCCCTCGGTATCGAAGCCGGAGCGCCCCGCGCGGCCGGCGATCTGATGAAACTCGCGCGACCGCAGGCGGCGCTGCTTGTAGCCGTCGAACTTGGTGAGGCCGGTGAGCAGCACGGTGTGGATGGGAACGTTGATGCCCACGCCCAGGGTGTCGGTACCGCAGATGACGGGCAGCAGGCCCTGTTGGGCGAGCTTCTCGACCAACAGGCGGTAGCGCGGCAGCAATCCCGCGTGGTGAAGGCCCACGCCGCAGGAGATAAGGTGCTTGAGCGTCTTGCCAAACGCCGTGGTGAAGCGGCCGCCCTTGATGGCTTCCTTGATGGCCTCGCGCTGCTCTTTGGTGGCTACGCCGTAGCTCGCCAGCGCCCGCGCGCTCGCCAGCGCGGCGTCTTGCGAGAAGTGGACGATGTACAGCGGCGAGTCGCCCTGGCGTAGCGCCAGCTCAACCGTGCCTTCAAGACCGGTCTTGACGTATTCGTATGAGAGCGGTACGGGGCGCGGGGCGATGGTCTCCACGTCGCGGCCGGTGTGGCGCTCGAGCGCCTGCGAGATGGCGGTCATATCGCCCAGCGTGGCGCTCATGAGCATGAACTGGGTGTGCGGCAGCGTGAGCAGCGGTACCTGCCAGGCCCAGCCGCGGTCCGGATCGCTGAAGAAGTGGAACTCGTCCATGGCGACAAAGCCCACGTCCGTGTCCTCGCCCTCGCGTAGCGCCTGGTTGGCCAGGATTTCCGCCGTGCAGCAGATGATGGGCGCGTCCGTATTGATGTGCGAGTCGCCGGTGATCATTCCGACGTTGTCGCGTCCAAAGATGTCGACCAGGTAGAAGAACTTCTCGGACACCAGCGCCTTGATGGGGGCGGTGTAGTAGCCGCGCTGGCCGGTGGCCATGGCCATGAACATCATGCCGATCGCGACCAGCGACTTGCCCGACCCCGTGGGCGTGCCCAGGATGACGTTGCTGCCCGCGGCCAGCGCGAACAGGGCTTCTTCCTGGTGCGGCCAGGGCTCGATGCCGCGGGCTTCCACCCATTCGAGGAAGCGGCCGTATGCGTCCTCCGCGGTGAGCCAGGGCTCCGCCTCCTCGCCGTCGGTAGGTTCCCACCAGCTGGGGGCCAGTGCGCCCAGCGACCCTGCGGCGTGCGCGTCGAACGCACCGCCGGTCGCGTTTGCGTTCGCCGCTGCGGTCGCGCTTGCGTTTGCGGACGAGGAATTCTCTTGGTTTATGGTTGGGCTGTCTGGCATGGGGTCTCCGTTACATCGCATGTTGTTTTGCCCATTATACGGTGATGCGGGGACGTGGCTCGCCGCCGGGGTAGCTGCGCAGAAGAACTCCGTGTGCCCGTGTGCCTTGTGGGCTTATGTTTGGAATCTGGCGCAAGGATGTGGATTTGGGCGCGACCGCACCGAATCTGGGCCGCCGCGCGGAGGAGGATTCGCTAAAAGGGAACAGCCGCCCTGGCAGGAGCGGCTGCTCGTGCAGGTTTTACCCCACAATAACCTGTTCCAGGAGGGCGTACGCCTCCCGATCGCTACCAGTATACCCGCTTTTTGACGCCCCTGCACGCCGATGTGGGTATTGCTGGGCGGCATTTGTCTTCGCGAGGCTGGTGCCGTGATGGCTGCGGGTCCGCTGTCCACGTTATGTAGGGATGTGGGCCCGCGCCCTATTGGCTGCCGTTATTCTCGACCGCGCTTGGGTCCGTGCGTGCGGATTAGTATTTGTAGAAGCCCTCGCCCGCGTTGACACCGGTTTTGCCCTCATCGATATAGCCTTTGAGGAGGGCGGCGACCTTGCCTTGAACAGTGCCGGGATCTTTGGACCGTGGATCCATGATGCCGATGTTGTATGCGGTTGTGAGGCCGACGATGTCCAGGATGCGGAACGGCCCTAACGGGGCGCCGGTGGCAAGCATCCACGTCTTGTCGATGGTCTCGCAGTCCGCGACGCCGGTTGCCAGCAGCGCTTCCGCTGCGGAGAGGAAGGGGACAAGCAGGCTGTTGAGGATATAGCCGGGTTGCTCCTTCTGGAGCTTCAGCGGAATCATCGAGATCGTCTCCGCGAACTCGGCGACGTCGTCATACGCCTGCTTGCTGGTTTCGGGATGCCCCATGACCTCGGCGGTGTTGTTGCGCCAGATCTCGTTAGCGAAGTGGAGCGCCAGGTATTTCTTGGGGCGCCCAGTGTATTGCGCGAAAGCGCTGGGGAGCATGGTCGACGAGTTGGTCGCGATGATTGTCTTCTCGGGAAGGTGCTTTGCGAGCTCGGTGTAGAAGGCGATCTTCTCTTCTGGATTCTCGGCGATCGCCTCGATGACGAGGTCGCAGTCGCGCGCGGCGTCCTCGTAACTTAGCGTGAAGGTGATGTTGTTCAAGGCCGCATCTGCCCGCGCCTTCAGCTGGTCGATCTCTTCTGCGCTCATGTCGGGGGAGGGGGCGAGCCCGCGGCAGTATGCCTGCGGGTTTGTTTTCATGGCTTCAAGGGTGTTGAGGTAAATTGTTCGCAGTCGTTCAAACTTGGGCTTCGCGCGCCCCACCGAGCCTTCGCTGCGAAGCCAGACGGTGACGTTGAAGCCGCAATATGCCGACTGAAAGGCGATTTGGCTGCCGAGCACTCCACCGCCGGCTACGGTAACGTTTCTGATGTCCATGATGCTTTCTCCTTTTTATGAAATGTGACGGAAGCGACGGGTAGTCGCAGTGCCGCTACTGATGATAGAAATGCGACAACTGTTGTCATCATTCCCAAAAAGAAGAACGATAGTACCGACGGTTTTGAAAATTGGCCGGAATGCTGGAACAACCAGCAAAGGCGAGATTCGCGTTAACAAATGAACCTTTGATGAAAAGGGTGCGGGCAACCTGACTAGCTGAAACCGAGTTCCAGCAGACGGGGCTATTGCCTGCTGTTTCGAGCCTCTAGGTTCCTGCGGCGATTGCGGAACGCCGTGATCGCGAAGTTCATGCCGTGGGGAATGTAGGCGCCTTCGTAGAGGTCTTCGGGGATGTAGTCGTAGAGGCTGTTAAGGGACTGCTCGCGAGCTGCTTGAAGCTGCTGCCCTGAGGGCTCCTCGTCCAGGCGGGCGCAGATGCCGTGGACGGTTGCTCCTTCTTCTACCAGTCGCTCCTCATATTCGCTCATGGGGATAGAGGGATGGTCGGCGCGCGTATCGTGCGAGGTCCACTGAACGGTGTAGCCCGCACCCTCGAACTGCGGCAGCGAGTAATCAAAGAGGGGCTCGCTGTCCGTGCGCAAAACGACGGTGCCGCTCGGGGCAAGCAGCTTGCGGTAGTCGAGCAGGTGTTCCACGGTGGTGAGGCGCTGCGCTGCCTCGCGTTTGCGGGGGTGCGGCGTGGGGAAGTTGAGCGTGATGCTGGCGAGCTCACCGGGGGCGAACATGTGCGAAAGCTTTTCGCCGCTGCCGGGGATGAGCAGCGCGTTCTTGATGCCCGCTTCGATCACGCGCTGGGAGGCGTAGGCGATGCAGACCGGCTGCATGTCGATGCCTATGAAAAGGACGTCCGGCTCTGCCTGCGCGGCGGCTACCAGGTAGCTGCCTTTGCCGCAGCCAAGGTCGAGTCGCACCTCGCGGAAAGACCGCGGCGAGGTGCTATCCGCATGCGGATCGAGAGGCCAGCACGCCTGCGCCCAGTTGCCAGCGTAGGCTGCGGGAATGTACTCGATGGCGTCGCGATAGCGCTCCAAGCGCTCGTCCAGGACAAAGTTCTTGGGGGTTCTGGCGCGGGTCGAGCCCATTAGGCTGCTCCTTTTCATGCGGGATTGGCGGGTAGGCAAGGTGTTTCATGATACCCGCGCTTGGCGTGCGAGTTGTGCAGGGTCTGCGGTGGTTGGCGGCTCTCTATGTGTGTGGGCTGCGCGGCGGGCGAGGCAAGCGGGCTCTGATCGTGGGTTTTTATTCCTCATATGGGGTATATTTGTCAGTGCTGTACCCGGTATAAGCGGTGGGGTTGGCCAGGCGCGTGCAGATATGACGGATAATTGCATCGATTTTGGATTTTGCTGAGTAGACACCCCTGTTGTCTGTAAGAAGGTGCAGGTAGGAAAAGTCTACCAAGCTGGTATACAAAGACTTTTCTGAAATGGATGCAATTATCCTCAAGAACTGCGCAGGCATGCTTATGCTGAAGGCTTACGAAGGCGCGAAAGTCCCGTGGGGGCTTGCTCCGCATGAATTAAATCAGCTTGCGTAGAGGGCGTGCCCCGTTTGCGCGGAGGGCACACCCCATAGGCGCATGTTTGTTGCCCCGCCCTTAAGCGTTTCGCTGGAGCACTAGGTAGCGGTTTAGGCTGTGGTTGGATCCGTCTGCCGAGAATGTGTCGATGGGCGCGGCGAGGGGCGAGGCCGATGCCGCAAGCTGGTCTATCTCGGCTGTTGAGAAATGGTGGCAATAGCGAAAGGCAGCGTCGTCGGCTTGCCAACCGAGGAGGTGGTCGCCTTCTTCCAGCGAACTGGAGGCGAAGCCCGCGAACGGAGGCTGGGAGAGTGCGAGGTCGAGGGAGCGCGCTGATTTGCGAGCGATGCGCCCATCATTCATGAACTGCCAAAACGAGACAACGACGATGCCGCCCGGGCGAACGGCGTCGATGAGCCGGCTGAGTACGGCCTGGCGAAGCTTTGCGCCCGGCACATGGTGCATGAAGCCAAAGCAGACGGAAAGATCGCAGGAGACGTGGGGAAAAGCCGTATCGAGCGCGGGGGTCCGGGAACCTGCGATCGCGTCATCGCTTCCATACTCGTCCTCGGCGAGAAGGGAGGTCAGGATATCGAGGCTGTGGTAGTCGGCGCGTGCAAACTCGTTCATGTTCGCGGCGAGCGCGGGGCAGTTGTCGATCGCGGTGGCATGTAGCGAGGTGTGCGGAAGCTGCTCTGCCAAGAAGCGCTCGAATCGCAGGTTGCCGCAGGCCAGGTCGAAGACTCGGAGCGCGGCGGGCATGTCGCCAAAGTGCTCGCGCGCGATGTCTGCCACGTGCCGCCAGCCTTCCCATGGCGCGCTGCGGGTGGCCGAGAAGGAAGCGGCGTGTTCCGCATAGAAACGCGTGTTGAGATCGATAAAGTTTTGGGCGGTGGCGTTGTCCATGTAAGGGGGCTTTCTGTTTGGCGAGGACGAGGGAGCGGGGTGATCTTCTCTGGTATTGCAAGCATAATCATATGCGAGTCGACAGGTGGGGGAGCAAGACGATGCCCCGTTCTTTACGATACAATTCCTGTCATGGAAGACATCATTTTGAACATATTGAGCGAGCTTGCCGTCGGTCGCGAGGTCGACGACCGCTCGCTGGTGAAAATCATCAACGCCCAGGCGCGGCGCGACGCCGCGGACAAGCGTGCTTACGCCAAGCGTCGGCTACTGCCGTTTTACCAGCGCGTCAAGCGCGACGAGCCCCAGCGCTGGGCGTCCTGGGGAGTGACGCCGGAGTTGGAGGAGAAGCTGCTGGCGGTGCTGCGCATGAAGCCGCGGCGCACGGCGTCGGGCGTGGCGACCATTACGGTCATCACCAAGCCCTGGCCGTGTTCCAGCGATTGCCGCTACTGCCCCAATGATATCCGCATGCCCAAGAGCTATCTGCACGGCGAGCCCGCGTGCGAGCGCGCCGAGCAAACGTGGTTCGACCCCTACTTGCAGGTGTCCGCGCGCTTGACGGCGCTGTCGCAGATGGGGCACGCCATCGACAAGATCGAGCTCATCATTTTGGGCGGCACGTGGAGCGACTATCCCCGTGGATACCAAATCTGGTTTGTGTCCGAGCTGTTCCGCGCGCTGAACGATAGCGCGATAGCGGACGTGGCCGCCAACCCCATGCTTGCGGATAACCCTTCTGCTCTCGATGCGGCGACGTGCGCGGACGCGAACTCTCAGCGAGACGCCGGCGTTCCGGCGTACGTGGCTGCCCGTCGAGCGTTTTATCGCGAGTGCGGCTTCCCGCAGACCGCCGAAGAGTTCGCTGCGTTCGCGGCGGAACAGCAGCACGCTATCGATACGGGCGAGCTCAACTACAATCGCGCGTTCGCTCGTCTTTATGGCGAAAGCGATGCATGGGTCCGCGCCGCGCAGATGCAATCCGCCACGCTGGAAGAACTCGTCCAGCTTCAGCACGCCAACGAGACCGCGCGCCATCGCGTGGTTGGCCTGGTGATCGAAACTCGTCCTGATGCCGTGACGCCAAACGCGCTCACGCTCATCCGGCAGTTGGGCGCAACTAAGATTCAAATGGGAATTCAAAGTCTTGACCAGCAGATTCTCGATTCCAACGATCGCGGCATCTGCATCGAGCGCATCCAGCGCGCCTTCGAGTTGCTGCGCGCCTTCGGGTTCAAGATTCACGCGCACGCCATGGTCAACTTGCTGGGCGCAACGCCGGAAAGCGACAAGTGCGACTACCGGCGCCTGGTCACCGAGGCCCCCTATCAGCCCGATGAGATCAAGCTTTATCCCTGCGCGCTCATCGAGGGGGCGCGTCTGTGTCGCGATTTCGATAGCGGCGCATGGGTTCCGTATACCGAAGACGTCCTCATGGACGTGCTCGCCGTCGACGTGCTCGCCACGCCCTCGTTCTGCCGTATCTCGCGCATGATTCGCGACTTCTCGTCCAATGACATCAAAGCCGGCAACAAGAAGCCCAACCTGCGTCAAATGGTGGAGCAGCGACTCGCCGTCGGTGAGCGAGTGCGCGAGATTCGTTACCGCGAGGTGGGCACGGGCTTGGTCGACGTATATGCGCTGCGTTTGGACGAGGTCCGCTATGAGACCACCAATACCTCGGAGCGCTTCTTGCAGTGGGTGGACCAGGACACGCGCATCGCGGGCTTCTTGCGCCTGTCGCTGCCGCATACGGACTACCTCGCCGATCATGTGGACGAGCTGCCCGTGCGCGCGGGCGAGGCGATGATCCGCGAGGTTCACATATACGGCGCGGTCGCTCGCTTGGGCGAGGCGGGGGCGGTGGGCTCCGCGGCGCAGCATCTGGGTCTGGGTCGCCGACTGGTCGAGCGCGCCTGCGAAATCGCTCGCGATGAGGGATATACTCGCATCAACGTTATTTCCGCTGTGGGCACGCGCGGGTACTACCGCGGCCTGGGCTTTGAGGACAACGGCCTCTACCAGCGCCGCGATCTGTAGCCTGTTCGCTGCGTCCATTCCCAATGCCCGCTCGCAGCACCTGCGTTTCTCAGCAAGGGGGAGCCATGGTTTTTCGTTCCACATCATCAAGGGTTGCAGCGGGCGTTGCCGCGCTGGCGCTCGCTTCCGTTGCGTCCGCCGCCGCGCTTGCGCGCATTTTCGACGCGCATCCCTTGCGAACGCATAGCGGCTGCGCCCTGGTGTACACGCCGCGCTCCCGCATGTTTCAAGTGGACGATGAAGAAGCGGGCGACGCGGTGGCGGGCGATGGGGCGGGCATCGCTCCTTCTCATCCAAAAGACCCCGTGCGCGTGCTCAGGTCCGGCGGTGTGTTTCAGTCCGCGACGTATACGGGCGAGCACCGCTTTGAACCCGTGTTCGAGTACTATCGCGGTTTCGATACCATGTTTTCGGCGGAATCCCCGCTTGCCTCTGCTTTTGGGCACGGTATGACCGATGTCCTTATGCTGGGAGGCGGCGGGTTTGCATACCCAAAGCATCTGCTCACCACGCGCGAGGGAATCTCTCTTGATGTTGTGGAGATCGATCCCGCGGTGGTTTCTGGTGCACGTCGCTGGTTTTTTGTGGACGAGCTTGAGGGGCGCCTGGGCGATGCCGCCCGAGCCCGCGGCAATCGCATGCGCGTCTTTGTTGCGGACGCGCGCGCGTTTCTCGACCAGCAAGATCGCCTTTTTGAAGTTAGCCTGCCCGATCCCGCCCATCGCTCGGTTCATGCGGGGCACCGCGCGCATACGCTCAATCCGTTTGGGTCGGCGCGCGGTGCCCGCGAGTATCTGCGCGGCCGCCTGCAGTACAACGCGATCGTGAACGACTGCTTCGTGGGTGCCGAGCCGGTGGCGTCGCTGGCGACTCTCGAGGCGGCCCAGGCGATTCGCCGTCGCCTGGTGCCCGGGGGTATCTACCTGACCAATGTGGTCTCCCGCGATAACTGCGGGGACCTTACCTTCCTGCGCGACCAGGTGGCGACGCTTTCGCGTGTTTTCCTCCATGTGCACATCGTGCCCTGCGAGGACGAGCGCTTCGGCGGGGAGGACAACTTCCTCGTCATCGCAACGGACTCGGACGTCAGCGTGCCCGCCGTCGTTCCGTATGACGAGGGGTTCCTCGGAGAGGTTCTTCGCGACTAGCGGGCTTCGAGCCGTGTGGCACTACGCGGCGGTCGAGCGCGGGGCTATGCGAATGCCGCGAACGCATCGCGCCAGCCTGTGACGCGCTCGCGCATGCCCTCTATGTCGAGCACGCCTTCCGCGAAGCCCTTGCGAACCAATTCTGCGGGCAGCATCTCGTCATACTTGTCAAAGTACGGTACCTCGCCGGGGTATACCAGATCGATGGGGGCGAAATTGGCCTCTGCCTCCGTGGCGACTACCTGGTAGAACGTCTCCTCGTCTGTCTTCATCCTAAATTGCATGAAATAGGGACGAGAAGGGTCAAGTCCCTTAAGGCCAAGCTCGTCTGCGCACTTGATCTTGAGAAGACGCTCCAGCGCCAGGAACGCGTAGCTGCCCAGCCAGGGAAAGAGCGCCCACGTGTCTCCGCCCAAGTTGATGAGCGGCCGGGACTCGCGCCCCGCCACACCGGCATTGGCCGCAACGTGGCGCGCTTGCGCCAAACGGGCGCGTGCATTGCCTAGCAGATAGGGGTAGACATCGTGCTCCTCTAGCGCGCGCTTCATGCGCTCAAGCACGTGCGTGTTGATATCGCCAGCGCAGTCGCCAAAGTAGGCGGGCACGCGGCCCTTAACCTGCGTGCAGAACACCAAATGGCGTTTCCAGTCGACTTCTTCTACCAGCCAGCAGTGCCCGGCGATGGCGATGCGCTCGCCCGCGGGTGGCGGATTGACTATGGTGCCCAGCTCGGATGAATCGCAGCGCACCGTGAACTCCTCGTTTTCCTGGAACACCGCATAGAACTTGAACGAGTTGGTGACGCGCTCGCCGGAGATACCCACGATGAGCCCGCCGCTTTCAGTGACCTTACGGCGGCTTCATGGAGGATAATTGCCTGTTCCTGTCCGGCGCGGTACTTCTCCCTGTTCCTTGCCTTGCGGTATGCGTCATAGACAGGCTTTGTCTTTTGATAGGTGGAAACATTCTTGATAAGCACCGCCATTTCCGCAAGCCGCTTTTCGGCGTTCTTCAATGCGTCTGCCGCCTGTCCGCTTTCCGCTGCCATTTCCTCAATCCGGCTGACTAAATCCGCGTACTGCTCAATCTTATGTTCCGTCAAGAAATTCATTGTTTTAGCTGCCTGTTTCAGATTGTGGATTTTCGCCCACTGTTCATAGCCCTTACTCTGCGCTGCCTTGATACTGTTCTCAATGTCGATAAGCAGCGACACGCCGCGCTGCTCTCTGGGAGCTTTCGCCACCTTTGTCCGTCTGCCCGCTATCCGTTCCCTTACGGCTTCCTCTGTATAGTCTGCGCCGAGGGTTTTAAGGCGGGTGAAGCGTTCCTGTCCGGGGGCGCGGCATGATACATATTTCCCCGGCTTTATCTCATAGCCCGCCGCCTGTAACCGCTGCAACAATTCCTCAAAACTGGAAACTTGGGGGATAAGCGCGTCAACGGCAATCTTTAGCTTGCCTTTCCAACTTGTACCCGTCTTTTCTGCCTGGTACTCCGCATAGCTCTTTCCCTTGCTGCCCTTGCCGGGGACGACGACGGACAAGCCATTTTCCCGACACAGCTTGTCGCTCATGTTCCGTATGCCGTAATAGCTCCTTTTGTTGGAATTGTATTTATGGTGGTCTACAAAGTTCACCGCGCAAAAAATGATATGGTTATGGACGTGTCCTTTGTCAATGTGCGTCGTGAGTACATACTCATGCTGCCCCTTTGTTACCGCGTCGGCAAGCTGCTTTCCGATTTTGTGGGCGGTTTCATAATCCACTTCCCCCGGCTCAAAGGACTGTATCAGATGAAAGGCTAAATTGTTGCCCTTTTGGAGAGCTTGCGACAAGG
>ERZ835080.1711-NODE-1711-length-14596-cov-6.749811_pt1 | contig 14596 bp, 6 predicted proteins | sample MGYA00519688_ERZ835080 | MGnify/ENA primary metagenome ERZ835080 (study PRJEB31850, sample SAMEA3708770) | human gut metagenome | biome: human gut; feature: human-associated habitat; material: faeces | place: China | collected 2014 ... | reverse complement strand
ATACTGCATGGGAAATCTGCAGATGGCATCATGAAAGATGGGATGGAAAGGGTTACCCGGATGGTCTGAAAGGTGAAGAAATACCAATTTCTGCACAGGTGGTGTCTATTGTGGATGTTTATGATGCTCTTACCAGTGAACGATGTTATAAGAAAGCATTTGAGCATGATACCGCAATCAAGATGATTCTGGACGGGCAATGCGGGCAGTTCAATCCGGTTCTTCTTAAGTGCCTGAAAGAACTAAGCCTTCAGTTTTCCAAGATGTATACGAATGAAACGAATGATAATAAACAGTATTATGAAGCACAGAGGCTCTCTGACGAAATACTAAAGGAAAAGTCTTTACCCCGTAAAAATTATTCGCAGCATGTCATTAAGCTCATGCAGGAAAAGATAGAGTTTTTTAAAATGGACAGTGGCAAAATTTCCATTGAGTATAATGCAATTTCAGGTCGGCTGATTATAATTAACGGAAACCGGCAGATACTGTGTCAGAGAGATGATCCGAAGTTTGATATATTCAAACTGTTCGAAGTAAGCAGTGAAGATATTCAACATATCAGAGCGTTACTGGACCAAACATCAATACAGAATACAGAAATCTCATTGCAGTTAATGGCAAAGGTGGAAAATAAAAGGCAGATGTATGATCTGAAACTGCATACCTTATGGTCTTCTTTAAAGAAAGATGGATATATAGGAATTGTCGGATATCTCTCTTGATTGGTGATATTATTTTTGGATATATCGAAATAAGAAAAAGGATAATGTAATTACTCTGTTAGTAAATTGACACAAGTTGGCTGTAGAGTATAATTATAGTAAAAGTACAGAAGAGGCTATCGCAAAGATATTTATAAAAATGTTGTGGGGGTATTGAACATTAATGAATGTAAAATTAAAATCTGGAAGCAAGCAAGCGACTGTAGCCTGGAGGGTGGGAGAAAGATGAAGAAGTGCAAATTAGTACAGAATATAATGAATTTCAAATTTTGTTACATTATATTTTGCACAATTATATGTTTTATTGTTTTATCCGTTCCTATATTTGCCAAAGAAAACTCTGACAATGTTATCCGGGTAGGATCTTTTGAAGAAACTTATAATACCGTCAATGAAAAGGGAGAAAGAAGCGGCTATGGTTATGAGTATCTTCAAGATATTGCAGGTTATGCAGGATGGACATATAAATACATAACAAGTGATTGGAAAAACTGCTTTACACAGTTGGAAAATGGAGAGATTGATATTCTTGGTGGCATTTCCTATACAGACGAACGTGCTGAAAATATGCTTTTTTCCGATATGCCTATGGGGGAAGAGAAATATTACATCTATACGGATGCATCCAATATGGATCTTACAGCAGGAAATTTGGATTCTTTTGAGGGAAAAAATATTGGTGTGTTTAAAGATAATATAACGGAGGATGTGCTTAACGAATGGGAGTTAAAGTATGGTCTGCATATGCAGCATGTCAATGTTTCTAATACCGCAGAAGTTATGGACAAACTGTCGAAACATGAAATTGACTGCTTCGTTTCGGTAGAAGAATCCCGTTGGGAAGAATCGGATATTTCACCGCTTACAAGTATTGGAGAGACAGAAATCTATTTCGCTATAAATCCAGAACGTCCGGATATCAAAGAAGCACTGGATAGTGCTATGCGCAGAATCAAGGATGACAACCCATTTTACACAGATGATCTCTACAGGCGTTATCTTTCTGCACAGAGCAGCTCGTTTCTTTCAAAAGAAGAAAGTGAGTGGATCGGGCAGCATGGTGCAATCCGGATAGGGTATCTGAATCAGGATGGAGGTATCAGCAGTGTAGATCCATCAACAGGTAAACTGACAGGTATTATTACAGATTATGTGGATCTTGCAGAAAATTGTCTGCAAGGTCAGACTCTGGAATTTGAATTAAATGGATATGAGACAAGAAGTAAACTGCTTCAGGCATTGCAGGATGGAAAAATAGACCTGATTTTTCATGCAAACCAGAATCCATACTTTGCAGAAACAAATGGATTTGCTTTGTCGGATACGCTATTGACTCTCAATATGGCAGCAATTACGGCAAAGGATTCTTTTGATGAAAATAAAGAGAATATAGTTGCCGTTGAAAAAGATGATTTTGCATTGAAAGCATATCTTTCATACAATTATCCGCAATGGAAGGTTGTGGAATATGAAACATCAGATGCAGCAGTAAAAGCAATGCAGAAAGGGGAGACGAATTGTATTGTAAGCAATTCAGGTACTGTTTCAGACTATTTGAAAAATAATAAGCTTCATAGTGTTTTCCTGACAAAAGAAGCTGATGTTCCATTTGCTATTCAGCAGGGAGAACCGGTTCTTTTGTCCATTCTGAATAAAACACTGACATCTATGCCTACAACTCAATTTTCAGGTGCAGTAGTTTCGTATAATGCTTCTTCACGAAAAGTTACAGCGAAGGATTTTATTCAGGACAATTTACTGGCTGTCTCACTCATAGTTGGAATCTCTATTTTTGTTGTTCTGTGTATAATTCTTGATTCTTTGAAAAAATCAAAACGTGCGGAAGAAAAATCCAAGAAGTCTGCTGAGCAGGCATTGAAGCTGAATCAGGAGCTTGAAGAAAAACAGCAGGAATTACAAAATGCACTTGTAGAAGCACAGAGTGCCAATAAGGCTAAGACTTCCTTTTTAAATAACATGTCTCATGACATCAGGACACCGATCAATGGCATTATGGGCATGCTTACAATTCTTGAAAAAAGCGGAAATGATGGTGAGCGGGCAAAAGATTGCCTGAATAAAATAAATGAGTCTTCGAAACTGCTATTATCATTGGTAAATGATGTTTTGGATATGGCAAAGTTAGAATCGGATACCGTGGTTTTTAGTGATGAATCCATCAATCTGGATCAGGTATGTCAGGAAATCACGGAGTCACTATCTTTTCAGGCAGAAGAAAAAGGACTTCATGTTATAGGAGAACATGATGATTACAGTGGTATATATGTTTGGAGCAATGCAGTTCATCTGAAAAAAGTATTGATGAATCTGTTTACAAACAGTATGAAGTACAATAAGGTGAATGGTTTTATTTACATGAGTATGAGAACGATTGAAAGATCAGAAGATCACATGACATGTGAATTTAAAATAAAAGATAATGGAATTGGAATGTCAGAAGAATTTATAAAAAATGAATTGTTTACTCCATTTGTACAGGCAGATAATTCCCCACGTTCTGATTATAATGGGACAGGTCTGGGAATGCCTATTGTGAAACAACTTGTAGAAAAGATGGGCGGAACCATAACAGTTGAAAGCAAGCTTGGTGAAGGAAGCTGTTTTACTGTAATACTTCCATTTAAAATTGATACGAATGCACGGCCGGAAGAAAAAGAAGATTTCAATGCAGATATATCAGGTGTCCGGATATTATTGGTTGAAGATAATGAGCTGAATGCGGAAATAGCAGAATTTATACTGACGGAAAATGGGGCTAAAGTAGAAACAGTGAAAAATGGGTTAGAAGCTGTTCAGCACTTTGAAGCCTGCGAATTAGGAACATACGATGTTATTTTAATGGATGTCATGATGCCGGTGATGGATGGGCTTACTGCCACAAAAACAATAAGATCCCTGGAACGGCAGGATGCAAAAACAATCCCTATCATTGCTATGACTGCAAATGCATTCAGGGAAGATGCAGAAAAGTGTATGGAAGCAGGAATGAACGCACATCTTGCAAAGCCGCTGGATGCGGAAAAAATTAAGCAGACCATAAGCGAAGAGTTGAGAAAGCAAAATGCCTGTCATAAATGATTATGAGGCAACCGCAGTCTGTGACTGTTTTGGTTTTTATAACTGTGCTGATCGTTCTGCTTCTTATCCTGACTGTAATGGTACATATGAGGAACAGAAAACTGAAAAGTACGTTGGAAGAACAGATGGCGGAAAGACGGCTTTTGGATAAGATATGTGCAGATTTTACGGCTGTCTATTATGTTGAATTAAATACCAGTTCCTTTGAAATTCTCCATATAAATGACGGGACCAATGTAAAAAAATGAATCCGAACCAGCATGAATTGATTGAAGGCAGAAGAATGCATTTCCACAGAATACCGTATATGTGATGGCAGTTGGCACAGGATGCTTTTTACTGTAAAAAAAGGGATGAGTCTGGAAATGTAACCCATGTTTGCAAAATACGTGAAGAGTTGAGGCGTTTTTGTATTAAACTAAAATTAGGGAAAAGACATGTGAAATACGATGATGAAAAATAACTATATAAAACAAAAAAGAAAAGATCAAAATCCGGTAAATCATTGGAAAATTTTTGAGGGACGTTTGGTATTCCTTCTGGCAATGGTGATTTTGTTTGTTGTTGCATATACTTTTATTTTACAACAAGCATATACCCAAACTGCTCTGAAAACAGAAATAGAACGAGATATTTCCAGTGCAGATGCGGTTCATAAGCTGGTAAATCACAGACTGGGACGAAAAGATTTTAATGAAATAAAAAGTAAATCTGATGAGAATACAGAACTATTCAAGAATATATCGACATATATGAATGAAATCAGAACGCTGAATTCTACGAGATATATTTACACAGCAACCAGAAATGAAGACGGTAGATTGATTTACGTTGTAGACGGACTGGATCCATCGGCTGGTGACGTCAGACATCCAGGAGATCCGATTGAAAAGGAGATGGTTCCTTATATAGAAAAAGCACTTTCTGGAAAAACAGTATATTCTCAGGATATTGTTGATACAACATGGGGACCTATTTTTACAGCCTGTTATCCTGTGACAGCGGAAGATGAATCTAATGAAGTGATAGGTGCTTTCTGCATAGAAATGGATATGCAGAAAGCGTATGGAATGGTTGAGAAGACGAATAAGTTAAGTATTGTACTGGGATGCATTACAGCGTGTATTTTGTTAATATTATGTACCTGTGGATATTCTGTATATAAGAAGCAAAAAGAAAATGAGCAGAAACAGCAAAAACTGTTGCAGGAAGCTGCAAGACTGGCCGATTCAGCTAATAAAGCAAAATCAACATTTCTGTTTAATATGTCTCATGATATTCGTACCCCTATGAATGCAATCATTGGATATGCAGAATTGGGAGAGAAACATTTAAAGGAGCCAACTATATTAGAGGATTACTTTGAAAAAATATTATTGTGCGGAAAGAAAATGCTGCATTTGATTGATAACATTCTTGAATTAGCACGAATCGAAAACAACCAAGCAACGCTGGATGAAACAATAACAGATGTTTCTAAAAACTTTGATTTATGTATTGATATGTTTAGGAAACCGATAGAAGAAAAACATCAAACACTAAAAGTCAATAAAAACATTCGATATCCATACCTGTATATGGATGATGCAAGATCATCTGAAATTACGATTAACATTTTGAGTAATGCTGTGAAATACACGGGTGAAGGCGGTAACATAAGCTGTACATTGAACCAATATCCCGGCGAAAAAGAAGGTTGGAGTGTATTAGAGCTTATCATAGCAGACAACGGAATCGGAATGTCAGAAGAATTCCAAAAACATATTTTTGAATCATTTTCACAGGAACGATCTTCGTCAGACAGCGGAATAGAAGGTAGCGGACTTGGCATGGGAATCGTGAAGAAACTGGTGGATTTAATGAATGGCAAGATCACAGTTCAGAGCAAACCGGGAGCAGGTTCTACTTTTACAATCACGCTTCCATTAAAAATAGCAAATGAGGAAGAAAGGAATCCGAAACATGCAGACGGTCAGTTGAATATCAAAAAACTGGAAGGAAAAAGGGTTCTTCTGGTAGAAGATAATGACTTGAACGCAGAAATTGCAACAGAACTTTTGACGGAAGAGGGAATCATGATAGAAAGAGCGGAGAACGGCGTTGAATGTATTGATATGTTTAACAAAGCAAAGCAAAATTACTACAGTCTGATTCTGATGGATATTCAGATGCCGATTATGAACGGATATGAAGCATCCAGGAGAATTCGAGAACTGAAAGACGGTAACAAATCGCAGATTCCAATTGTTGCAATGACAGCAAATGCGTTTGAAGAAGATAAGAAGATGGCTTTGGCAAGTGGCATGAATGATCATGTTGCAAAACCAATAGATATGAATGTATTATTGCCGACTATTATGAAATATATGTAAAGGAAGAAAGAAGGACACTGATTTTGCAGTCAGTGTTCTTCTTACATATCAGTCGACTAAAGAAAAACATTTTATAGTTGTACATTATCTCGTTGAGAAGGGTAAATCTGTGAACTTTGTTCACTAAGCAGAGCAGTGAAATTTTGACGAATGATATTTAAAGTCTTTTGCTTTTTCAGTAATTCTTGTAATCAATAAGAAGATTATTCAAGAAAAACAGAGAAAAGATAAGCCGGAGAGAGGAGCTGATTTTGGTGTGAGATAATTGAAAAAGGAATGGAAGTTACTGTTTTGGTAGCTTTCATTCCTTTTTTGACGTGAGAGAAGAAGAGTTATTTTTGATTAAATAGATTGTTACATTCATCTATAATAGCTTCAACTGTGCGTACCTGTGATGGTGTGAGCTTGCGGAGCTTATCTGAGAGAATCAACAGATCCTTATCTATAATTTCACCAGTGAGCAAATAGTCGGCACTTACTTCTAAAGCAGAGGAGATTTTTAACAGATTTTCAGGTCTCATTGCCCGTTTTCCTGATTCCGCATAAGAAACAAACTGGGTAGTGACTTCCCCTTTTTCTGCAAGTGCTTCTTGAGTGAGTCCCAGCCTTTTTCGACGATCCATAATTCTTTTTCCAATTTCCTATAAACATAATTCGTTATCCGACATTAGTATAAAACCTCTCCTCTCGTATTGTTAAATTATATCCACAATAGATGATAAAAATAAGCGTCTACTGTTCGCTAAAATCAACAATACGATATATTATCAGAGATAAATATTGAAAAATCGTGGATGCATAACAAGTAGAAAAAGTAGTGTATGGGAATACGAAAAAGCGAACAGCTATAATGAAAGAAAATGAATTCTCAGGAGGACTATGATTATGGAACAGATGGATTTTTCAATAGAGGTATCAGAAAGTGAGACAGAAAAATTTGCAGATTATTTATACCAGAAAGAAAATGCAAAGGCAACAATCAATAAATATATGGCAGATATAAAAAAGTTTTTATTTTTTTTGGCAGATGATAAGCGGATCAATAAAAAAGTATTGTTGCAATATAAAGAATGGCTTGTTCAAAAATATGCTGTCAATAGTGTTAATTCGATGCTTGCCGCATTGAATCAGTTCCTGGAATTTTTGAATGTAGGAAATCTGAAAGTGAAAAGAATAAAAGTGCAGAAGCAGTCTTTTTTACAGGATCAGAAAGAAGTGACAGAAAAAGAATGCAGGAAATTGATTGCAACAGCTATGGCAGAAGGAAAAGAACAGCTTGCATTGTGTATTGAAACAATAGCATGTACAGGAATTCGGATCAGCGAAATAAAATATTTTACAGTGGAGCGTGTAAAATCTGGAAAGATAGAGATTTATAATAAAGGAAAATATAGAAGGATTTTTTTGCCGAAGGTATTGCAAAGGAAACTTCTTTCCTATTGCCATAATAACCAAATAGCAGAAGGTTGGATATTTGTCACGAAAAATGGGAAGTTAAAAGACAGAAGTAATATTTGGAGAGAAATGAAACGATTAAAAGAAAAGGCAGGAGTAGCAGAATCAAAAATATTCCCGCATAATTTTCGACATCTATTTGCAAGGATTTATTATAAAGTAACAAAAGATATTACAGGTCTTGCAGATTTACTTGGACATAGCAGCATCAATGTAACGAGAATATATACAGCAACTACAGAAACAGTGTTCCAAAAGAAGCTGGATAAGATTGTCGAACAGGAAATATTGGAATGTACAACATAATATCTGTTATGTTGTTTATGGACAGATTACTTTTCGTACGATATAATGTTAAATAGCACCATGTTATCTGTTATGCTGTTCATATTACATAGTTCCTTTCTGATTTTTTTGGTAGCTGTGCCCTATTTAAGTACCGCTCTTGGGAAATTGGCTATAATCTTTATTATTTTTATTGTTTAAAGTTCTCTTTTTGAGGAAATGAATGACTTGCAGAAATAGGGTAGAACAGGTTAATAGAGACACTGTACAACATAACAGATATTATGTTGTATTGATTTTGCAATGGATAAGGAGTAACGATGGCATATACTGTAAGAAAATTACTTGAATCAGAACAATTTCCAAAAATGAAGCTGCTTTGCGGTGAAAAAGGTCTAGATTTGGAAGTGAAAGGCATTCGAATAATCGAAATTGAAGATATGGAGCGATACCTGACGGGTGGTGAAATACTCATAACCAGTCTTCAGGTATATTTATCATGCAGTGATCGAGAAGTAGAGCAGCATTTTGAAGATTTAGTTAAAAGTGATATAAGTGGATTCATTGTAAAGAAAAGAAAAGAATATGATCCTACAGGACGCAGATTGAGTTTATTAGAAAAACACTGCAAAAAATATGAAATTCCTCTGGTAGAAATTCCAGGAGATTTATATTACTGGGGAATTATCCGACATGTTATGATGCAGGTATTCGATAAAGACACTGCACGCTTAAAGTATTTTAAAATTACACATGATAATTTTAATACGTTTATTTTAAAAAATAATGGATCAAGCAATACAGCAAGTGATATTATCAAATTTTTAAGCATCATGATCGAGAATCCTGTTGTATTGTATTATGGTAATCTTAATTGTATGGTTTCAACAAACTTGGACAACTCCAAGTTAATATTGTCAGATGAAATTCAGCCATATAAACCCAATATTATTACGAAATTTCAATATATGAAGCAGATGAAAGGAAGCTGTGTTCAATATGTAGTGAAATTTGCCATATTGAGTGAGGTGGAAATATATATAACAATAACAGAAGAAAATAGAGAACTGACAGAACTTGATTATATGGCAATCGAGAATGCGATTATTAACTTGCAGTATGGATTTTTGAGTGAATTTGCACAGGATGAAGTGAAAAAGAAGTATCAGAGAGATATTATCCATAATATTCTGAATGGATTACTGAGTTCGAAAGAAATGACTGAAGCGGCAGCACAGCTCGGCATGAAAGAAAGCGATACTTACAGGGTTGTTGATTTTCATACCATCACAAAAAATGTACAAAGAAAATATACAAAAGAACAGCTTCACGAAGTAGGTGTTATCGTGGGTGAATTGACGTATCTTTTGCCGGATGCGCTTATTTACAGAAATATGGATCAGATTGTTATGATTCAACAGGTAGATTCCAATCAGACAGAACTGGAGTATCAGAAAGAGATGGAAGAAGTAGAGGATGTTATCCAGCGAAGCATCCTTTATAGAAAGAAAGATACAGACTTTCAGATTGGTATAGGAAAAAGTGTGGAAGGGTATCAACGGCTGAAAGAATCTTATCACGAAGCAAGTCGGGCTATCAAGTATATAGACATTATCCGCCTGGTGACTGGTGATAAGAATAAGTCAGTAGTACATTATTCGAACCTCGGATTTTTCCAGATATTCGGCGAAATTGATGATGTGACGGAACTGGAAAGATACATTCCGGAAACATTAAAGAAATTATATTTATATGATGATGAACATAAGGGAGAATTGATTACAACCTTGCAGATGTATCTTAGAAATAACCAAAGCATCAAGAAAACTGCAGGTGCAATGTTTGTTCATTATAGAACGATATCTTACAGGCTTGAAAAAATAAAACAAATTTCCGGAATTAATTTTGACAATGCAAATGAAGTGCTGGCAGTCAGTAATGGTCTGATTATTTATAAAATGTTAAAAGAAATAGAATAGAAAAAGATAAAGAAATCGTGTTGAGGCATGGTTTCTTTTTTTGAACGAAATTCATAAAAAGATATTATATGGAGAATATCGATACAATGGAACAGATTTTACAAAAAAACGGATAAATATTTTCATTGATTGTACATTATATTAACCGGTTTCAATCTGTATAATTGGGAAACTGATGAGAAAATATTTCAGGAAAAGAATGACTGCTACAGAGGATAGTATTTTTTGATACAAACTAAGACTTTGCAGGGCTTAGATTAGAGGTTCGGATATGAAGAAAAAAAGAAGGATAAAGAACAGAATTATCGCAGTAATACTATGTATGGCTATCTTATTTTCTCAAGTGAATATTGCGGATGCGGCAGACGTAAATCCATCGGGTACCAACACTAGTCAAGTGACACTTTCTGATGATGCCAATAAGAGTAATGGTGAAGTATCAACCGAGTCCACAGTTTCAGATGAAATAAATGGCACCACGGAATCCGAATCTAAGATATCGGAGGAAACAAGTGAAAACTCGAAAAATGACGAATCGGAATCGTCCGGTGGAAATGTTAAAGCAGAATCAACAGATCATATAGATGCTTATTATAAGGATAGTAAAATATGCATCTATAATTATGAACAATTAAAACAGATTGGTTCAGATGCTTATATTTACACAGGTGATAAGGATGGAAAGATTGGTTCTGGAGAAGTAGTAAAGAGTGAAGGCACAGAGCTGAAATACGGTGCAGATGCCCAGTACATTTTGATGAATGACATCCAGATGAACTCGGAACAGATTTGGTCAGTACCGGATTCCTTTACCGGAACTATCACAGGTACGGAAATAGAAGAAAACGAAACACCAACGCTGTATGATAAGGAAACGGATACAATCTACATATATAATCCATATCAGTTAATGGTACTTGCACAGGAAGAATCTGAAACAGAACCTGTTATGACATTAGATTATGATGCACCACAGTTTGGTATGGGGCAGATGATCTATCCGGATGGTGAAGATCAGGCGTATCTGACTTATAGTAAGTCTCATAAGTATGTACTGTCGCAGAAATTTAATTCGGATAAGCCGGAACTGGTTGCAGATCAATTGACAGAAAAATCAGCGAATGGAGTTCAGTGGCTAGATGGTGAGCATGCAGATGGAAGAACAAAACCGGGACAATTATATGTAGAAGTTTCCGGGAAGAAATATATTCTGATCGGAAATGAGTCACAGTTGCGGGCGATTGGAAGCAATAAGAGCGTAACTCCAAGACTATATGTTTATTACAGTCAGGGGTTATTAAGCGGATTACTTGGTGAAAAGCCTTTCTACACACCATACTATCCAGGCGATGCGGATCTTGGACTTGATGCTGTTGCTGCAGAAGGGGCAACTACCCATCTTTCTGGATTCCAACAAAAGCCAGATACAGTGAAAGGTGATAACTCGTATCTATATTATAAAGATAATGGTAAGTATAAGCTGGCAGATGTCGATTTGACAAGCGATGATATTGTTACGGGTCTGTTGAAGGGAGTAGGCGGACTGTTAGGGACATTATTGGGTGGTCTTACAGTAGGAACTGGTAGTTTATGTGGCGTTAACGACCAAGGGTTACCTGACAATGAAACAGCGAGTCTGATGAAGTTAAAGCAAGAATATGGTGGCTTAAAATATTCATCCAATGCAAATTACATCATTTTTCGAGATATTGACTTATCCAAGGATGGTGTGAACTCAAATAAAGAAGATGATCTGTGGACACCGCTTATGGTGTCGGGGGACATCAAAGGTGCAAAGTTAGCAGATGGACAGGCGACACTTACGGATGGAAATTCTATTTTGGCAACTGGAAAACCTGTAATTTCTAATGTGAATGTGAACCAGACAGAAGAAATGGATGGTTCTAAGTATATAGGAATTGGATTTTTTGGAACAATTACGAATGAGGTGAATGTAAACAACATTGGTGTCAGCGCCGGAACGGTTTCCGTATCAAACCTGGAATTACAAAATGTAAATGTACAAAATAACACGAATAAACATAAAAACACTCAGACCATAATAAGTGGACTCACATCAGGACTTGGATGGCTTGTAGGTGGTGTAGTTGATTTACTAGTAGGAGTTTTAACATTTGGAAACGTAAACCTGAATTTGAAAGATACATTATCAGCACTTTTAAATGCAAGAGCAAAGGATCCGACGATTTATGCAACAGGTGCATTCGCTGGAAGGCTAGTGGGTGATGTTTCCATTGAAAACTGTGATGTGACAGGAAAAGTCAGTGTTTCGAATATTAATGATCGTACTGGTGGGTTTGTCGGTTATACAGAAGGAGTAACAGAGTATGACGGATTGTCAAAAGCTCTTGGAGTAACGGTGGATGCATTATCATCATTGTTAAATGCAATTCCGGGACTTGGACTTGGAGATTTGATCACAATTCTTCTGGACAATGCATTGCCGGTTGGTAGTTTAATCCCTACTGGATACAAAAATGTAAATATCAAATACTGTCATGTAGAGAATCTGGCAGGAACTATCGGAGCTGCGGATAAAGATTATGCAGGTGGTTTTGTAGGACAGCAGGTAGGAACAAGAATCTTTGACTGCTCCGTGAAAAACAGTAGTTATTCTGTAACGGCAAAAGAATACGGCGGAGGATTTGCAGGAATCAGCAGAGATGCAGAAATCCGAGGTTTGTTAAGTGATGTAGGTGTTGAACTTATTCGAGTAATGCAGCCACAGAGTATCTTGTTAAATTGCAATCTGACAGGATGTAATGTCTCAGTATCTGGTGAAAATTATCAAGGTGGTATTGTAGGAGCACAGACAAACAGCTATGCAGTCAATTGCGGAGTGAGCGGAAGCATTGCAGTTAAAGCAAGCGGAAGTTATGCCGGTGGTGTGAGTGGTATTTCAACAGTTGGATGGATTACAAACCTTGGAAATAAAGAAGTCAAGGATGCAAGCCTTTTAACAACAGTGAAAGACTTGTTGACAGGTCTTTTGTCGAGTAATCCGGAAAAAGCAGGTATGCTCTTGTCACTTGTAGGAATTGCACCATCAGCAATCTTGGGATGTAACATGGATTGTTCATCAGTTTCAGTTGAGGCTGGTAAGAGCTATTCCGGTGGTATTCTTGGTGGCGGTGATGGCGTCTATATTGCAGAATCCAGTTCCGAATATTTAAATAAACTTCCGTATTGGAAACATGGCGGAGGAGATGCGAGCAGTGTAGCCCAAAGAGATAATGTGCTTACAGGATTAAAAACAGTTACGGCAAGTGAAAATCGTGCCGGGGGTATTGCCGGAAGTGTAACAACAGCAAATGTCACAGGACTTTTAAATAATACGCTTGGAATCGGAAACTTCCTTGGATTTACTGTGCATCATGTAACGGTGACTGGAGTAAATGATGGATATACAGTAGAAGCAAAAGAAAATTATGCCGGCGGAGCGCTTGGTGAGGCTGTTGGTGGAGATGTGGATACTGTAACATTGAATCAGGTAAAATCTGTTTCGGCAAAAAACAGAGTAGGTGGTTTTATCGGTTGTGCAGGTCCGGGAGATCTGGCTGGTGGAAACGGACTGACTTTGAATCTGTTAGGACTGAACAACTTGCTGAAAGTAGAAAATCTGCTTTCTGTGGCAGAAGGTGTCAGAGTTAAAATCAATGAAGCTCATGTAAATGGCATCGCAGGAGGCATGACTGTAGAAGCAACAGGTGCAAATTCCAACGGCGAAGTAGTGGATTATACAGCCGGTGGTTTCATCGGAAAGAGTAACAGCTGTGAGATCATTAAGTCTGATGTGAAAAATTTAAAAGAAGTAACAGCAAATGATACAGATGGTTTTGCAGGAGGATTTGTAGGTTCTTCACAGACCGGAGGTCTTGCAGATGTAGCTGGTGAAGCGGATGTCAAGGCTTTGCTAAATGCAAATAAGTTGTTAGGTGCTGTCACGTACTTGCTTCCTTCTTATACAGAGTGCACGGTTACTTATGTTGATAAAGGCGGAGTTGCTGCAGATACAGCAGGCGGTTTTGTCGGAAACTTCCAGAGTGGAACGGTTAACAACCAGGGCGCAGGAGAAGGTAACTATTATTCTGTCTATAATCTGGATCATGTAAACGGGCAGTCTTATGCCGGAGGCTTTGGCGGAAATGTTTACTCCGGAGCATTGGCAGATGCTGGAGGTGGAATCAGCATTCTTGGAGGAATCAAAGGTCTGGATATAAATGTTGGAAATCTGCTTAATCTGATCAATGCCTACATTCCATATGTACAGTATGCAGGAGTCAAGTCAGACAACGGATTTACAGTCACTGCGAACAAGATGAAATCAGAGGACAGCCATTCTGGAAGTGCAGGAGGATTTATCGGATATGGAAGTGGTGTTCAGGTAAGCTACTGTGATGTTACGAGTCTGAAACATACAAGTGTAACAGAACCTGTGAAAGGTTTGGAAGACACAGATGGCTCAACCTATTTTAATGATGTAAAGAGCCAGTATGCAGTAACCGGTGCAAGATATGCTGGTGGTTATATCGGCTATATGGATATTGGTTCCGCAGCTTCTGTTGGAAAAGGCTTGAGTATTCTTGGAAAATCGATAGGAATTAATAATGTGCTGGATGCATTAAATGTCGTTGTTTCTACAATTGAGCATTCCGATGTT
>ERZ835080.1698-NODE-1698-length-14761-cov-2.635387_pt1 | contig 14761 bp, 13 predicted proteins | sample MGYA00519688_ERZ835080 | MGnify/ENA primary metagenome ERZ835080 (study PRJEB31850, sample SAMEA3708770) | human gut metagenome | biome: human gut; feature: human-associated habitat; material: faeces | place: China | collected 2014 ... | reverse complement strand
CGCCACGCCGGACGAGTGCGTGGTCATAGACGTCATCGCCATCGACAACCTGGCGCCTTTAGCGATCCTTATGCGCGATGAGGGCACCGTCAAGGTGTTCCATGCCTGCTCGCAGGACATGGAGGTGCTCAACTACACGCTGGGCGCCCTGCCCGCCCCCATCTTTGACACGCAGATTGCCGCGGCGTTTTTGGGCGAGCGCATGCAGACCTCCTACAACGGCATGGTGCACGCGTTTTGCGGCGTGACCCTGCCCAAGAGCGAGTCGCTGACGGACTGGTCGCGCCGTCCGCTCACCCCCGAGCAGATCGAGTACGCCCTGGACGACGTGCGCTACCTTATCAAGGCCTACGACGTGATCATGGAGCGTCTGGACGAGTCCGGCCGCGCGTCTTGGGTTTTGGACGAGATCAGGCCGCTGACCGACCGCTCGCATTACGTGGTCGATCGCCGCGTCGCCTTCAAGCGCGTCAAGCGCGTCAACTCGCTTACCCGCCGCCAGCTCGCCGTGGCGCGCGAGCTCGCCGCCTGGCGCGAGGCCAGGGCTGAGTATTCCAACATTCCGCGCAAGTGGCTTATGTCCGACGAGGTCTTGATCGCGCTGTCGAAGCGCCCGCCGCATGACGCCGCCTCGCTGCGCCGCGTGCGCGGAACCGAGCAGTTGTCTGATGCCGACGTGGCCGGCGCGCTTTCCGTCATCGCCCGCGGCGAGAGCTGCCCGGCGGACAAGTACCCCTTTATCGCCCGCACGCACAAGCCCGCCTCGCCCGAGCTTGAGAGCGTGATCGACCTTATGTACGCGCTGATTCGCCTGGTGGGGGAGCGCTCCGGCGTGGCCACCGCCATGATCGCCTCGCGCGACGATTTGGTCGATTACGTTGACCGCCCGCAGGATAGCCCGCTTCGCGAGGGCTGGCGCTTCGAGCTGGTTGGCACCTTGATCGACGACCTGTTGAACGGCGATATCGGCCTTACCGTGAAGGACCGCGCGCTCGAGATCTTGTAGCGCTAGTGTTTGGGGCTCGCCGCGTGCCATCCGGTGCGGCCCGCCCCTGCCGCGTCCGCCCCGCGGGGTTTTGGGCTTCTGGTACGGCTCCTTGCCCGCATGCATAACTTGGGATGGCTGGGTATAAGCGTACCCATGTGAATATCCATGTGATCGCGGCCGCCCGCGTGCGGCCCAGGTTTACGGCAAGGAGCTTTTTCGCAAATGTATCCCATGTACTACGGCTTTGGCATGGACCCGGCGTATCTGGCGCTGGTCATTATCTCGCTGGTGCTGGGCGGGCTTACCCAAAGCTACATCAACTCGACGTATCGCAAGTGGTCGCGCGTGCCCTCCGGCGGGGAGACGGGCGAGCAGGTGGCGCGCCGCATGCTCGACTCGCTGGGCTGCGGCCGCGTTGGCATCCGCGGCGTCTCCGGCCACCTTACCGACCACTACGACCCGCGCGACAACAATCTGTACCTGTCGCGCGAGAACCTTTCCGGCGGCTCTGTCGCAAGCGTCGCCGTGGCGTGCCATGAGGCGGGCCACGCCGCCCAGCGCGAGCACGGCTATGCCATGATGAAGTTTCGCTCCGCCCTGGTGCCGGTGGTCAACTTTACCCAGAACATCTGGATGCTGGTGCTGCTGGCGGGCGTCTTTATGAACATCGCCGGCCTCACCACGCTTGCGATCGCCCTGTTCTCGTTTTCCGTGCTGTTCCAGATCGTGACGCTGCCCGTTGAGATCGACGCGAGCCGTCGCGCGGTCGCCTACATCGAGCAGTCCGGTATGGGCGAGGTCAACGTGCGCGGCGCCAAGAAGGTGCTGACCGCTGCGGCGCTCACCTATGTGGCCGCCGCCCTGACGAGCGTGCTGCAGCTTCTCTATATCATGGGCCGCACGCGCAACGACGAGTAGGGGAGCGTCTGGCGGCGCCGTCACCGCGGGTTTGCGGGCGGTTTGCGACGCGGTCCTGTGGCTGCGGGCTTTTCCGCGCTTTGCACATAGATGCTGCTTGCGGGCGTCCGAGTTTCGGGCGCCCGTTTTTTGTGCGCGCCCGCTTTGTGGCGGGTGCGGAGTTGGCCTTGCGGTTTTGCTTTCTGGTCTGTTCACCGTTATGTACGCTGCGGCGCCCATCTTTGAGTTGGGTGCCCCTTTGTACCAAAGACCGTGCGTGGGCTGTACGTTTGGGCACCCAGATATGGGCCGGGCGCCCAAACGTACAAACACGCGGCCTTATGTGCACGAAAGGGCACCCAGTTTAAAGCTGGGTACCCAGGCGGACGTCGCCTTGCGCTTCGTAGACCGCCGTTCCGCGCGCGCATCGTTCACACCGGAATCGTCTGCAGCATCCGCAGCGGCTTGCCTTGTTAGATGTCTTTTTCAACATATGTCCGGGCGAGGCGGTAGACTGGGAACCATAAAGCGACGCGCCCTGGCAGGCGCCTCGATGCGCGCGAGAGATCGGCGAGCGCGGAGGCGCGGGGGCGCATTGATGTGCAACAACGTGAAAGGAGGGCTGCCCATGGATGGTTGGAACCTTACCGGAGCCTCGAGCGCGCCGGCTAAGGAGGAAGACGCCGTCTCCGTCTCGCAGGCGATCGACATCGCCGCCGGGGCGCTGGACCGCATTCCGCAGCTGTGCGTTTTGGGCGAGGTCACGGGCTTTCGCGGCCCCAACGCCCGCAGCGGCCACTGCTATTTCCAGATAAAGGACGATTCGTCCGCCATGGACTGCATCATCTGGAAAGGGACCTACCTTAAGCGCGCGTTCGATTTGCGCGACGGCATGCAGGTTCATCTCACGGGCTCGTTCAACCTTTATAAGGCCCAGGGCAAGATGAGCTTTGTCGCCCGTTCGTTCTCGCTTGCGGGCGAGGGCATGCTGCGCCAGCAGGTGGCGGCGCTTGCCGAGAAGCTGCGCCGCGAGGGTCTTATGGACGAGTCCCGCCGCCGCCGTATCCCCGCGTTTTGCTCGCGCGTCGCCGTGGTCACGTCGTTGTCCGGCGCCGTTATCGACGACGTCAAGCGCACGCTGCGCCGACGCAACCCGCTGGTGGAACTTATCTGCGTGGGGTCCAAGGTGCAGGGCGAGGGCGCGCCCGAGGAGCTTATCGATGGGCTCCGCCGCGCCGCGGCGATCACGCCCGCACCCGATTGCATCCTGCTGGTGCGCGGCGGCGGGTCGTTCGAGGACCTTATGACCTTTAACGACGAGTCGCTCGCCCGCGCGGTGGCGGCCTGCCCCGTGCCCGTGGTGACCGGTATTGGGCACGAGCCGGATACCTCCATTTGTGACATGGTGGGCGACCGCCGCTGCTCCACGCCTACCGCGGCGGCGGAGTCAGTGGCCCCCGCCATCACCGAGCTCGCGGAGCTTCTGGCGGCCCGCGAGCACCGTTTGGTCCAGTCGTTCACGTCCATGGCCGCCTCCGCGCGCGCGGACCTGGACGCCTCCTCGATGCGCGCCGGGCGCGCCATGACGCAGCGCCTGGCGCAGATGGATGCCGCGCTTGCGGCCTCCGCGTCGCGCCCGTGTCTCATGCGGCCCGCGTTTATGGTCGAGCAGCGCTCGATGGACCTTGCGCGTTCCGCGGAGCGATTCTCGTCCGCGCTCGTCCAATCCCAACAGCGCTACGCCCGCGAGCTCGATGCGTTGTCGCCGCGCCTGGCCGCGTCCACGTCCGGTTTGGCCGCGAAGCGCCACGCGCTGGAGCTGGCGGCCTCTAGGCTTTCCGCGGCGGGTCCCGCCATGCTGAGCGAGCCGGCGGCGCGCCTGGCGCAGGGCGCCGCCAAGCTGGACGCGCTCTCGCCGTTGGGCGTGCTTGCGCGCGGTTACTCCATCGCGTACTCGGAAGATCGCGTGGCGACGTCCACCTCCGCCTTCGCCCCCGGATCGCGGCTGCGCGTTCGCTTGGCGGACGGCGACGTGTACGGCACGGTCGACCGCGTGGAGCCGTCCGGCACCGTGGACTAGCGCTGCCTGCCGGTGCGCCCCGCCGGTCGAAGCGGTTTGAGGCCCGCATCTGGCCGCGGCCCGTGTTGGCGCTTGAAGGGCCTTTGTATTGAGAAATAATCGGTAGCTAGCAGATGATTGTTGGCTAGCAGATGGTTGATAGGAGAAAAAACCATGGCACAGAACAAAAGCGTTGAGGAGCTCAGCTACAAAGAGGCCTCCATCGAGCTGGAGGGCATCATCCGCAACCTTGAGTCCGGCGACCTTGAGCTCGAGGAGTCCCTGGAGGGCTACACCCGCGGCGTGGAGCTGCTCAAGAGCCTGCGCGCTCGCCTGGCCGCCGCGGAGCAGAAGGTCTCCGTCCTCATGAAGGATATCGACGGCGGCGATACCTTGGTCGCCGGCGAGTCTGCCGACACCACGGACGGCCTTAGCTTCTAGAATAGGGGCGTGGCGCCCGCGCCGCATACGGCACCATCGACCAAACCCGCTTAGAGAGGAACCGCTATGGACGATTGCATCTTCTGCAAGATCGCCGCTCACCAGATCCCTTCCACCGTTGTGTATGAGGACGATAAGGTTATCGCCTTCGATGACCTGGCACCCCAGGCGCCGGTCCACACGCTGGTCATTCCCAAGGACCATTACGCCAACATCATCGACGGCGTGCCGGCGGACGTGCTGGCAGCCATGGTCAACGCCGTTTCTGAGGTCGCCCGCGCCAAGGGCCTGGACGACGGCTTCCGCGTGATCGCCAACACCGGCGAGGTCGCCGGCCAGACCGTTCACCACTTTCATATGCACGTCCTCGGCGGTAAGCCCTTGGGCGAGAACCTGGTCTAAAGGCCTGGCGCAAGCGTGTGGCCCGGCATGGTCTTAAGCACATGGTTCGCTAGTCCATGGGCCACAGTCAAGCATTCCGCCTAAACGTGCCGCGCTCCAATCGCCGTATGGCGTATGATTAAGAACGGTATGCAATAGGCTTGTCGCCCCGCGGGGCGAAGTGATTACAAGATGGGAGACACATGAACGTTCTCGTTGTCAATGCTGGTAGCTCCAGCCTGAAGTACCAGCTTCTCAACACCCAGTCCGGTGAGGTCTTTGCCAAGGGCAACTGCGAGCGCATCGGCATCGACGGTTCCTTCATTGGCCACGAGGAGAAGGGCGCCGGCAAGTCGACCCTGGAGGTCGCCCTGCCCGATCACCGCACCGCCATCAAGCACGTGTTCGAGATCCTCGAGACCGTTGACACTCCCGTCGAGGGCATTGGCCACCGCGTCGTCCAGGGCGGCTGGTACTTCCCCGAGTCCGCCGTGGTCACCGATGAGACCCTGGCCCAGGTCCGCGAGGTCGCTCCGCTGGCCCCGCTGCACAACTATGCCGAGGCCGACGTCATCGAGATCTGCCGCGACATGTTCCCTGAGCTGGGCAACGTCATCGTCCCCGATACCGCGTTCCACTACAACATGCCCGAGCGCGCCTGGCGCTACGCCCTGCCCCGCGACGTGGTCGAGAAGCACCACGTCCGCAAGTACGGCGCCCACGGCACCAGCCACCGCTTCATCTGGCGCACCGTCAACGAGTTCATGGAGGGCAAGGCCCACAAGCTCGTGAGCTGCCACCTGGGTTCCGGCGCTTCCCTGTGCGCTATCGAGGACGGCCACTGCATGGATACCACCATGGGCCTCACCCCGCTCGACGGCTTGGTCATGGGCACCCGCTGCGGCACCCTGGACCCCGCAACCGTCTTCTATCTGAGCCGCGTCGGTGGCTACAGCATCGACGAGATCGACACTATGATGAACAAGCAGTCCGGCCTGCTCGCCGTCTCCGGCGTCTCCTCCGACTCCCGCGACGTCTGCGAGGGCGCCCAGAAGGGCGACGAGAACTGCGAGATGGCGCTCGAGATGTTCTCCTATCGCGTGGGCCAGCTCTTCGCCGAGATGGCTGCCTCCATGGGCGGCGTCGACACCATGGCCTTCACCGCGGGCATCGGCGAGAATTCCGTTGAGCTGCGCCAGCGCGTCGCCGACAAGCTCGCCTGGCTGGGCGTCGAGATCGACCCCGAGCTCAACGCCGTCCGCTCCGATGATCCGCGCGTCATCTCCACGCCCAACTCCAAGATCACCTGCCTGGTTGTCCCCACCAACGAGGAGCTCATGATCGCCCTGGACGTCGAGGCTCTGCTCGGCTAATCGCCTTCTTTTATAGCGACCTATTCGGCCCGTCTCCGGTATACACGCCGGCGGCGGGCCTTTTGCGTGCGTTCAGGCAGCTATTCTGTGGATTCTCGCGGGTGCTGCGACCTTTTCTGTTGAGTTTCGAATGTATGTCATAGAGAATTAGTAGGATTAACCGCGGAAAAAGCGGATACACTGTTACCAATATCTGCCGAATGTTGTAGATAAACGTTCAATCAAGCGAAAGGATTCTCAATGACTCTTTCCGAGCACAGCATCTCCCGCCGTAGCGCCGTCGCCGCCGGCTTGGGCATCTTCGCTTCTCTTGGCCTTGCTGCTTGCGGCTCCTCTGAAACCGCGGGCTCTGCCCCCGCTCCCTCCTCTTCCACGGACGAGCAGGTGGACGAGACCGTTCAGATCGACGCGGACGCCTACGATCAGCTGATCGACTCCATCCCCGCCGCCGACGACGCCAAGATCGCTGCCAGCACCTGGGCTACCAAGGTGAAGGATGCCGGCGTCCTGCGCGTGGGCGGCGTCCAGACCTCCATGTTGTTCAGCCTGCTCAACGAGAAGGACGGCGTGCTGCGCGGCTTCGACGCTGGCTTGTCGCAGATGCTTGCCCGCTACATCATGGGCGACGCCGCTAAGATCGAGGACACCCAGGTCACTTCCGACACGCGCGAGTCCGTTCTGCAGAACGATCAGGTCGACGTGGTCTTCGCCACCTACTCCATCAACGACGACCGCAAGAAGGTCATCTCCTTCGCCGGCCCGTACTACACCACCCAGCAGTCCATTTTGGTGATGGCCGACAACAAGGACATCAACTCCGTGGACGACCTCGCCGGTAAGAACGTTGCCGCCCAGTCCGGCTCCACCGGCCCGGCCATCTTGGAGGAGTTTGCTCCCAAGGCTACCGTCCAGGAGTTCAAGACGGACGAGGAGGCTCGCACCGCGCTGTCCCAGGGCCGCGTCGACGCCTATGTTATCGACACCAACATGCTGCTGGGCAGCATGGTTCGCCAGCCCGGCAAGTACCGCCTGGCGGGCGACCCCTTTGGCCCGGTGGACGCCTACGGCATCGGCCTGCCGCTGGATTCCGACGGCGTTGCGTTTGTGAACGAGTTCCTCCAGAAGATCGAGGACGAGGGCATGTGGGCGGACCTCTGGCAGGTCTGCATCGGTGACCGCGCCGGCATCGACGACGTTCCCGAGCCCCCTGCGATCGGCGCATAGCGCTCGCTGAAAGCACATCTTTGCCCACATCATCGCGGGCGGTGTATTGACGAGTATGGGCCTTCCGCGCTTGCGGTGGGCCCATGTATCTATAAGGAGGGGATACATGGGGATTTCCGAGCTCTTGTCCACATACGGGCAAGACTACCTCAACGGCCTTTTGGTGACGTGGGGCATGACCGCGGCCTCGTTCGCCATGGTGATGGTGCTGGCCGTGCTCATCACCGTTATGCGCGTGTCGCCCTTTAGGCCCTTGCGCATGGTGGGAGACCTGTACGTGCAGGTGTTTCGCAACATCCCGGGCGTGGCGTTGCTCATCATCATCGTCTACGCCCTGCCCAACCTGCGTGTCGTGCTCGATTACCGCACCTGCGTGGTGGCCACCACGGTGCTCATGGGTTCGGCCTTTGGGTCGGAGAACTTCATGAGCGGCATCAACACCATCGGCGTGGGTCAAATCGAGGCCGCTCGCTCCATCGGCCTCTCCTTTGGTCAGATCCTGCGTAAAATCGTGATTCCGCAGGCGCTGCGCACCACCGTGCTCCCCATGACCAACCTGCTGATCGCCGTCATGCTCACCACCGCCCTGGGATCCCAGGTACCGCTCAACCCGCGCGAGCTCACCGGCGTGGTGTCCTTTGTCAACACGCGCGCCACCGGCGGCATCCTGGCCTTCCTTATCTCCGCTCTGGCGTACGTGGGGTCCGCCTTTGTGATCGGCCTGGTGGGTAACCGCATCGACAAGAAGGTGAGGATCCTGCGATGAGTTCACACGGAAACGCAACCTCTATGCGCGATGCGCTCTACGAGGCCCCGGGTCCCAAGACCAAGCGCAAGATTATGGTGGGCACCGCCGTGTCCGCCGTGGTGGTCGCCTGCATCTTGCTGGCGATCTTGGGGCGCTTCTATGCCACCGGCCAGTTGGACCCGCGTTACTGGACTTTCTTTCTCGAATGGTCTACCTGGCGCTTTTTGCTGCAGGGCTTTGCCGGTACCGTCCGCGTGGCGCTTACCGCGGGCGCCATCTCGCTGGTGCTGGGCATGTTGCTCATGCTGGGCCGCGTCAGCAAGGTCAAACCCCTTTCCGCCGCTTGCCGCGTGGTCATCGACTTCTTCCGCGGCGTTCCCAGCCTGCTTTTGATCTACTTCTTCTTCTTGGTGGTTCCGCAGTACGGCATCAAGATGTCCTCTTTTTGGATGCTGACGCTGCCCGTGGCGCTCGCGGCCTCCGGCGTTTTGGCCGAGGTCTTTCGCGCGGGCGTCAACGCGGTGCCCAGGGGCCAGGTCGAGGCGGCTATGTCCATCGGCCTGTCGCCGGCCAAGACCATGCGCAAGATCGTGCTGCCCCAGGCCGTCCGCTACGTCATCCCTTCGCTGATCTCGCAGCTGGTGGTCGTTGTCAAGGACACCACCGTCGCCTACGTGGTGAGCTATCCGGACCTCATGCAGAACGCGCGCGTGCTCATCACCAGCTATGACGCGCTGGTCTCCGTCTACTTCACCATCGCCCTCATCTACATCCTCATCAACTACGCCATCAACAAGGCGTCCGTCGCGGTGGCCAACCGCACCGGCGTCAAGATCATCCGCTAGGCATTCTGGAACGGAAGAGCTATGACACAGCAAATCTCAACTGAACCCATCATCGAGCTGCGCCATGTGGACAAGCACTACGGCGACCTGCACGTCCTTAAAGACATCAACCTCACTGTCCATAAGGGCGAGGTGCTGGTTGTGGTGGGCCCCTCGGGCTCGGGCAAATCCACCATGTGCCGCACCATCAACCGCCTGGAGACCATCGATTCCGGCGAGATCCTCATCGAGGGCGAGCCGCTTCCGCAAGAGGGCCGCGAGCTCACCCGTATGCGCGCCGAGCTTGGCATGGTGTTCCAAAGCTTCAACCTGTTCGCCCATATGAGCATCTTGCAAAACGTCACCTTAGGCCCCATCGAGGTCTTAGGGATGAAGAAGGACGAGGCCGAGGCCCGCGCCATGGAGCTGCTCGCCCGTGTGGGCGTGGCCGAGCAGGCTGCCAAGTCGCCCGCCCAGCTCTCCGGCGGCCAGCAGCAGCGCGCCGCCATCGCTCGCTCGCTCGCAATGCATCCCAAGGCCATGATGTTCGACGAGCCCACCAGCGCGCTCGATCCGGAGATGATCAACGAGGTCCTGGACGTTATGGTGGAGCTTGCCCGCGGCGGCATGACCATGGTGGTTGTCACGCATGAGATGAACTTCGCACGCCGCGTGGCGGACCGCGTGGTCTTTATGGCGGACGGCCAGATTGTGGAGGAGGGGACGCCGGCGGAGTTCTTCGACCATCCCAAGACCCAGCGCGCCCGCGACTTCCTGGATTCCATCAAGGGCCACTAGCTTTTGCGCCCGCTTGAGGCTTGGGCCGCGCGAGCGCCTGTCGCGGTCCGGGCTGCACAAATCCATTGTTTGTTTTCTACTGCATGGAGGTACTCCCAGCATGACTACTTTTGCTCCAACTTTAACTACCGCGTCCAGCGCGAGCGGTGCGCCCGGTGCGGCCGATGCGCCCGCCAAGCGCCCTGTGATCCTGGTCGCCCCGCGCTGGCAGGAGATGGAGCGCACACTGGAGGTTCCCGAGCAGCTTGCCCCGGAAGAGGCCATGGCGTGCGTCTTTGCCGACGCTATCCTGGCCGCCGGCGGCCTGCCGCTGATGATGCCGCTTACCGATGACGACGACGTTCTGGAGACCATGCTCGCCATGTGCGACGGCGTCGCCGTTCCCGGTGGCCAGGACGTGAACCCGGCGCTTTGGGGCGATGAATCCCCGTATGATGAGTCGCTGCTGTGCGGCGTGCGCGATGCGTTCGAGCTCAAGCTGGTGCGCCGCGTGCTAGAACTTGACAAGCCGCTTTTTGCCACCTGCCGCGGCATGCAGCTGCTCAACGTGGCCCTGGGCGGCAGCCTGTGCATGGACGTGCCCGGCATCGCCCCGCTTGAGGGCACGGGTCTGTGGCGCCACGCCATGGTGCTGACCGATCCCGCGCACCCTGTGGACGTTGAGGACGGCACGCTTTTGGCCCGCTGCATCGGCGGCGCCGGGCAGATCCAGGCCAACTCGAGCCACCACTGCTGCGTGGACAAGATAGGGGAGGGCGTCCGTCTGGTGGCGCGCGCCACCGATGGCATCCCCGAGGCGATCGAGGTGCCGTCCGCCCGCTTCTGCCTGGGCGTGCAGTGGCACCCCGAGTACACCTGGCAGCGCATTGCCACGGACTTCGCCATTTGGCGGGCGTTTGTGGAGGCTTGCAGGTAGGGATGCGTGCCGGTAGGGCACACGTCGGCGGTTGCGGCAGCGTTGGCGCTGCGATGGGGATGCGTCGCGCGGCTCGTCCTCGTCCAGAGACACATAGGTAGATGCATGCGCGAACCCGTGGGGGCATGCATGAAAAAACGGAGGCCCCGTCTATGAGGGGGACCTCCGTTTTTTTGGTAGCTATCGAGCGCGGTTTCCGCGAAGCTGGTCGCGCCCTAGACGCGATCGCGCGGGCGGATGCGCTAGTTGGCCATCTGAGCCTGGACGGCGGTGATGGCGACGACGCCCACGATGTCGTCTGCGGAGCAGCCGCGGGACAGGTCGTTCACCGGCTTGGCGATGCCCTGCAGGATGGGGCCGTAGGCCTCTGCACCGCCGAAGCGCTGGACCAGCTTGTAGCCGATGTTGCCGGTCTCGAGGTTGGGGAAGACCAGGACGTTGGCATGGCCGGCGACCTTGGACTCGGGGGCCTTGAGCTGGGCGACGGAAGGAACGATGGCGGCATCCAGCTGCAGGTCGCCATCGATGGCGAGCTCGGGAGCCTTCTCCTTGGCGAACGCGGTTGCCTCCTGGACCTTCTTGGCGGTGTCGCCGCCGGCGGAGCCCATGGTGGAGTAGGAGAGCATAGCGACCTTGGGCTCGACGTCGCCCATGAAGGTCTTGAAGGAGTTCGCGGAAGCGATGGCGATCTCGGAGAGCTCGTCGGAGGTGGGGGCGATGTTGAGGCCGCAGTCAGCGAAGACCAGGGTGCCGTCTGCGCCGAACTCGGGGGTCTTGGTGCACATGATCATGAAGGCGGAGACCAGCTTGGTGCCGGGGGCGGTCTTCAGGATCTGAAGCGCGGGGCGCAGGGTGTCCGCGGTGGAGTGGCAGGCGCCGGAGACCAGGCCGTCGGCGTCGCCCATCTTGACCATCATGGTGCCAAAGTAGGTGGCGTCCATCACCTGGGCGCGGGCCTGCTCGATGGTGACGCCCTTCTTGGCGCGCAGCTCGGCGAACCTCTGCGCGTACTCCTCATGCTTCTCGGCGTTGCGCGGGTCGATGACGGTGGCGCCGGGGACGTCGATCTCGTCCGGGTTGCCCAGGATGACCAGGTTGGCGAGGTCCTCCTCGACGATCTTCTTAGCAGCCTCGATGGTGCGCGGGTCCTCGCCCTCGGGCAGGACGATCGTCTTCTTGTCTGCCTTTGCCGCATTCTTCATACGGGTCAGAAAGTCACTCATCATTCTCCTCAAAATCTAGAGCGCCCTTGTGTCCAGTTGTTGTTCGGCTTGCCATCCCGCCCGTGTCGGGAACGGTGGTCTGCGCTGCGCGTCGCATTCAGCTAGGCATGTTGAGCTTTCCTTGTGTGACGTAGGTTATTATACGGCGGCAAGCGCTATAATCGCTCTGACAATACGCACAACTGTGCAACACGTAATTCGAGCGCCCGCCTTGCTGCGGGCCTGTCCAAGGAGTTTCGATGCAGATCACCTCTGGTCTTCCGACTGGCTTCAACCCGCATGAGTACGACATGATCGTTGTCGGCGCAGGATACGCCGGCGCCGTGTGCGCCCGCCGCCTTGCCGAGACCGTGGGGTTCCGCGTCGCCGTCCTTGAGCGCCGCGACCACATCGCGGGCAACGCGTACGATTATTACGATGAGAGCGGCATCCTCGTCCATATGTTTGGTCCGCACATCTACCACACGTACAGCGAGCGCGTTCATTCCTTCCTGTCCCGCTTCACCGAGTGGGCGGACTACCAGCACAAGGTGCTCGCCAACGTGCACGGCACCCTGATGCCCGTTCCCTTCAACCACCAGAGCCTCAAGCTTGCCTTTGGCGAGGAGCGCGGCGAGCAGCTCTACCGCAAGCTGGTGGAGACCTTTGGCGAGAACAAGAAGGTTCCCATCATGGAGCTGCGCGAGAAGAACGACCCCGACCTGCAGGAGGTCGCGGACTACGTCTACGAGAACGTCTTTTTGCACTACACCATGAAGCAGTGGGGCCAGACGCCCGACCAGATCGACCCTTCCGTCACCGGCCGCGTGCCCGTGTTTGTGGGCGATGACGACCGCTACTTCCCCCAGGCTCCCTACCAGGGCATGCCCAAGGAGGGCTACACCGAGCTGTTCGCCAACATGCTGGAGCACGACCTGATCGACGTCTTCTGCGAGGTCGACGCGCGCGACCTGCTCACTATCGACGAGGGCCGCGTGCTGGTCAACGGCGAGGTCTACGGCGGCGAGGTTGTCTACACCGGTCCTTTGGACGAGCTGTTCAACCTGGACCTTGGCGCCCTGCCGTACCGCACCCTCGACATGAAGTTCGAGACCCTGGACGTGGACCAGTTCCAGCCCGTGGGCACCGTCAACTACACCGTGAGCGAGGACTATACCCGCATCACCGAGTTCAAGAACATGACGGGCCAGGTTGTCCCCGGCAAGACCACCATCATGAAGGAGTACAGCCACGCCTACGAGCCCGGTAGCGGCCAGACCCCGTATTACGCGATCATCGATCCCGACAACCGCAAGCTGTACGAGCGCTATCTTGAGCGCGTCTCCAGCGTGACCAACTTCCATCCGGTGGGTCGCCTTGCCGAGTACCGCTACTACGACATGGATGCGGTGACCAATTCCGCCCTCGAGCTTTCGGACGAAATCATTTCCTGCCATGCATAACAACCAAGACCAGCACTCCGTCGAAGCCGGGACCCACAAGGTCTTGAGCTTCGGCATCCCCAGCTACAACGCCGCCGCGGATATCGACCGCTGCGTGGAGTCCATCCTTGAGGGCAGCGATTACGCCGCCGACATCGAGATCATCATTGTCGACGACGGCTCTAAGGACGAGACCCCGCAGAAGGCCGACGAGTGGGAAGCGCGCTATCCTGGTATCATCCGCGCCGTGCACCAGGAAAACGGCGGCCACGGCATGGCCGTGCTCGCCGGCCTGCGCAACGCTACGGGTACCTACTACAAGGTGGTCGACTCGGACGACTGGCTGGATGCCTCCGCGCTCTCTACCATGCTCTCCATCTTGCGCGGCTTCGAGGAGCGCGACACCCGCGTGGACCTCTTCATCTCCAACTACGTGTACGAGAAGGTGTATGAGGGGACCCGTACCGCCATCAGCTACAAGACCGCCTTGCCGCGCAAGCGCGTTTTCTCCTGGGATGAGATCGGTCGCTTCCTGCCTAGCCAAAACCTGCTGATGCACAGCTTGTGCTACCGCCGCGACGTGCTTTTGGACGGCGACCTGCCCTTGCCCGCGCACACGTTCTACGTGGATAACATCTACGCCTACGTGCCCCTGCCGCGCTGCAAGACCATCTATTACGCGGACATCGACCTGTACCGCTACTTTATTGGTCGCGAGGGCCAGAGCGTCAACGAGGCCACCATGGTCAAGCGCTTGGACCAGCAGTTCCGCATCACCCGCATCATGATGGAGGCCTACCATCTCTACGAGGATGTTGAGAAGCCCCGTCTGCGCAACTACATGATGGGCTATTTCACCATGATGATGGCTATCTGCTCCGTGTTCTCCAAGCTTTCCGACGACCCCGCCGCGCCGCAGAACCTGAAAGATCTGTGGCACGACCTAAAGGTCTACGACGAGCGCATGTACCGCCACGCCCGCTACGGCGTGATCGGTATGGGTACCAACTTGCCGTCCAAGATGGGGGAGAAGACCACGATCGGCCTGTATCACCTGGCCGGCAAGGTCTTCAAGTTCAACTAGCGCGGGCTTTGCGCGCCTAGTGCGGCTTTCACGGTCGGTGCGGTTTTGCGCGCCTGGCGCGGTTTTCGCAGCGATGACGGCATGCTGAGTTGCGAATCGACATAACGCGTTTCTTTAGGAGCGGGTGGACGATAAAGGTCCGCCCGCTCCTTTATTATGTTTCCGCGACCCAGACGGGGCTCATCAGGTGAGATGACGGGATGCGACCCGCGTGCGACGCCGAGCGCGAGCGGGTGAGCGCGCAAGCGGGCGCAAGCGGGCGCGGGCGGGCGCGGGCGGGCCGGCGGGATGCGCACGAGAAGTCGCGAGAAGTCTGGCGTGTCAAAAAAGGGCTTAGTGCGGAGGTTTGGTCAAATAGTGCGTTAGTGCGGATTGGAGGGGCTC
>ERZ835080.1695-NODE-1695-length-14786-cov-3.820515_pt1 | contig 14786 bp, 9 predicted proteins | sample MGYA00519688_ERZ835080 | MGnify/ENA primary metagenome ERZ835080 (study PRJEB31850, sample SAMEA3708770) | human gut metagenome | biome: human gut; feature: human-associated habitat; material: faeces | place: China | collected 2014 ... | reverse complement strand
ATGATGCTCATCGGCCAAATCATATCGTAACCGACATGTGGCCCGCCGATACCTTCGCCCGCCGTCCCCTTAAAGAAATAAGGATTGTCCTCGCTCCATATCAGCTTGCGGGTATTCTGATACACCGGGTCGTCTGCCGGCACGTCACCCAGATAGGGCATGGCCAACAGACTGGGCACATTGGCATCGTCCATGAGCAAACGGTTGCCGAAACCGTCCACCTCGAAAGCATACACTTTTCCGTAACGGGGATGATCGTATACGGCGTATTTCTTCAAGGCGGCCTCCACTTCATCCGCCAATTCACGACATTCTTTAGCCAACGTCTTTTCATGGTTCACCTCGGCCAATATCTCGGCTGCCTTACGCAAGGAAGTCACGGCAAAGAAATTGGAAGGCACCAGAAACTGAAACGTGGTGGCATCGTCGGAAGGACGGAAAGCCGAGGCTATCAACCCTACAGGCTTCACCGGATTGCCCCATCCGTTATTGGTCACGGTGTCGAGCGCACGCTCCGTCTTGCGTTGGAAGTGATAGGGGCCGTTCCCCTCCTTACGCTGCTGTTCCCGGAACGTCTGTAGAATGTATGCCACGGCTTGCAGCCACTCGTCGGAGAAGACACTGGCATCTCCCGTCACTTTCCAATAATGGTAGGCCAGACGAATGGGATAACACAGCGAGTCGATTTCCCATTTCCGCTCATACACTTCGGGCTTCATATCCGTCATGTCGGACGCCCAATAGCTTCCCGTCGCCTCCTTATTGAAGGCATTGGCGTATGGGTCAATGTTGATACACTTGAACTGACGGCGAATCACTCCGGCCAACATTTTCTTCAGTTCAGGATCCTCATTGGCCAACTGTACGTAGGGCCACACTTGCGCACCGGAATCCCGCAGCCACATGGCATGGATATCACCCGTGTACACGAAGGTGTCGTCCGCCCCGTCGAAGTGGACGGTCGTATCCAGCGTATTCGGGAAGCAATTCTCAAACATCCATGCTAATTTCGTATTCGTCAACAGTTTCTTGGCACGTTGTATCTGCTCCTCTACGGCTTTGGAAGTGAACAAACGTTTTTCGGGCCGATGGCTCTTCCACACACTGACCTGAGTGTTGTCCCGTTCGGCTACATACTCCTGCATTTCAGCCGCCCGGGTCTCTACCGTCATTCCGGCAACCCCTACGGCTACTCCTACAATTTTAATAAGATTTAAGTTCATAACATTTATTGTGAATTAGTATTAAGTTGGGTTATCTTATAAAATAGATTTCCACCGTATGGAAACCCAAAGCACGGAACAAGGCCGTGAACTGATTGCGTGCATTGGCTTCCGCCCGACGCATATTCGACGGCGTCAGGCATTGGCGCAACATCTTCCCGTAAGCACGGTCGTACAAATCGCGGCGTGCGCCATTCGGCCATTTTCCACTCTCATAGAACACCTTCGTACGGGCTTCGTCGATAAAATTCTTGTCCAACAAATGCACGGCAGGCAAACGGAGAGTCACGGTATCGCCATGCGCCTGCGCCCATTCTCCTGTCACCCGGTTCATGTCGATCCCGATGCGGGGAACTCCTGTGTACACAGCCACCAAGCGGTCGTCGGTAAAGAACCCTTTGCGTAACGTATCGGCCACGACTTCAGACTGGACCGACAAAAATTCCCATTGTCCGATTTGTTCGATACGGCGTATCTCCTGAGAGGTAAGCTCGATACGGTCATCAAAACCGGCCTCCACCGATATGCCTCCTTTACGATTCCATTTTATCAGCAGCCCGATAAAGACAGCCAATACGACGGCCACGACCAGCCACTTCAGTGCACTCAACCATTTTCCCATTTCATTTCAGTTTTTCAGTCCGGCCTTCACGTTCCAACAGCAACGGCATATCCGCCGTCGTAAAATCCTTACGGAAGGAAATCACTATATTCTGCTCGTCATAGCCTAACCTCGTCAACATCGGCACCAACACGTGAGCCGCATTCTCACGAGCCATCTCCAAAATGCCCAACTGCGGTACGGAAGCCAGAATCTCGTCTTCCCCCTGACGCGTAAAATCGGCCAACTCCGCAGAAGTGTAGTCCGAACGTGTCAAAGACACAAATTGCTTCACTTCATCGTGATTGATGCGCGAGGAGGTCACGACCACCCGTGGGTCGGGCAAAGTGACCACAATACGGTCGCCCGAACGCAACACATTCTTCTCGTCGAAGCCCGTGAAGTCAATATAAGCTTTCAGAGTTACATCGAGAGGTATCATGACCTTGCGTTCGCCGATAGGAACTTTTACGTCGAACGCCCGCTGAAAGAGATTTCCTTTCACCCGCAAAGGGTCGTCCTTCAACACTAATTTATGGACTTCATATTCGGCCGTATAAAGACGGGCACACTCCTTTACCTGCATAACCAAAGAGAGCGTATCGACCCGGACGGCTTCTGCTTTCGTCTCTTCCCCGCGACAAGCCGACAAAAGAGACAGGCACAAAACTATGACAAAGTAAAACGTTGTTTTCATTGCAAATGCTTGGGGACTTCAAAGATAGACATTTATGGACTAACAGGCAACAAAAGAAGACCTAAAAATATAATAAACCGGCTTGTCCAACTCACCTTTTTTTTGTTCCTTTGTGAAACTGTTGAGAAAAAGAAGAAAATGCAGACACATTTCAAATTCCTATGTATGGCATGCACCGTACTGCTGTGCTACAGTTGCGGCGGAAATAACCCGCAAACCACCAGCGGATACAGTGAATATGAAAAACCGGACACGACAAATTCCGTGCAGGAAATGAAAGACTATCATTACAGTGCAGAAGTCAAAGTCGGACAAACGCGATATACGTACGACATCGTACGGGAGGTAAACGATACGCTTCCGTTAGTGACGGGGGACGACGGCGAACGCTATGCCGACAACTATATCCGGCTGCGCGTGAACCGCGAAGGAAAAGAAATCTTCAATAAAGTCTTTACCAAAAACCACTTCAGAAGCTATATGGAAAAAGGATTCATATCCCACGCCATTTTGGAGGGAATGGCCTTCGATAAAGCGGACGGCAACAACCTGCGTTTTGCCACCAGTGTCAGCTACCCGGCTTCGGACATCTACATCCCGTTGTCCATCACCATCTCGCCCGACGGCAGTTATCAAATTACAAAAGATGAAGTCCTGGACACGGTGGTAGCCACAGACTCTACGGAAACGGAAGAATAATCCGACAAACCACGATGCCCGGTCCAAGTAAGCTTAGGCCGGGCATCGTGGTTGTTCCCTCTCAACAAGAGAAGGGAACGTTATTTCATCAACTTTTCCAACTGTAATTTCAACTTCGGATCGGAAGGTCGTTTCGCATAGGCATCCACGATACGTCCATCCTTATCCACCAATACCACGCGGGGAACAGAACGGATGTTCATTCTTGCCGTAAAATCGGAACGGAAACCTCCGGGCAGATTCAAATTCAATACAGGTGATTTCCCGTCTTTCTCCGACACCATCTTTTTCCACAGTGCCATCAATTGGTCGCCGGTATCCAACGAAACGGACAGGAATTGAACCGGACGGTCTTTGAATGTTTCTGCCAGACGGTCGAAGTAAGGCATTTCCGCACGGCAAGGAATACAACCGGTGAACCAAAAATCTATGACTACCACCTTGCCTTTCATGTCGGATAAGGTATAAGCTTTCCCGTCTTGGGTATAAGCCGTAAAATCCGGCATTTCCATCCCCCTGAGCAAATCTTTGTTTTTTTCGCGCAAGGTAAGGTACTGTTTTTCTATTTCCGCCAAATCCTCCAAAGCTTTCCTGTCGGTAATCAACGGACGCACATCATCTACATATACATTGAAATCGTCAGAGAATCCCTTACGTAAAGTGAATCTCAGCATCTCCACCAGAAATCTCGAGCGTAGCTTCTCGTCTGTAATGCGCTCCGCATAAATCGGAAGATAATGGGTGGCGGAAACCGTCAAAAAGCCTTGTTTCTCCATCTCTTCCATAGCATCTTTCATTACGGAGAACCATTTGGGCAGGCAAAGAATAAGGGAATCTCCGAAGGTAAGCGTTTTCAAAAAGTCATAATAATCCCGACCTGCACCGGCTCCATGTCCGAACATTTGCATGGTACGGGCATTCAATCTGAGGTTCAGAAACACAAAACGAAGATATTCTTTGTGAACCGCCACAAAGTTTGCAGGCAAACCGGAGCCGTCTAATAGGCCGTATAGCTCTCCCAACTTCTCTTCATTATAACGCACCCACTCTTGAGAATAAGTTTTTATGGGTTCCGGAGCACGGCCTATATAACGATGTTCGTCCAAGAAAGTCTGTACCCGGGCTTTCGTACCGCTCCAAGAAAGTTTTTTCCCGTCATACAGTAATTCCAATGTGTCTCCCGGTTCCACGTATAAAGAGTAGAAATTGGAATTGGCATCCACAAAGCGATAATAACAAGCACCGTCCACGACCGGTTTCATTACGGTGGTTCCGGGAAGAACCTTACGATACCCCGTCGTATCTTCCGGTTGCAGAAACACGTCTTCCGTACTTTTATTCTCGACCGTTATATACACTTCTTGTGCCTTGGCCCCTACGGTCCCTATCACCGTCAGGCATAAACCGCCGACTAAGCTTATCAATCTTTTTCTTTCCATCGTCATTTACTATTTTGAATCAAATTACTCGTCTGCATAGCCTTCAATGGGAACGGATACGTTAGCAAATGAGACGCAGGAGACAAAGTATAGGTTTTCCCTTCAATCACACGTGTCTGCGTCTCGTTGAACTCCGTAGCAAAACGTCTGAGGTCAAAGAAACCGTTACAAGTGAGGAAAAGTTCACGTTTACGTTCCTCGCGTACCAAACGTAATGCTTCTTCCGCATCGGTCGGCGCAAAAGGCTGATAGCGACCGGGAACCATACGGCAGGCACGCAATGTTTCCATATACCCCATGGCTTTAGACAGATCTGCCGCGTTTCCCTTACGGGCATAACATTCAGCCAACATCAGATAGACTTCGGACAATCTCATCCCGCCGGGATTCCACTTGATAGCCAACGTTGAAAAGTTACTGTCACCCGCCGGAGCCGTCTCGTGCTCGGCCTTGTAACGGATGCAATAACGATAGCGCAAATCCGCATCCTTCTGGAAAAGATCCAGCACTTGCTTGGGCACGTACATAGGATAAGGATCGGTATAAGTGGAACCGAACTGATACAACAGTTGTTCCGGGGCATCATACTCAAAAGGTATTCTCGTTTTCCATACATTCTCGACAAAGTCGTTCACTCCCGCATACTGAGGTTCGTCTATCGCCATTTCAGGGTATCCTGCCGCCACAAGCATCGGAGCAAAAGTGTTATAGCCTTCCGTCATATCCCACAACTCGTGCCCGGCCCGGGCGGCCTCCGCAAGTGCGGAATCGCATGCTTCTATACATTGTTCGAACTCCCGTCGGAATAAATGTACCTTGGCTTTGAAAGCGTATCCGAAAGTCTTGTCGGGACGAAACGAATTTGTAGCCTTATGCGGCAAATCAGGTATAGCCGCTTCTATGTCGCGCTGTATAAAATCATAGGTATAGCCGACCGACTGCTGTATCCCCACATCTTCCAAACTCTCGAACATCTTTTCCCTGACAATGATACCGTGAGTCTGATAGGCCGTAGCAGGATCATAAGGGCGGGCAAAAGTGTTTATCAAGAAAAAGTAATTGTATGCTCTCAACACTCGTGCCTGAGCTTCTCCCATCCGTTTGTCCTCTTCCTTTCCCTCGGACGAGGCAATACCGTCCACCACGACATTGAATTTCGTAATACGGTCATAACATGCATTGTAAGCAGCATTCTCTATCATATCCCCGGCACGATCGTACGACTCGTCCCAGAAATAGGCTACCGAGTTCAACGGATTGGTATAACTTTTCAACTCTTCGGCCTTATACCAACTGGCCTCACCGGCCAAAATCCAGCTATTCATCATATCATATTCGGGCGACCTGTCCTCTATCAATCCCAAATAATCTTCGGTAGATTTCAGCAAAGCCTTACCTTTGGGCGTAATATCCAAATAGTCGTCGCAGGCCGCTAACGTTACGACCATGCCGATACAAGCCGTCCAATTTCTTATTATATTCCTCATCATTTGTTCTTTTTAGAATTTCACATTAAGCCCTAAAACATAGCTCGGCATGATAGCGTCCGTACGGGTTCCAGTATTTGCATTGAAAGCCTCGGGGTCAATATCACGCTTGTTGGCAGCCCAATAACACAGATTGTCCACCTGAGCCTTCACTGTTATGCCTTTCATTTTCAGTTTCGACACAAGTCCCTGAGGCAAAGTGTAGGACACTCCGATATTCCTCAGTTTGATGAACGAAGCGCTCTCCGTATTCACATCGGCATATTTCCAATGATAGTTGCGTTCCCCTACATTGGTATGCAGTCCCATGGCCGGAATATCGGTATCCGTATGTTCCGGAGTCCAGCGGCGTGAAATATCTTCGTGAATCGCTCCTCCCTCGATAGCATTGTATGGATCATAAAGCGTTACCACATCGTCACGCAGAGCATGGCCGGTATAATAAACGACTTTGGCAAACACATTCAATCCTTTCCAACGGAAATCGAGCTGCAATGCACCATTCCATTTCGGAGTAAGTTGCCCCACACAAACCACGGCATTCACATTACGCACCTGTTCTATGGAAATGACATTGCCGTTTTCATCGTAAACAGACGGGTCACCGGTTGCTGTCAAGCCCGCATAACGATAGGCATAAAGAGAGTTATAAGTATCTCCCATCTTATAGTTGGATGTAGGCTCACGCATCATATCCAATGCATCAGTGGGTTCATAATCCACTTTCTTGATTTCATTCTTATTGTAAGCAGCCGAGAAAGATGTGGTGAAAGACATATCACGCTTCTTCAACCAATCGTAAGAAAGAGAGAGTTCCACACCATTATTCTGCATCTCTCCGTTATTGGCACGTGCCTTTCCATCGAATCCCAACGAAGGGTCTATGCTTTTATTGACCAACAAATCCGAACTATAACGCCGGTATACATCAAAACTTCCCGTCAATCTGCCGAGCAACATGAAATCCATACCGAAGTTCAGCGTAGAGGTCTTTTCCCAACGCAACGAGCTATTGGGAGGAGTCTGCAACGTAGTAATGGGTGAATTCGTATAAAGGGAAGTAAGGTAGTAAGCCAACAGATAAGGAGACGAGGTCTGGTCTACATTTCCCGTAATACCATAAGTTAGGCGCAGTTTGAACATGTCCAACCAATCCATTCCCGCATCTTTGACAAAACGTTCATTCGTCACATTCCAACTGGCCCCCACCGACCATAAGGGACGATAACGATATTTGGGGTCCGTACCGAAAAGATCCGCCTGTTCCACACGCACGCTCCCGTTCAGAGAATAACGGGTGTCGTAGGTATAACCGGCATTGAAATAAGCTGATACATAGCGATGCATTTCTTCATAGACGTTCAAGACCTCACTTCTGCGCCGCAAAGCGGAATAGAGCCCTCCTTCCACTCCGTCTTTCGACAGCGTGGCCCAATCGACCATAGAATATGTCAGGCGCATGTCATCATAGCCGTAACGTTCGCTACTTGCCGAACGGTTCTTGTCCTGCCGTATTTCTCCTCCCAACAAAGCAGAAACATCATGCTTTCCGGCAAATTCTTTTTTGTAATTGAACTGCCCCCGCAAGTTATAGTAACTGGCATTCGTATTACCCGTGAGCAAATGTCCCCCGCGTGGAATATGATAAGTCAGCGTACCGTCATCGTTGCGCGATGCAAATTCGTTGAGGATGGAACGCATCATATAGGAATTTTCCTCGTCATACTCATTGGTTTCGGCATGGTTCCGTTCATACTGGAATTTCAGCTCCAAATCCAAATCCTTGGTAATGTTGAAATCCGTATGCAAGAACAGTTTCAGATATTGGCGGTCGGTCTTCTTGATGTTATGCTTGGACTCTTCCGCTGCGTTGAACCCCATATCGTAATATCCGTCCTGTGTGGCCAACTGTTCAGCCAGCACTTGATTATAAATATAACGATTCACCGGCTGGCCATCGTCGTCGTAAAGACGGTCATAAGGCATGGCGCTGGTATATCCCATTCCGGAAGCCTGACAAAACTCACTTCGGTTGAAACGGGCATCCATCCCTAACGTAAGTTTCATCCAGGAAGCTACCGACAACGTATTCTTCAGATAAAGTGAAATGTTACGGGCTTCGTCGTACCGGTTGTACTGTCCGAGTTCCTGATAGCGCGCCGAGAAAAAAAGGTCGTTCTTCCCCCCGCCTTTCGAAAGCGTCACGTTGTAATCCTGCGTCAGATTCAGGTGTTGCAGCTTTTTGCGGTACTCCCGGCGATAGTCGTTGCCACGCAAACGGTCCAGTCCCGCATTCACCTCTTCCTGTGTAATTTCGCCCATGGCCATACGGTAGTAAAGCATGTCCACTTGTGTCATATACGCCGGACTCGATTTGGCCGTCATCGTCGAGAAATAAGCTGTAGGGCTCTTGATATATTCCGGGTCGGACAGCAAGTTGTCGCGCTCCAAATCAATGATGTCGCTCGTCGAAGCATAGTGCATGTAGTCGAGCGACGGCAAAGGTTTGAGGTAGTAACCTAACGACACATTGACATTGAGCTTGTCGTTTTCAGCCTGCTTGGTCGTCACGACAATGACCCCGTTGGAAGCACGCACACCATATAGCGACGTTGCCGCAGCATCCTTCAACACCGTTATGGTTTCCACCGTCTCCGGATTCAAGTCTTCCAAGGTCAGACTGCTCGGTTGCCCGTCAACCACGAGAAGCGGAGTCGTGCCCACGGCAAACGACGAAACTCCACGAATGCTCAGTTCATTGTTATAGGTACTCAGGCCCGGAGCAATACCTTCCAGTTTCGCCACAAGGTCGGGCGCCTGCACTTGGTTTAAGTCCTCGCTATTGATAATTACGGCCGAACCGGTAGCACGCTCGCGCGAAATCGTCTGGAATCCGGTCACAATAAGCTCGTTCATTATACGTTCTTCTTGTGCCATACGGATATTCAATTTCTTTCCCGGCACAGCCTGGCGTTCTATACTCTCCATTCCTATATAAGAAACGACCAGAGTAACTTTCCCCATGCCATTGACCGGGATTTCAAACGTGCCATCCATTCCGGATATGGCACCCGTATCGGTCCCTTTTATCCGGACCGAAGCACCGGGAAGCGGCTCTCCCATGTCATCAATAATCGTTCCTGTCACTTTATACCGACTTGTCTGGGTAACTTGTCCCGCCATTTCCGGAGTTGCAGCCTGCACTACGGAACAATACGGGTGTCCCACCCACAAAGTCAACACGCACGCGGCATGGCCGCAAAATGGTAAAAACCTGTTCTTACACATCTTAATAATTGTATGGGTTAAGGTATCACGATTTCTTTTATTTGCACATGGCCTCCCGTTCCAATCCGAACAAAATACAGTCCGGAAGGCAAGTCTTTCACGGAAATATCTGTTTTGATTCCGGCCGCAAGAGAAGCGTTACGCACCACCATACCCGACAAGCTGATGATAGAAACTTGTCCGGCTTGGGGCACACAGAGTGTCACCTGAGCTTCTGCGCGCCGATAAGTGACTTCTGAAGCCCATTCGACCTCTTCTACCGAAGAACCTTCGTCCACGACCGTCAATGAACCGGACGAAAATGCCGTAGCATAGCCGTCATCAAAATAAAACACGATATTATACCCGCCGCCTAAAGGCAAATCTACCGTTTCAGAGGCCCAAAACGTTACATCCGTTACCGATGGTTTGGTTAATTCCAAGAGCCCGGAATAGACTTTCACACCGGTAGTCTCCTCTCCCGTAGCCGTCTTGCGGAATATTTCGGCATAGATACGTCCTACAAACGGTATCTTAGAAGAGGGTTGAGACACTTCCACTGTCACACTCCCATCACGCCGATTCAACTTAAATCCGTCGGAAGGAGTCATTACACTGACCAGAGGTTTACGCGTAGCCTTCACCGTAACGCTCTCACCCAAAGATATACTGTTAGCCACCGTCGGTTTGGCATAAATACCGTTCACACTGCAATAATACGGAGTCAACTGATAATCGACAGCCGCCATGCCATCTAAATTAGCCAATACATTGACCGTCACGTCTTCTCCCGCCTCACAATAAGCCAACGAAGCAAAAAGAGTATCCACTCCAGCCTCTTCACTCTGCATCCGTATGCCGACCCATCCTTCAAGTCGTACAGCCCCCGGATTCGTGATATGAAGCTGCCAAGTCTTCAGGCCGGTCGTATACAAAATACCCGGTTGGAAATCTTCAGCCAAGGCTATACGAAAATCAGGATGAATTTTCTCCATCGTCACAGTCTCGGTTCCTATCACAAGACGAAAAGCAGAAGCATTTGCCTGTTCGGCTTGCATGGGCGACCAAAGTCCGTCATCACCTTTATAATACAGTCCCACTTCATAGGAACCTTCGTCCAAAGAAGACAAGTCCAAAAAAGCAGTGAACCATTGGGCGTCATTGTTGGAAGGTACAGCCATTTCGCGCTCAACGGTAAGGGGCACCACGACCCCGTCGCGATAAATGCCGGCACAAACCATCGTGGCGAACGCAGCCACCGTCTCCGCATTGAAATAACATCCCACTCCGATACTTTCGTCGCGTCCTGCTTCGACCACGCCTTCACTTACGTATTCGTAGCTGGGAGCCGGCCGGCGGGCATAAAGCGACGAGATATAAAGCCGGTTCGGCTGCGGCGTTGAGGTACTTACCGGCGGTTGGATACGGCATACCATAGTTTGGTTAAAAGCATAAGACCCGTTGGATCCTCCGATGCCCTGCGTACTCGGATTCATAGCCGAAAGGGCATAATATCCATCACTGGAACCACCCCATCCCCAATTAAAATGAAACAGCCCGTCTCCGTCGTAACCATCGCAAAGAAAAGCATGGCCGGCCTTATTATTGAATCCTTCATAAAGCACGGGACGACCGGCTTGCAGTTCGTCGACCAGTATCTTCACCCATTCGTCATAAGGGGTAAGCGCACGGATATGACGATGCATATTGGCATCGTATCCCAAGAAGTCCCGTAAACCAATGGCTGCATCCTTCAGGAAGGCCGTACTTTCACTCCTTGAGTAAGCCATCTTACAGGCATATCCGGCACAAACGCTCAGATTGGCCACGGCATGACGCTGCGCTTCCGTACCCGAGGCATAAGGATAATAGGCAAGCATATTATCCCAATCGAAATCCGGACACTCATCAAAATCAAACTCACGGTAAACCGACTGTTTGCGGTCATAATATTTTATATATCCCGAAGGACGCTGAGGCCAACGATGATAATACATCAACTGTGCCATGGCTGTGGCCACACATCCCACGACACATCTTTCGTCCGACTCGCCGGATTCGTTTTCCGTCGGACAGAACAAATTGAACGGATCCGCCTGAGTCCATTGGGTCTGCAACATAGGCTGTATGACATCCGTCGGATAATCCGTTTTCCGAAATGCGGAAGCTTTACTCTCCGCCCCGTCCTCGGGCATATCTTTCAATAAGGAAATTTCTTCTTGATAACCTTGCAGCCAACTTTGACTATTGGCAGGAAGGGCGTCGGGAGTAAATCCGCCATGCAGACTATAGGCTAATATGGGACGGGCGCGGTCGTCGCCCGACACAATGACAAAGCCTTCATTCCCGTTCACATTCACCACATAGAAACAGGCTTCTTCTGCAGAAACCGTCCTACGGGCCACAACCTTACCTTTACGGTAAGCCACATAAGATAGTTCAAAACGAGGTTTCGCGGACAAAGAACGTACATTTCTCGGCGCGGAAACCGTCTTTAATTCATAAAATGCTTCGGCTTGCGCTAAAGCCTGTTTTAAAGATACAGGACGCGCCCACCCACAAACGCACAGGCAGACCAGCAAGCCGCTTAATATAATCTTCGGAATGTTCATATATAAAAAAAGGAGAACGGCCTAACCCCAAAAAGGTTAGGACCGCCCTTTTATCCATCAAAATACCGTTTTCACTTATTCCACAATAACTTTAGTCGAAGCAGACTTGCTACGGCCTACAACCAAGAACATATACGTCCCGGCAGGAACACCAGACAGGTTTACAATCGCAGCATCGGAAGCCGGTCGTGCCTTGACGCTGTTGATTGCACGTCCGCTCATATCGTACACATATATACCGGCACCTTCGCCCAACAAATAGCTGCTGACACGATATTCCCTTTCGGCCACTTTGCTGACCTTCATATCGCTATAAGTCTCGGAAACGCTACGAACGCCTGTCGCATCCTTGCTGATTTGAACACTCGGCATACCCGTACTCATTTTGGCAAAAGTTTCGCTGGAGATCACGTAAGTCTGGCCTTCTTTCATTTCCACATAAACCTTGCCCTCTCCATTTTCACCCACTTCGGCCATCTGGGCATCCTCAAAATTGCAGGCAAATTTGGCGTTGTCATCTTCTTCCAACGTCCCGACTTGGAGAATCGTTCCCTGCGGAGCCTTATTTGTCACCAAATAAGTAGCCGTCTCAGGAGCGATAAAACGCCAATAGTTCTCATAAACGGCATTAGGATATGTAACTCCCGTATTTTCGGACAATACGGTCATACGTTCCGGATGGTTCTGGCAACTGGCTACAGGGGAAGACATCTGGAACATAATCTGAGTATCACCCGAACAAGTCACACAAAACAGGTTCTCACCGGATTTGGCATAAACCTGGTCCGGCATCAAAAGATTGCTTTCGTTCTCCACGGCATTACAATCACCGCTCTTCACTTTCACAGAAGTGACCGTAGCCGAGGAACCTGTAGCCGTGAACTGTCGCACACTATACAAACCGGGATAAACCAGATTTATCTTAAACCATGTCGGATGATTAGCCTTTATAGGAGTGTACATACCTTGATTCACAGCAATCGGATTTGAACAATCATCTCCCTCGGCAGCAGCCGCCACTTCCACTGGAGCTCCCATAGCCATAACGTTCGTACCCGCAAACCACATACAAGCAGCAGCAATAGTTAGTAAACTTCTTCTCATAATCGTTTTATTTTATATGAATACTATACTAAAAAACACGTTAATAAAACCGTAACCTTCATTCTATTCCGGTAAAATTTGCATTTCGGCAAATCATTCTTTTTTATCTCTCCCTTCCTAAGAGAGCGACAACCTTTGTCATATTGGCATTTCTACGTGCTTTCCAAGGAGGCTTTATTTGTGTTTTTCAAACAAAAAGTAACGGTTTGGCAAACTTTTATTAATGTTTATTTGTCGAATCTATAGATTTTCAATAAATTTGCAACCGTTGTCGCTCTCTTAGGAAGAGAGCAACCGCATTTCTCTTGATGCAAAACCACACAACTTCTATCTTTTTTTCGTAAATTCGCAAAAAGATAAAAAACAAACGTGATATGGTAGTCATTAAAATAGGCCGCGGCGCAACCCAACGCATAATATGGATTCTGGCCCTCCTGATTCTGGCCGGAGGACTTACGGTAGCATTCTTCCACCTGCGTGATAAAATCTTCCCCTCCACCACGTTTGAACTGAATGACGAATTAGGGGGAAACATCTTCCCTTCCCTGATTCTCTCCACAGCCACTACGGACACCCTTATCGTAGCCCCCACGGAAAAAAGCGCGCGGGGGAATCCCAAATCGGGAATCTCAATACAAATCACAAGCCCCGTAAAAGACGCCCGCCTGCATGTAGAGGTGGCAGAAACGCCATTTTTCAAACGTTCCGTATCGGAATTCATCCTTCCCGAGGAAGGAAAGGCTTACACGGTGTATCCCGATATTCTTTGGAACTACGACGCTTTACGCAATAACACACAGGCCGAACCCATCACCGTGTCGGTAGAAGTACAAATCAAAGACCGGGAGGCAAGCCAACGCGTACGTACTTTCTCCGTGCGCAGCATCAATGAATGCCTCATCGGCTACAATGACAAGAAGAACCGCTTTCACAATACGGGAGTCCTGTTTGCCGCATACGTGAACGAAGACAGTCCGTTGATAGACAAAATCCTGCGGGAAGCCTTGAACACACGTATCGTCAACCGCTTTATGGGCTATCAGAACAAGCGTAAAGACTACGTGGACAAGCAGGTCTATGCCCTTTGGAACGTACTGCAACGGCGCAAGTTCCGTTACAGTTCGATTTCATACAGCAGCCTATCGAGCAACGTAGTCTATTCCCAACGTGTACGGACGTTGGAAGACGCTCTGGCTTCTTCGCAAATCAACTGCGTGGACGGCAGCGTATTGTTCGCCTCCCTGCTCCGCGCCATCAACATTGACCCGATATTGGTGCGCATTCCGGGGCACATGTACGTAGGGTATTACACCGACCGCAATCACAGTCAGGCTAATTTTCTGGAGACAACGATGATCGGAGACATAGACCTGGATGATTTCTTCCCCGAAGAAAAACTGGATTCCACTTCCGAAGGCAAGTCGCAGGAGGAAATGTCACGGCTCACTTTCGAGAAATCCAAAGAGTATGCCCATCGTAAATACTCGGCCGACAGCGCACGCATCCATACGCTCCCACGGCAATACATGTTCCTGGAAATCTCCAAGGCATTAAGACGGAAGATACAACCGTTGGGCAAATGAAACCGGCGTCCCCGTCATATTTACGGACATTCGAGAAAAAGCAAACGGCATCTCCAATATTTTATAAAGCATTG
>ERZ835080.1688-NODE-1688-length-14826-cov-3.410534_pt1 | contig 14826 bp, 10 predicted proteins | sample MGYA00519688_ERZ835080 | MGnify/ENA primary metagenome ERZ835080 (study PRJEB31850, sample SAMEA3708770) | human gut metagenome | biome: human gut; feature: human-associated habitat; material: faeces | place: China | collected 2014 ... | reverse complement strand
CAATCTTGTATTAAAGTTGAATTGCTGATTCCTGAAATATCCAGCGAGCGAAAGACTGTTTTATGTGATTTTAGAAATACCGGTATCTATGCCGGTGCATCCAAAGCATATAAATTAAAAAATATATTATGAAGAAATTACTTTTGATTCTTTTTCTAAGCATAGCTTATTTATGCACGACACATGCACAATCGTTTACTAAACTCGAAGTGAAGCAATCGATGCGTAGGGTAGCCGATTGGCAGATCGGTCATTACAACAGAGCTGTTTATGGTGATCTCAACTGGGTGAATGCCACCTTTTTCCTGGGACTTGCTTATTGGGCAGAGATCGCCGAGAAGGACGATCAGGATGACTTCTATTATAAATGGCTGACCCGCCTGGGAAGTCGTAACTATTGGCAGGTAGATAAACGGATGTATCATGCAGATGATATTTGTATTGCTCAAACCTATCTGTATCTGTACGAAAAGTACAAGCAAAAGGACATGATTGTTCCTACTCTGGCGCGTACGGAGTGGGTGGTCGCCAATCCTCCTTCGGGTTCGTTTCAGTTGACTTACGGAGATGCCACGACATTAGAACACTGGACTTGGTGTGATGCTCTTTTCATGGCACCCCCCGTTTATCTGAAACTCTATAATATCACTGGTGATAAGAAATTCATTCGCTTTATGGATAAAGAGTACAAAGCGACTTACGAGTTCCTGTTCGATAAAGAAGAAAATCTCTTCTACCGTGACCACCGTTATTTTGATATGAAAGAGAGTAATGGTGCCAAAGTCTTTTGGGGACGGGGCAATGGCTGGGTGCTTGGCGGACTGGTAGAAATGCTACGTGAACTGCCTGCCAAGAGCAAATATCGTCCGTTCTATCAGGAACTGTTTCAGAAACTCTGTTACCGCATCGCTAATTTACAGAGCAGCGACGGGTTCTGGCGTGCAAGTCTGCTCGATCCGGACGCTTATCCATCACCAGAAACAAGCTGTAGCGGTTTCTTCGTATATGCCCTTGCCTATGGACTGAACGAGGGACTTTTACCAAAGGAAAAGTTCCTGCCTGTAGTAGAGAAAGGATGGAAAGCACTGCTTTCTGCGGTAGAAGAAGACGGTAAACTAGGATATGTACAACCTATCGGTGCCGACCCAAAGAAAGTGACCCGCAATATGACAGAAGTATACGGACCGGGTGCTTTCCTGCTTGCCGGAACGGAAATGTATCGTATGGCAGAAGACGCTCCGAAACAGAATGCTACTATCCCGCAGAGCCGTATTCAGGAAATTGCAGCTATGCTTCCCGATCGACCGCAGGGGATAGGAACGTCTTATAAGGACAGGACTTTCTGGAATAAGATAAAAGAGAGTGACGACGCTAAACAACTTCTGGAAAAGGAAGCTCCTGCTTTGTTAAAGCAGGGGATGCCCCCTTTTGTCGATTCACTGTACCTGCATTTGAATAAGACGAACGTTCGTTTGCCCGGAGAGAATATGATGAATGCCCGTTATCAATATCTGTACAGGCTGACTTTGGCTGAATGCCTTGAAAATAAGAGGCGTTATGTCCCTGCCATCGAAAAAGCTCTGGTGGCTCTTTGCAGTCAGAAGCCTTGGTCTATTCCTGCCCACGACCGCGGTCTGAAGAATTATAAAGGAACGGATTATTATGTAGACTTGGTGGTTGCTACTGCCGGAAACGGTATTGCTCAGTGTGTTACCATGCTGGACGATCGTCTGTCGCCGGAGGTAAGGGCACGGGTGCAGTGTGCTTTCCGTGAGAAGGTTTTCCGTCCGGTCTACCGTTGTCTGGAAGAGACAAAACCATTTTGGTGGTTCACCGCTACCAATAACTGGAACTCTGTGTGTCTGGCGGGTGTTACCGGTGCGGCTCTTGCCTTGTTGCCCGATAAGGAGGAACGTGCTTACTTTGTTGCGGCAGCCGAAAAGTATAACGTGTATGGAATGAAGGGGTACGCTGACGACGGCTACTGTAGTGAAGGTGTAGGTTATTATAATTATGGTTTCTGTGCCTACATTCTGTTGCGTGAAGAAGTATACCGGGCAACGCAGGGAAAGATCGACTTCTTTCAGACTCCCAAGTTTGTCCGTATCGCCCGGTATGGGAAGAAGATACAGATGAATGAAGGAGTGTGCCCCGCCTATTCGGATTGTCGCATCGGGTTGTCGCCGGACAAGTTTATTCTCAGTTACTGCGACCGGGCGCTGGGTATTACTTCTGCAGAAGAACAGCCTGTTTTACCCAAAGGAAACAACTTGTCCCTTCACCTTCTCGAACTTTTCACAAGTCAGGTTGCAAAGGTTGGAATGACAGACGGAATCCGTCAGGTATTGCAGGAAGAGTCGGATGCTTTGCGCGCTTATTATGAGCAGGCAGGTATTTTGATTGCTCGTCCTGCCGGTGGAACTTCCTGTCGTCTGGCCATATCAGCCAAGGGCGGAACCAATGCGGAGAATCATAACCACAATGATGTCGGTTCTTATGCCGTAGCTTTGGGAAGTGAAACGATGGTTGGCGATCAGGGTGGTCCGAACTCCTATCCCGGAGATTATTTTAACGGAGACGCTCCTCAGAAATATAAGATAAAAGGATCATTCGGTCATCCGGTTCCTGTAGTAGACGGACGAACACAGTCCTCGGGAGGGAAAGCGAAAGGTGTTGTGCTACAGAAAGAATTTACGAACGAAAAAGATGTATTCAGTATTGACTATACCTCTGCTTATTCCACCCCCAATTTGGATAAGCTCATTCGTACTTTCGTTTACGACCGCCAGGGCAAAGGCAGCTTTACGGTCGGCGATGAATTTACAGCGAAAATACCGATCCGATTCGAAACAGCCATAACGACACGAGCCGACTGGAAAGTCCTGGACGATACACATCTTCTGCTGGCTACAGATTCCGAACAGATGATTGTAGCTATTGATGCATCCGGTAAAGTGGCGTTTACTTCCGAAACGATTGAAGTGAACTCTCCGGCCTATACACGTATCGGGATTGCATTGAAGAATCAGTCGAAAGAAGGATATATCCGATTGAAGATGTACACAAAATAAGTCTGTGTATTAGATATATGAAGTATTTATAGGACATATATGTCCAACGTGCAGGAGATAGTTACCCTGCACATTGGCTATATATGTCCTGCAATCAGATTATAGTTGCCCTGCAAACAGGGGAAGAAGGTACTATCTTTATCTTCTTGTTTTTATTCTTGCTACTTTCGCTTAAACTGTCTATTTTTGAGGCTGCATTTCCATACTTGAATACGAATACCTCATTTTAATAGAATAAAACAATGAAAAACAGGTTTCTGATCATTTGCACAGTTTTGTTTCTCTCCTCTTGTTTGGCGTATGGACAAGAGCAAGCATCTGTAACAAAAGACTTTTCTGAAAATAAACAAGGTTGTATTCAGCATCCCTGGCAAGGCAAGAAAGTAGGATACATCGGAGATTCCATCACAGACCCGAATTGCTACGGTGATAATATAAAGAAGTACTGGGACTTTCTGAAAGAATGGCTGGGGATCACTCCTTTTGTTTACGGCATTAGTGGAAGGCAGTGGGATGATGTACCCCGTCAGGCGGAAAAGCTGAAGAAAGAACATGGCGGAGAAGTCGATGCTATCCTGGTTTTTATGGGGACAAACGATTATAATAGTAGTGTGCCTATCGGTGAGTGGTTTACGGAACAAGAAGAGCAAGTGCTGTCTGCTCACGGTGAGATGAAGAAGATGGTGACGCGGAAAAAGCGTACGCCTGTCATGACTCAAGACACTTATAGAGGTCGTATTAATATAGGAATCACTCAACTGAAGAAACTTTTCCCGGATAAGCAGATCGTTCTGCTGACTCCTTTGCACCGTTCGTTGGCTAACTTCGGCGATAAGAATGTCCAGCCGGATGAAAGCTATCAGAATGGTTGCGGAGAATATATAGATGCCTATGTGCAGGCTATTAAGGAGGCAGGAAATATATGGGGAATACCTGTCATAGACTTTAATGCAGTGACAGGTATGAATCCGATGGTTGAAGAACAGCTTATTTATTTCTATGATGCCGGCTATGACCGTTTGCATCCCGACACCAAAGGACAGGAGCGCATGGCACGCACTTTGATGTATCAGTTACTTGCACTGCCTGTCGCTTTTTAATTATTCAAATATCCGCAGGACTTGACAAAGGTCTTTTTTTGTTGTATATTTGCAGATGTCATACAGGCAATAAAGTAACAACCCATTAAAAAATGAAACGAAATGCACCTTATCAATCATCTTAACCGAATCGAAAAAACAGTGTAACATTATAACAAAATACAAAGGGGATCATATGCGAATCAGCATCTATGTGAACCGGTGATGAGCTTGAGGCTGCAACCTTTTATAGGGTTTGCAGCCTTTTTTGTTGCATAAAATTAAGAAGAATATGCTTAAAAGGTATATTTGAGTTTATAATAAATGGGGAGACCGTTTATAATAAACGATGAAACTATTTATTATAAACTCAACTGCGATTTTAGTATTAAGGGTAAAAAGTTTTCTATGCGTCAGAAGAACCCGTAGAGAGTTTTCTTTTATTTGACTTAGCAGACTGCGAATTATTGCAACATGACAAACTTTTACCTTATTGCCTGATTTCCCCCCTATAATTGCTTGATTTTTCTCCCGTCTCATTGCGTTCTTCTCCTTATTTTTGTGCATTAAACATTCTTATTCTTATCAATCTCTTTTCAATGATGAAGTATGCTGCATGATATGCGCAGCGGAGGTGAAAAGTGCGTGGCTGCTCTGCGGGATGTTGTTTTGAAGAAGAATAGTACAATATTCCATGCTTGTTGTATTATTCTCCATAGGAATATAGATAGTTAAACGTAAATTTGTAATTTGATTGTGCCTTATATTTTTTATAAGAATTTATAGAAGAATATCATGAAATACTGGATGTTATTGTTTGCCTTTTTGTGGGTATCTTACGGAACGGGCATGGCCCGTAAAGCGGAAAAAGTAGTAAATAACGGAATTCCCTGGTTTGACGACAGGGGAGAGATTGTCAATGCGCATGGTGCCTGCATTGTGGAGGAGAATGGCAGATATTATCTTTTCGGGGAATATAAGTCGGACAAGAGCAACGCTTTTCCGGGATTCAGCTGTTATTCATCTGATGACCTGGTGAACTGGAAGTTCGAACGTGTTGTTCTGCCGGTGCAGCCAAGCGGAATTCTTGGCCCTAATCGTGTAGGCGAGCGTGTGAAAGTCATGAAATGTCCTTCTACCGGCGAGTATGTGATGTATATGCATGCGGACGATATGAACTATAAAGATCCCCATATCGGCTATGCTACCTGCAGCACTATAGCAGGTGAATATAAACTTCACGGACCTCTGTTGTATGAAGGCAAGCCTATTCGCCGCTGGGATATGGGGACTTATCAGGATGCGGACGGTACCGGATATTTGCTGTTGCACGGAGGAATTGTCTATCGTTTGAGTAAAGACTACCGTACGGCAGAGGAAAAAGTGGTATCGGGAGTGGGCGGCTCTCACGGAGAGTCTCCGGCAATGTTTAAAAAAGACGGCACATATTTCTTCTTGTTCTCTAATCTGACCAGCTGGGAGAAGAATGATAATTTCTACTTTACAGCCCCTTGCGTCAAAGGTCCGTGGACCAGACAAGGTTTGTTTGCTCCCGTAGGAAGCCTGACCTATAATTCACAGACCACTTTTGTGTTTCCTTTAAAGTGTGGCGAAGATACGATTCCGATGTTTATGGGCGACCGCTGGTCTTATCCGCATCAGGCTTCGGCCGCCACCTATGTGTGGATGCCTATGCAGGTGGATGGAACAAAACTTTCTATTCCGGAATACTGGCCTTCCTGGGACATTGATAAGTTGAAACCCGTAAATCCTCTGCGCAAAGGAAAAACCGTCGATTTAAAGCAGATAACGTTCAGTAAAGAAGCTGACTGGAAAGTGGAGGAAGGAAGAATATCTTCCAATGTAAAAGGAAGTACGCTGAGTATTCCCTTCAGTGGCTCTTGTGTGGCTGTTATGGGCGAAACGAACTGTCATAGCGGATATGCGCGTATGAATATCCTCGATAAGAAAGGGGAGAAAATATATTCTTCACTGGTCGATTTCTATAGTAAGGCGAATGATCATGCAACGCGTTTTATGACTCCCCAATTGGCAAAAGGAGAATATACACTGGTGATTGAAGTTACGGGCATCAGCCCCACATGGACTGATAAAACGAAGAGAATTTATGGCAGCGACGATTGCTTTGTGACCATTACTGATATTGTAAAATTGTAATATTTATGAAAAATAGAATCTTATTTTCCGTCCTTGCTTTGGTAGCAGTAACCTTGTTCGCTCAAGGTAAACAAAAAGATTTTGTCTTGCAGTCCGGTCAGCCGGTTGCGATAGCTTGCAGCGGTTCGGAAGCACCGGTGGTACGTACTTCGCTGGACTTGTTGTCCCGTGACCTTCAGACTGTATTGTCGGCAACTGCCCACGTAGACACAAACACCGGAAACATCCTGGTAGGAACGATCGGACAGAGCAAGCTGATTGAGCAGGCAGGCATCGATATTTCCGTATTAAAAAACAAAAAGCAGGCTTTCCTGCTCACCGTCTCAGAAGATGGAAAGCTGGTAGTAGCCGGCAGCGACAGTCACGGTACAGCCTACGGTATACTTGAAATATCCCGTCTGTTGGGCGTTTCCCCTTGGGAATGGTGGGCGGATGTGACTCCGGAGAAGAAAGAGACGTTCCGTCTTTCTTCCAGTTTCAGAGAGTTGCAGTCCCCTTCTGTGGAGTATCGGGGCATCTTTATTAATGATGAAGATTGGGGACTGATGCCTTGGAGTAACAAGACTTACGAACCGTCGGACGTGAAAGGAGAAATCGGACCTCGTACCAACGAACGTATTTTTGAGTTGCTGCTTCGCTTGCGGGCCAATACCTACTGGCCTGCCATGCATGAGTGTACCTTGCCTTTCTTTCTGACGAAGGGCAATCGGGAAGCAGCGAAAAAGTATGGCATCTTTATGGGAGCTTCCCACTGCGAACCGATGGCGTGCAGTGCTGCCGGCGAATGGAGAATACGTGGAAAAGGAGCATACGATTACGTGAATAACAGTCCGGCCGTTTATCAGTTTTGGGAAAATCGTGTGAAAGAAGTTGCCGGACAAGAGATACTTTACACGCTGGGTATGCGTGGCGTTCACGATGGAAAGATGCAGGGAGCCAAGACGGTAGAAGAACAGAAAGCCGTCCTGAACCGGGTATTTGTTGACCAGCGCGGCTTGCTCGAAAAGTACGTGAATAAAGACGTAACACAAGTGCCGCAGGTCTTTATTCCTTATAAGGAAGTGCTCGATATTTATCATGCGGGACTGCAAGTGCCCGAAGACGTGACCTTGATGTGGTGTGATGATAACTACGGCTATATTCGTCATTTCCCCACTACCGAAGAGCGTGCCCGTAAAGGCGGCAACGGAGTCTATTATCATGTTTCCTACTGGGGACGCCCGCACGATCATTTATGGTTGAGCACCATGAGTCCATCGCTCATTTATCAACAGATGAAGCAGGCTTACGATCAGGGAATACAAAAAATGTGGATACTGAACGTCGGCGACATCAAACCTGCCGAGTATCAGATTGAGCTGTTCATGGATATGGCATGGAATCTGGATAAGGTATCTTCCGAAGGAGTGACCGCACATCTGAGACATTGGCTGGAACGGGAACTGGGAACTTCCTGTGCAAAGGCCATCCTTCCCGTTATGCAGGAACATTATCGCTTGGCACATATCCGCAAACCCGAATTTATGGGAAATACACGGGAGGAAGAAAAGAATCCGGTCTATCGGGTAGTCAAAGACTTACCGTGGAGCGAAAGAGAGATAAACGAACGTCTGAATGCTTACAGCGAACTTTCGGAAACAGTAGAGAAAGCTGCTTCTAAAGTACCCGCCGACAGACAGAGCGCTTACTTCGAACTGGTGAAATATCCCGTACAGGCTGCGACACAAATGAATCGCAAACTGTTATACGCCCAATTGGCACGCCACGATAAGGAAGACTGGGAAAAGAGTGATGCCGCTTACGACAGCATTGCTGCACTGACTCAACATTATAACTCATTGGAGAATGGGAAATGGAATCGCATGATGGACTTCAAACCCCGCAAGCTCCCTGTATTCAACCGTGTGGAAAGAAATGCGGCTACTGCTCCGATGACAGCGGACCGTAAAGCAGCCTGTCAATGGAATGGGGCGGAGGCAAAGAAGGGCAACGCTATTGTCTGCGAAGGTTTGGGATATGAAGGCAAAGCCGCAGAGATAAGAAAAGGCGATGCGCTGACTTTCTCTTTCGGTAATCTGAAAACGGACTCGGTAGAGGTGGATATCCGGTTACTTCCCAATCATCCGGTGCATGGCGATAAGTTGCGTTTCTCGGTTTCTCTGGATGGTGCCGAGCCTGAAGTGATAGCGTACGAAACGAAGGGGCGCAGCGAGGAATGGAAAGAGAACGTGCTTCGTAATCAGGCAATCCGGAAAATCGTACTTCCCGTTCTGGGCAGGAAATCACATCAATTGGTCATCAAGGCATTGGATGAGGGAGTGATACTGGATCAGGTAATGCTTTATGAGGTGAATTAGATATAATTCTATATTTTATAGTTTCAGACTGGCTGGGTCAGTCAGTCTGAAATACACTGTTTATTGTCCCGGCTTGATAATCAACCGCAGTACAAACCAAGCGTGATGTGCTGCGGTACTTATCCATCCATAATGTTTTGCCATAATGCGGAACCGTTCTTTAAGAGAAGCCTTCCGGTTCTGCGTAGTCATTCCTTCATCCAGATAGTCGATGATTGTCAGGTGCGTATTGTGCAGGGTACGCGCCTTTTTCATGATGCGGATGCACCAGTCGAAATCAGCGGAGTACCGGTAGTTTAAGTCATAAGGTTCCATCAGCGTATGTCTGGCAAAGAAAGCCTGATGGCAGACTAACATTCCTTGTTTGAAACTCTTCCAGTCCAGCTTTTTGGGCGTGGAAAGGCGGCGCATATGCAGAAAGTGCCTGTCTTTGTCAACAATCGCAGTTTCCCCGTAGATGACGTCGGGGAGAACGCTCCCATGAATGCTGTGCACCATTTGCTGCAAGGTGTCGTCTTCGTGAAAGCAGTCGCCCGCATTCAGGAAACAGAGATAGTCGCCGCTGGCAAGGGAAATCGCCTTGTTCATGGCATCGTACAATCCTTTGTCCGGTTCGCTGACGACGGTAGTTATCCGTGGACGGTATCTGTCGATGATAGAGAGAGTACCGTCTTTGGAGGCCCCGTCCACGATGATGTATTCTACGTGGTGGTAAGTCTGCGAGATAACACTTTGGATGGTATCTTCCAGTACTTTCTCGGCATTGTAGGTCACCGTGATAATCGAGAACTTGGGAGTAGGATGGACACTATGCATATTTCCCTGTTATTTTGTTGTAAACGTCCGTGTACTTCTTCGCTATGATACTTTCCGAATAGTTGCCTATGGCTTTGCGGCAGGCTTGTGCGGAAAGTTCCGCATATTCGGGTTCCGTCAGTACCCAATGGATGCCGTTGGCCAGATCTTCGGAAGACTTGCGCTGAGCTACGTATCCGTTGTGCAGATGATCGATCATTTCCGGTATGCCTCCGGTGTTGAAACCGACGCAGGGCACACCGCAGGACATCGCTTCCATCACCATATTCGGCAGATTCTCTTCGAGAGAAGGGATAGCGAAGAGGTCTACGGCATTGTATATATCCACCAACTCATGCTCATTCTTAATATAAGGAAGCGGATAGACGCGGAAAGGAATCAGGTCTTGCAACTGCTGCGACTGGTTGCCGAAAACAACCACGCCCAATGAGTCTTTCCATTCCGGATGTTTCTCTGCCAGCAGTTTGCAGGCTTCAATCAGATAGTCAATTCCCTTTCGCTTGTCTGTTATCTTGACAGAACCGAAAAGAATCAGCTTCCCTTCCTGTGGCAGCCTGCATTTTCTGCGGGCTTCCTGCTTATTGTGAGGCTTGAAAAGATTCGTGTTGATGGCGTTCGGGATACTGATAACCGTTTGTCCGGTGAGCAGTCCGCTGACTTTGGCCTTCTCCGCCAGCCAGCGGCTACAGCCTACAAACGTGATGGATGCCTGACTATAAATTTCTTTCTTCTTCCGGAAGATTCGGGTAGATAAGTCCTTCTTGCCTCCTCCTCCGTAGATGTAAGGGCAGTGGTGGCATTCCTGTTCGTAGTTTCTGCATTCGCGTGCATAATGGCAGATGCCGGTGCAGGGCCACATATCGTGCATGGTCCATACTACAGGTTTGCCGGAAGTCAGAATCTTGCGGATGGTGTTGAGTGACAGCATCCCTTGGTTGATCCAGTGCAGATGGATGACATCTGCCTGCTGAAATTCGGGAAGCGAAGTGATGTCCGTACCGGTATTGGCGATATCTACGGCGAAGAGATCATTCTTCTTGAAACGGTTGGCTTTCCAGATGACGATGCGTTCCCACATGAATTTCCATACGTGTAGCCAACTGCGCTTTAGGCCGACGACGCTGATTTGGTCTGTCTGTTTGTCACGTACCAACATTTTCGCCTTGATGCCGTTGTTCTTAAGCGATTCCATCAGTCGTCCGGCAGCGACAGCCGCACCACCTATTCGTTCGGAAGTATTGATGATTAGTACCCTCATGCTTTCAAAATGTTTGCACAAAAGTAGTGGTTTTCAGTGAAAATCCGTACAAAGTCACATATTATTTGTACTTTTGCCACACTTATTAATAAGGAGATATTGAACATGAAAAAGGTTGTGTTTTTAGGATTAGGGTATATCGGCCTTCCTACGGCAGCCGTTGCTGCCGCTCACGGTTTCGAAGTCATAGGAGTAGATGTCAATCCTTCTGTGGTGGAAACGATCAACCAGGGAAAGATACATATTGTAGAACCTGCACTGGGTCAGGTAGTCAGGGACGTAGTGCAGAGTGGAAAGTTGCGTGCTGTATGCAAGCCGGAAGCGGCGGATGCTTTCTTTATCGTAGTGCCTACCCCGTTCAAGCAGAACCATCGGGCGGACATCACCTATGTGGAAGCGGCCACCCGTTCCGTGATCCCTTATCTGCAGGAGGGTAACCTGTTTGTCATCGAATCCACTTCTCCGGTATATACCACCGAACGTATGGCGGAAGTGATCTATAAAGAACGTCCCGAACTGAAAGGGAAGATACATATCGCTTATTGTCCCGAACGCGTATTGCCGGGAAATACATTATACGAACTGGTGCACAACGACCGCGTGATAGGCGGCATCGATCCGGCATCCACCGAAAAAGCCATTGAGTTTTATTCCGCTTTCGTACAAGGCAAACTGCACGGCACCAATGCCCGCACGGCAGAGATGTGCAAACTGACGGAGAATTCCTCCCGCGACTCACCTTTGCCAACGAACTCTCCATGATCTGCGACAAAGCCGGAATCAATGTATGGGAACTGATCGAACTTGCCAACAAGCATCCGCGTGTGAATATCCTTCAACCGGGCTGCGGAGTAGGCGGTCACTGCATTGCGGTAGACCCTTGGTTCATCGTATCCGACTATCCGGAACAGGCGCAGCTCATTAAGCGTGCCCGTGAAACGAACGATTACAAAGCGGACTGGTGTGCGAACAAAGTATTGGAAACCTGTCAGAAGTTTGTGGAACAGAACGAGCGCGAACCGGTCGTTGCCTGCATGGGACTGGCTTTCAAACCGAATATCGATGACTTACGGGAATCTCCCGCCAAATATATCGCTTCCCGCATCATCTCCGAATCGAGAGCGGACGTGCTGATTATCGAGCCTAATATAAGCACTCATAAGAGCTTCCATCTGACAGATTATCGGGAAGCATACGAGAAAGCGGATATTATCGTCTGGCTGGTTCGCCACGATGTCTTCCTTGCATTGCCCAAAGAAGAAGGAAAGATAGAACTGGACTTCTGCGGCGTGAGACGATAAAATGTAGTTTAATTGCGAAGAGATTGTATAGACTCTATTAAATAAAGCAGATGAAAAAGATATTGCTCGTTTTCGGTACCCGTCCCGAAGCGATAAAGATGGCTCCGCTTGTAAAGGCGCTCCAGAAAGATACGGAACATTTTGAGACACGTGTCTGCGTTACGGCACAGCACCGGCAGATGTTGGATCAGGTATTGGAGGTGTTCGGTATCACTCCCGAATATGACCTGAATATCATGGCTCCCAATCAGGACTTGTATGACATTACCGCTAAAGTACTGCTCGGACTGCGCGAAGTGCTGAAGGACTTCCGTCCCGACACCGTATTGGTGCATGGAGATACGACTACCTCGATGGCAGCATCCCTTGCGGCATTTTATATGCAGATACCTGTGGGACACGTGGAAGCCGGATTGCGTACCTATAATATGTTGTCTCCCTGGCCGGAAGAAATGAACCGCCAGGTGACAGACCGTATCTGTACTTACTACTTTGCACCGACAGAACAGTCAAGGGCAAATCTGCTGCAAGAGAATATAGACGCGAAGAAAATCTTTATTACAGGAAATACGGTGATTGATGCCCTGCTGATGGCAGTCGATATCATTTCCACCACCGCCGGTGTGAAAGAAAAGATGGCGAAGGAACTTCAGGAGAAAGGCTACACGGTAGGTGATCGTGAGTATATCCTCGTCACCGGACATCGTCGTGAGAACTTTGGAGATGGTTTCCTGCATATCTGCAAAGCGATCAAAGAACTGGCGGCTCTTCACCCGGAGATGGACATTGTCTATCCCGTTCATCTGAATCCTAATGTGCAGAAGCCAGTGTATGAACTGCTTTCCGGTCTGAGCAATGTCTACCTGATCTCTCCTTTGGATTATCTGCCTTTTATTTATGCCATGCAACATTCTACTCTGCTGCTGACTGATAGCGGCGGTGTGCAGGAAGAAGCCCCTTCATTGGGCAAACCCGTGCTGGTGATGCGGGATACGACCGAGCGTCCGGAAGCTGTTGAGGCGGGTACGGTGAAGCTGGTCGGCACGGATGCGGAGGCAATTGTCAGTAATGTCACTGCCCTGCTGCAAGATAAAGAAATGTATAAGCGGATGTCCGAAACGCATAACCCTTATGGTGACGGACAGGCTTGCGAAAGAATCATAGCTGCGCTTCGATAACTTCAAAATAGTTTCATTGCTTGAAACCATTGGTTTCTCGGTGTGAAACTGTTGGTTTCAAGGCATGAAACTTTTAGTTTCAGAGCATGAAACAAATCATGCCGTTCGTTGGCGCCGATGGCGGGACCGGGCGAAACAAAAATTAATAACACTTCTTATCGGGAATGCCCTCTAACGAAAAACGGGCTGTCAGAGAATCACTTCTCCGGCAGCCCTTCTTCATTAGGATCAAAAAAACAGAGGAAGTATGATATTCTTTATTCCTGTCCTCCCCCTAAAGCACGGTATAGGTTAATTAAACTTTGTATTTCGGTAAAATGATTGGCCGTCTGTGATAGTTGCGCGCTGAGCAATGACTGTCGGGCGGTAAGTACTTCCAGATAGGTTGTATTCGTATGTTCCATCAGCAGAGAAGTACTTCGCACGGCTGTTTGTAGAGAAGCAATCTGCTTGTCGAGCAAGATTCTTTTCCCCTGACTGGTCTGATAGGCAGTCAGCGCATCATTCACTTCGCTGCCGGCGTTGAGCAATGTTTGCTGAAAGCCGAGAGCTGCTTCTTCCTGCTGCGCACGGGCGATGCGATACTGAGCCACCACTTGTCCTTTATTAAAGAGCGGCTGCGTGAGCGAACCTACTGCCGATGCCAGGAACTTGCCCGGATTGAGAATCATAGACCCGACGGAGTTCGTCCATCCGGCACTTCCGCTCAACGTGATGGAAGGGTAGAAAGCCGAACGTGCCGCATTGGTTCCATAGAACGCTGCTTCCAGCGTCCGCTCGGCCGAGCGGACATCGGGGCGGGCGGCAAGCATTCGGACAGGGATTCCTACGGCAAAGTCCGTAGGAAACTGTTGGTCTGCCAACGTTCCGCGTTCGTAGTTGCGGGGTGTCTCTGCCAATAATAAAGCAAGACTGTTCTCCACCTGATTGATCTGCTGCTGCAAATCGAGCACAGAACCCTGCACTTGATAATAAGTCGCTTCCATCTGCGATACAGCCGATTCGTTCGCCAGTCCGGCGTTCATCAGGGAACGGGTAGAGGCTACGGTTTCTTTCCATGCCTCCTCCGTCTGTCGGGAGATGATGAGCTGTTCGTCCAGCATCAGCAGCGTGTAATAAGTATTGGCTATACCGGCTATCAGCTGCGTGCGGACTGCTTGACGGTAATCTTCACTTTGTGCATACAGCGCTTTCGCCTGCTTCTTGGAGTTGCGCATACGGCCGAATACGTCCAGTTCCCAACTGGCGGTCACGGGCAGCGAGTAACCTTGCGTAGTTTTGTTCGTATCGAAGCTGCTCACTGTCCCCTGCGGGGAAAGCGCAAAGGCGGGCAGGAAAGCAAGTTTGGCGGACATCAGCGCTGCCTGAGCTTCTTCCACGCGAAGCAGGGCGGACTGGTAGTCGGTATTGGTCCGCAACCCTGTCTCGATGAGGGACTGCAGATGAGGGTCGGTGAAGAGTTCCCGCCAGTCCATATTACCCAGACCGGTAGTGTCTTCGGTCACCACTTTCCCGCCGTAAAGATCGTCGGGAACGACAGTGGCGGGTTTGTATTTGGTATAGATGCCACAACCGCTCAACGACAGAC